>ODAI013410226.1_pt1 | contig 10386 bp, 5 predicted proteins | sample 1539321 | NCBI WGS metagenome assembly ODAI01 (sample SAMN02144231, study PRJEB22623) | gut metagenome | biome: sheep rumen | host: Ovis aries | place: New Zealand | reverse complement strand
TAGTGAAAGCCGAGCGAAAAGCCAAATAATATTTGAGCTTTTCCGAGGCGCATCCTATCTTCGGCCGCAGGCCAAAGTAGTGAAAGCCGAGCGAAAAGCTTTTCCGAGGCGGCATCGTCATGGATTGTCGCAACAGAAGATACTTTTTGAAAATACCATCTTTATGTGATTGTGCATTTGTTGAAAAACATTTAATTTTGCAGCCGAAATCGATGTTGAGCTTATGAATTTTATATTTATATCGCCACACTTCCCGCATACTTACTGGCAATTCTGCCGCAGACTGAAACAGAATGGCGTGCAGGTGCTGGGTATTGCAGATGCTCCCTACGACACACTGACAGAGGAGCTGAAGGACTCGCTGACGGAATATTACCGGGTGGAATCCTTGGAGAATTACGACGAGGTGTATCGGGCCGTCGCCTTCTTCGCCTTCCGTTATGGGCGCATCGACTGGATAGAGTCCAACAATGAGTATTGGCTGGAGCAGGATGCACGACTGCGTACAGACTTCAATGTGACTACAGGCATCCGTAACGACCAAATCCGCAGCATCAAGGAGAAGTCAGAGATGAAAAAATATTACTTGAGAGGCGGAATTCCCACCGCTCGGCAGATTCGGGCGGCAGAGGGATTCGACGCACTTCGCGACTTTACCCGGCTGACCGGATATCCCGTCATCGCAAAGCCCGATGTGGGTGTCGGCGCCAGCGGGACATACAAGATTGAGGACGACAGCCAGTTGCAGTCATTCTTTGAGACGGTGACAGACTACCGGAACTATGTGGTCGAGGAGTTCATTACGGGTGAGATTTGCAGTTATGATGCCATTATCAATGCCGAGGGCAGTCCGCTCTTCGAGTCGATGACTGTCTGGCCTCCCTCCATCATGGACATCGTCAATCTCAAGCTCGACCTTTCCTATTATGTAGCCAAGGAGACACCCGAGAATCTGCGTGAGTTGGGGCGGCGCACCGTCAAGGCCTTTGGAGTCTGCAACCGTTTCATACACCTGGAATTCTTCCGTCTTGACAGCGACAGAGAAGGACTGGGGAGCAAGGGCGACTTCGTGGCATTGGAGGTGAACATGCGCCCGGCAGGGGGATATACACCCGATATGATCAATTATGCCCACTCCACCGACGTCTATAAGATTTGGGCCGACATGGTGGCTTTCGGCGAAAGTCGCACCCAACAGGGAGAACAACAATACTGTGCCTTTGCCAGCCGCCGCGACATCTATCATTATACACATACGCACGACGACGTGCTGAGCCGCTATGGCGACCGGATGGTGATGTGCGAGCGGATGCCGGAGCTGTTTTCCGCAGCCATGGGCCAACAGATGTATACCGTCCGGCTGCAGAGCATAGAAGAAGTGAACGATTTCGTCCAATTTGTACACGAGAAAAGACAATGAACATCAATTACATCAAGCAATACAGCAACGCCCTCGGGCGTGACATGGAGTATAAGACCTACGGCGACAAGGGACATCCCGTGCTCGTCTTCCCCTCGCAAGACGGGCGGTTCTACGACTATCAGGACTTCGACATGGTGGGTATGCTCTCCAACTTCATCGACAAAGGGAAAATACGGCTCATCTGTGTGGACTCGATAGACCGTGAGACATGGTCGGACACACAAGGCGACTATCACAAGCGCATAGAACTGCATGAAAAGTGGTATCACTATATCGTGGATGAACTCATCCCCCAGGTGCGCCATTTCTCCAACGAGACCTTCATCGTCACAGGTTGTTCGATGGGCGGATATCATGCCGGCAACTTTTTCTTCCGCCGTCCCGACCTCTTCGACACATTACTGGCACTGAGCGGCCTCTACTATGCAGGCTATTTCTTCCCCAACTACCACGACTCGCTCATCTACGACAACTCACCCTATGACTTCCTGCGGCAGATGCCCGCCGACCATCCATATTGGAACATCTATCGCCAGCGGCGCATCATCATGTGTGTAGGACAGGGGGCCTGGGAAGATGAGCTGCTTGACAGCACCCGGCAAATGGATGCCCTCCTCCATGAGAAAGGCGTGCCTGCCTGGATAGACTATTGGGGGCACGACTCCGCCCACGACTGGGCATGGTGGCGCAAGCAGATTGTCTACTTTATGGACCATCTGCTGACAGAGAATGCGGTGGAGTACGTCATCTGACGAGGGCTGCAGACAAACACGGGGGCTTAGTCGCTCCGTTGCGTTAGAAGATATTTTTTGCAATCTTTCATCCGCAGACGAAATTTCTTCAGATTCTATCTGGAGTAATAATTCTATTTTTTATCTTTGCGCTCGGCATAAGGCGGTAAAGATGCGTTCCCCGCTGTCGTAAAGCCCGAAGCTGGTTGGTTGATAACGCCAATCAGCTTCGTTTTTTCCAGGACCCCACCTGTCCGCAGTTCTCCGTAGGCTGCTGCTCTGCTGCAGCACGCAGCACCAGCTCCCTCATCTGCCCTTCACCTTCTCCAGCGCCCCGTCTGCGGCGCGCCCTCATTTTTTGCTCATTTTTTTGTCTTCCAGGGTTGTGTTTTTCACTTTTTATCCGTTATATAATAAAGCGCCTGACTGTCACAAGCTCCTAAAGAGAAGAAAGCAGCTGTCGGGCGGATGCAAAACTTGAAAATATCCCTTTACAAGCGATGCTGGAAAAGAAGGAATTCGAGGAACTCTATAACACCAACTACATGGCCATGATAAGGCTTGCGCGCACTCTGCTTCACGATGAGGATGAAAGCAGGGACGCAGTGGCCGACGTGATGTTCAGAGTTTACACAAAAGGCATTCCTGACCAATATACACCCGCAAAATACCTCCTGGCCTGTGTGAGAAACAAATGCCTGGATATCTTGCGCCAAATGACGATAAGGCAGAAAGTGGAGAAAATGTTGCCTGTTGAGGAAACTATAATTCCCGCCGACCCCGACGAACAGCAGAATATCTATTCCCTCATCTTGCAAGTGATGGAAAACGACTTTCCTCCACAGACCAAGAATGTGTTTAAAATGAGATTTGACCAAAGATTATCCTATCAGGAAATCGCCGACCGTCTTCATATCAGCAAAGCCGCTGTCTATAAGCATCTGGCAAAAGCCATATCATTACTGAAATCAGCCTTTCCCACCACCTAATCATCACCATCATGCCCGACAAGATACAACAGCTATTGGAAATCACTGATGCGCCAAACGAGTTTTCCGAAGAACAAATCGAAGAGTCGCTGAAAGATGATGACATGAGAGCCGCTTATGCCGTCATGGTACTGGCGGCACAGACTTTTGACGCAGCGAGAGAGAATGAGCGACAGGACATCCAGCAAAACGTCGCCAAGACAATTGCCATGGGAAACAGGCGGATGCTTTGGCGCAAGGTGGCCATCTTCATCGGGGTCTTCCTCATATCGGGACTTGCTGTCGCGGCATTCCTGCCGATGGGCAAGACAAAGCCACAGGAAGAGAAGCCGGCGGTGGTCGCCGTGAAGGAAACGCCATCACAAACCACCGACAGTGATGCCCGGCAAAAGGACTTGAAAGTCATCCAGACCAGTCAGCAATCCGTCGTTGTCTTTCAGGATGAGACATTAGAAAACATCATGCAGGCAGTGGGAGAAGCATACAATGTGACTCCGGTCTTTAAGAATGAGCAAAAGCGCCATTTGCGACTGCACATGAAATGGAACCGTGACGCGGGTCTTGACATCTTCCTGCAGCGCATTTCACAGTTTAAGCAGTTTGAGGTGACAGCCACTCCCACCACCCTCATCATCGAATAAGAAAAAAAGAAATGAAACGACTCATCACACTTTTCCTCATAGCTATCCTGCCGTTTGCCGTGGTGCAGGGACAGACCGTGAGCCACAATTTCGAGGATGTCTCTCTTTCGGAAGCCCTCCTCGCATTGGACAACGACTGCGACACCATCACTGTCAATTTCGTCTACGACGACCTCGAGGATTTCCGGGTCACCACAAATGTGCGGGAGTCTACCATTCAACAGGCCGTCCGGCAGGTGTGTGGCTACTATCCCATGCGAATCACCATACTCAATACCGACATCTTTGTGGAATGCACGCAGCGCGACACGGTGCGCTTCATCGGTCAGGTGCTGGATGCGAAGCACGTCCCCGTGCGTTTCGCCAATGTGACATTGCTGTCTGTCAATAAAAGAGATACCCTTAATCAAGGAGTGACCAATGACGATGGCTATTTCGTCATACCGTGCTCCACGTCACAGGCTGTTGTCCGCGTCACCCATGTGAGTTACATCGATTTTGAGAAAACGTGCCAGAATGGCGATGTCGGCATTGTCTCGCTCGCTGTGGCCAACCACAAACTGAAACCTGCGGAGGCCATAGGCACTCTTGCCGATACAAAGCTAACCAAACGCAGTTATCACTCCTTATGGAGGCAGGCTTACAAGTATGCCACCAAGCAATTGCCACACTCACAAATGGGTGTGATGGACCAGATTATGGTGAAAGCCAGGCACGAGTCCAACTATGGCCAACTGCTCGCAGCTGAAATGATGAAGGCTTCTCTGGCTGGGGAAATCTCTCCCGATTCCATACCGGGCGAGATCAACAACTTGATTGAACAAGAACAGTCGGTCAGCACTTGGAACCCCACGCTGGCGGCTGTTTATCAGACGGTGCTGGCCAATGTGATGAAAATTGGCGACTACGACATCGAGGCTGCGGAGAAATACCGAAAGAAGGCGGTGGAGAATGCAAGACTTTTAGCGGCCAGCAAGGCGGCTACTCTCCAACCGTTTGTCACTACTGGTATGGACAGTGAAATCTTCGACAACGACCTGCTCTCCGTCATCGGCATCCAAACGGACAATTATCAGCTCCTGCGCGACTTTTATGCCAATGCCGGAAACCGGCGGGCGGAAATGTATGCCGCATTCCGTATGGCGGTGCATGACTGCTGCGACAACAAAGGCGAGGTGAAGCCTGAAAACAGGACAACACTGATTGCCAGACTTGATTCGCTCGTCGCCCTCTATGGCGACATGCCCGAGTGTTGCGAGGTGGCTATCGCAAGATACGAGCAGATGTGCGTCGGGAAACGTTTCTCTATAGAGGAGAAAATGTCGTATCTCGACGAGGCAATCAGCAGATGGCCCGAATGGAAAAACACCAATGCGCTGAGAAATTCCAGAAAAAAACTCACACTGCCAGAGTTAAAGGTGGACATGGGAGAGAGCAGACTGCTGCCCGACTCTTCGAGGGTGGTCAGGTTGTACGATATCCGAAATGTGGAATCCGTACATGTGCGCGTCATGTCCCTCAACGCCAGTCAGGCCGAGACAGCCAAGATGCGTGACGGCTATCTCAACACCTACGCCTATGGCCAGATGCGCAAATATGTGGACAATGCCAACGTGGCCGAATACCGGAAACAACTCAATATGCCCAACGACTGGCAGTTGTTTTCCGACACACTGACGATACAAGGACTTCCCCCGGGTAATTATATCGCCGAACTCACTGCCGATGAATGTGCCATCGACACCATGAGGTTCCGCTTCACGGTCAGCGATGTATATCTGTTGGCAGAACCTCTTCCGAAATCCCGCATCCGACTGGTGGCAGTCAGAGGGACGACTGGACACCCCATCGCCGGAGCCGAAATATCTGTTTTCAACCAATACAAACCCGACAACAAGAAGGTCTTCGTGGCAGATGCCAATGGCGAGGTCATCCTCTCAAGGAAGTCCGATTGGGGCGACAGGGTATATGCCTCCACCGATGGCGACCACGCCTCATCACCCATCCGAATAATGGACATCGGACATTTTAGCAAGGGTGAGCTGAATACGCAGAAGATGATTCACATCTACACCGACCGTGCCATTTACAGACCAGGACAGGAGGTGAATGTGGCCATGCTGACTTTTCAGAACAGCAAGAATACGCATATCAAACCTTTGGCAGGGCGACAGCTCAATGTGTCTGTCTATGACGCCAATCACACCGCGGTGATGGACACCACCCTTTTGGCTGATGACTATGGCACAGCCTTCTTTACCTTCAAGATACCAGAGGGCAGGCGAAACGGCTTTTTCAGTATCACTGCCCAGTCAGGGAAAAAGGTCCATAGCATTCTTCCATTTGATGTGGAGGATTACAAACGGCCGACGTTCAAAGTGGAGTTTTTGCCCCAATCACCACAAACCAGCAGCAGGTTGACGGAAGATGGAGACTCATTGATGCTCAAAGGCCGTGCCACAGCTTTCTCTGGCGCACCGATGGCGGGAGCACAGGTGAGATACACAGTGAGAAGGGGATTGAACATGTATCAATTGACCACCATCCATACCGATACGACACTAACCGACCAGCAGGGGACATTTGTGGTGAGGATACCCACGGAGACACCGGAGACGGATGAGGAGAATCCGAAGTGGGTGTTCCAGGTAAGAGCCGCCGTCACCGACCTCGGCGGGGAGACGCATGAGGTGGACCAAACGCTTTCCATGGCCACAAAGGACTTTGACTTGACCGTGGAGTGGCCAAAGGAAAAGATGGACGTCACTTCTCAGAAGACCGTCAAGGTGCTAATCTCCGACAAATGGGGAGAGCCCATCGACACGGTGGCGGTGTGCTATATCGACCGACCGAGCAACTCGTTCTCCGTCAAGACCAACACACTGGCGACGCTGCCCGAAAGTGACAGGCTGAGACTCGCTGGGGAACATACGTTTTATGCGGTGTTTGCCAATGACACGGTGAAAGCACCTTTCTTCATCGTAGATTATATGGCTACGAGGCCGGCGACCTTCACACGGGAGTGCTTCGCCCAAAGCGACACCCGGTTCCCCGATGACGGCGGTCAGGTGAACGTTCAGTTGGGCACCTCTCTCAAAGATGTGTTTGTGGTCTATGATTTGTTTGCGGACGACAAAAGGCTCGAGGGTGGCTTTTTTAGGCTCAACGACGAGATGTACAACCGCTCTTTCTCCTACCGGTCAGAATATGGGGCGGGCATTTGCATGACTTTCGCCTTCGTGAAGGACGGAGTGGTCTATCGGGAAAAAGCGGTCATCTCTGCACCAAGCAAGGAGCATCAACTCAAGATGAGCTGGGAGACGTTCCGCGACCGTCTCAGTCCCGGGCAACAAGAGGAATGGACGATGAGAATCCGGAAGTCTGACGGCACACCGGCCAAGGCACAGTTGTTGGCCGTCCTCTACGATGCCTCGCTCGACCAGATAGTGAAACCACAGTGGTGGAGGGAAAGCCAGATGTTGGGATTTTACACAGCGTCCACCAGTTGGATGAGGCCGAATTTCTCAAAACTGAGGAAAAACGGAGTTACCACAACCTGGTCGCAACTGCCCGACAATCCTTTTGCCCTGAGTCATTTTGACAGCGACCTGATGTCGCTGAGGGCCACCGATCATACGTTGGCCAGTTTTGCCAGTGTGTCTAAGACCATGGCTAAAGGGGTGAAAAAGCAGGGCAAACGGGGCTATGTGTCGGGCATCGTTGTCGATGAGGAAGGAGAACCCATCATTGGCGCTACCGTGGTGAAAAGTGGCACCAATAAGGGTACGGTGACCAATATCGACGGAGAGTTTGAGATCAAGGCCGACAATGACATGGAGGTCGTTGTCTCTTATATCGGTTATATCTCCTTGAGAGAGACCCTTCGCAAGGGAAAATACACCGTCCTGCAACTGACTGAAAACAACAATCTCTTGAATGAAGTGGTGGTCGTGGGATATGGAACGCAGAAAAAGTCGAATATAACAGGAAGTATCAGGATTCGCGGAACGAAAGCGAAATTCACCGCACCCGTTGTCAAGTATGATCAAGTGGAAAAAACCGAGGCTGAGTCTGTTGAGAAGCAGAACGTGGAGGAAAGCATTGCCTCCATTATGCCCATCCGTGAGAACATGAACGAGACGGCCTTTTTCTATCCCAATCTTCTGACAGATGAGGACGGGTCACTGGCCATCAGGTTCAAACTGCCCGAGAGTGTCACCACATGGAGATTCATGGGCGTGGCTCACGACCTTGAGATGAATATGGGAATGACAGACAGCACGGCTGTCGCACAGAAAGAGGTGATGGTGCAGCCCAATATGCCAAGATTCCTGAGAGTGGGCGACCAGGCCACCATCTCGGCAAAGGTGACAAACTTAGGTGACAAACAGCAGTCGGGAGTGGCAACCATGCAGTTGACCGATGCAGAGACAGAGAAGGTGATTTACACGGACAAATGTGATTTCACGGTGGAGAAAAACGCCACCACTCCAGTGAGATTCTCTTTTGTTCCCGATGGCACCGCCCACCTCCTCGTGTGCCGTATCAGTGTGAGCGGAAACAACTTTGCCGACGGTGAGCAGAGTTTCCTGCCTGTGCTGCCCGATCGTGAGATGACCACCGACTCCTACGCATTCACCATGCATCAGCCGACAACGCTGACCGTCGATGTGGACAGTATGCTGCGGGGCAGCGACCGACACCGCAGTATGACCATCGAATACACCGACAATCCGGCCTGGATGATGGTGACGGCGATGCCCACGTTCACCACCCGTCCCGAAGACGATGCTATTTCACAAGCCATCGCGCTCTATGTCAACAGTTTGGGAGAGAGCATCCTCAACACCTCGTTGTTGCCTGCCAGAGTCATCAGCCAATGGAGGGAAGCACCCGCCGACGACAGTCAGTTGATTGGCGAATTACAGAGAAATGATGGTATGTATGGTATCGTCTTGGAGGAGACACCATGGGTGATGGATGCAAAATGGGAAACGTCGGACAGGAGAAACCTTTTGAAATTCTTCGACAAGCCAACGATGGATATGCGTATCGACCAGGCGGTCACGAGATTGAGAGCCTTGCAGCGTCCCGATGGCGGATGGGCATGGTGGAAGGACATGCCCAGTTCGCGATACACCACATTCGCGGTCATGGAAATTCTGGCAAGACTCCACAGGACAATGGGCACGTCGAACAATCCGCGTGGACTCTACGATGTCAATAGGATGCTCAAGCAAGGACTGGCTTATCTGGACAAGCTGATGAAGGAGGATACGAAGCGTGAGACAAAGATGGAGACACCTACAGAGGATATGCTGCACTATCTGTATATCTGCGCGCTCATGGATGACAAACCTGACGCGGATATCCAGAAAATGAGAAAGCAATTGATGGAATACGTGCGGGGGCAGAAATTAGACCTCACCATCTACGGGAAAGCAGCCTGTGCGGTCATCATGGCTCATGACGGACAGAGGAACAAAGCACACGACTATTTGAGAAGCCTAAAGGAATATGCGGTGACCTCACCCGAGCGGGGAATGTATTTCGATACGCCAAGGGCACAATACACATGGTGCGACGCGACAATTCCCACAGTGACGTTGGCCATCGAGGCACTGAGACTTGTGGAACCCGAGGACACCGTATCGGTGGAACTGATGCGAAGATGGTTGCTCTCACAGAGGCGCGCAAAAGGATGGGGAAATGCCATCAATAGCCTCAACGCCATTCATGCCTTCCTTGGAGACAATAGCGAAGAGATGTCTGCCAAACTGGCTGCTGCCGGTCAGGAGACCACATTCACACTGGACGGGAAGCCACTGCAGCATCATGCTCCGGCAGCGGGAATCGGTTATGTGAAAATGGTGGTTTCTGAAGATGTGCGGGGAAAACTGGACATCGTCAAGACCACACCGCATACTTCCTGGGGCACGGTGGTCACTCGGTCTATGCGCAAGACGCGGGATGTGGCCGACACCTCCACGGGAATGACGGTGAAGCGTGAAATCATCGGCGACGCCAGCCATCTCCATGTGGGCGACAAGGTGCGTGTGCGCATCACCATCAAGGCAGACCAAGATTATGACTTCGTGCAAATCGCCGACAAGCGGGCCGCCTGTCTCGAACCGGTGGACGTGGTCAGTGGCTATAGGGATGGATGCTATCGTGTCGTGAAGGACAACTCCACACATTTCTATGCCGACAGGTTGAGAAAAGGAACCACTGTGATTGAATCGGAGTATTATGTCGACCGTCCGGGAAAATATGAAACGGGCATTTGCACCGTCCAGTGTGTCTATGCGCCAGCCTTCTCTGCCCGCGCTTCCTCTGTCTCGCTCTCTGTCGAGCCCTAATTCCCCGGGGTATCTCAGTGAAGTAATTCCTGCACATACCTCACGCTCGCCACATACTCCTCGTCGGTAGTGAGGTGCTCGATGATCATGGGCATGCGGGAATCCTCGGCAGAGGCCAATTGGATGTATCGTCTGATATCCAGCTGGCCCTCGCCACAGGCACACTCCTGGAGTTGGAAGGTGTACTCCTGCTTCAACAAGATATCCTTCAGGTGGCAGCTCACGATGGTGCCATGAAGTTTC
>ODAI013133368.1_pt1 | contig 10386 bp, 12 predicted proteins | sample 1539321 | NCBI WGS metagenome assembly ODAI01 (sample SAMN02144231, study PRJEB22623) | gut metagenome | biome: sheep rumen | host: Ovis aries | place: New Zealand | reverse complement strand
AGCCGGCAAGGACGATGTCTATGTAGGTCGTGTCCGTAAGGATCTCTCCGATGAGAATGGTTTGACCTTCTGGCTCTCAGGCGACCAGATCCGCAAGGGTGCTGCCCTGAATGCCGTCCAGATTGGCGAATACTTGATTAAGGTAGGTAATGTGAAGTAAAAGAACAAATGATAAATGTAAAAAGCGGAAGCCCTTATAGGTTTCCGCTTTTTTGTGTCGACACTTGGGACACTTTTTGTGTAATTTGGAGATAATATATTATATCTTATTTCTTTTATAATTGGCTGATAATCAGCGTTGCTAACAAGTTAGTTATTACAACCAATTACACCCGCTTTCGGGAAATTTCTACAATTTCGGGAATTTTTCGGGAAAAATATTTTGTATTTCTGGAATAATTTGTAACTTTGCAGACGAGTTTAATTAATCATTTAAGTTATGGCACAGATTGAGTTAAGATTATCAAGCAAAGTTCAAAAGGAAACTGGCAGGAGTGAAGTAATGATTTGTTTACGTTACTCTAAACATGACCTAAGCGCAAAGAGTGGGATATTTGTTAATCCTGCCTTCTTTGAGTATTACATTGACAGAAAGAAAACCGTTAACCCAAAACGTCCCTTCCCAGAGAACAAGAACACCACGACGCTGGAGAAGGCAGTAAAGAACGGATGGGCAGTAAGAAAGAGTGGTATTATCGTTTCCCCCTCCAAAGCGATACAGACGAAGGATGTAGAAGAACACAACACGACGGCAGAGAAAATGGAAGAATTAAAAAAGGCCATTATATATGCCTACAATGATGCAACGGATAAAGAAAGCCTAACAAGCGCATGGTTAATGGAGATTGTGGATAAATACCACCATCCAGATAAGTACGATATTGCAGTAAAGCCCAAGACGTTTGCGGAACTGGCAGAGGAATATTACACCATCCCACATGGAGGCCGTCTTACTCCATTAAGCAACGACCAACAAAGAGCGTATAAAGTGTTAGTTAGGGCAGTGGCAAGGTATGAGGGATATGTGCAGTATAGTGCCAACAAACATTTTACTTTTAACATAGACACCGTAACCCGCACGGATATTGCCGGATTTGCCGACTATCTGAAAAACGAAAAGGATTTGTCGGAGAAATACCCGTCTCTATATAAGAAGTTAATAGAAAAATACCCGCTGGCCATTGGGGAAGGACATAGCGTATTAAAAGGACGTGGAGATAACACCGTCAAAAATATGCTGGATAGGCTTAAATCGCTATTCCGTTATTTCGTAGAAAAAGGCTATACGAATAACCGCCCCTTCGATGGCTATACGATTGGGATGGAAACGTATGGAACGCCCGTATATATAACCATAGGGGAACGCAATACCATTGCCGATGCCGACTTAACTGGAATATGGGAAGCAATGAGCAAGGAAGAGCGGAAGCCCGCGAGAATGCCTTTAAAGACATTACTGGAGCAAAGGGATATATTTGTTTTCCATTGCTTTGTAGGATGCCGAGTTAGTGACCTTGTTAAACTGACGGAAAAGAACATTACCGATGGCATATTAACATATACGCCACACAAGACCAAGGACGCAGGAAAAGACCAAGTGCAGCCAAGAATTCCTTTGCATGAGAAGGCACTGGCGTTAATAGAGAAATACAAGGGTGTAGATACTAAAGGCAGGCTTTTCCCTTTCATTAGCCCAAACAAATACAACATTGCAATAAAGATGATTTTTAAAATGGCAGGAATAACCAGAGAAGTGGAAGTTAGAAACCCGCTAACTGGAGAAAACGAGTTTGTCCCCATTAATACGATAGCAAGCAGCCACCTTGCCCGTCGCACCTTTATAGGTAATGCTTATTTCAAGGTTGCCGACCCGAACTTAATAGGCGCAATGAGTGGCCACGTAGATGGATCTAAAGCCTTCAAACGTTATAGAAAGATTGAGGACGATACACTAAAGAACGTTATAGACTTAATCGGATAGGAGGAAGGGGTATGACAAACTACGAACTGGAGAAGCTGGCTAAGGGCATAGCATCCGAAATAATACGGAAAGCAACCGAGGACGAGGAAATATTGGACATAATACAGCCGCCTCGCATGATGAATAGCACCGAGGCAGCGGAATTTGCGAAAATACCCATATCTACATTATACCAGAAAATAAAAGAAATACCGCACATGAAAATAGGGAAACGTCTTGTTTTCACTGATAGGGGATTAATTAGATGGATGAAAAGGAGAACAGAGTAATGAAGGCAGCAAGAGAATATATTACAACCATCAGAAAGGGTTTGGCAATTTGGGAACACTGGACTAAAGAAGGTAATACCATCATATCCAAGCATAAAGAATCATTTCCAGAAATAATTAGGGCAGAGACCGCGACCATACGCCAACTTAACCCGCAGGACGTAAAAGACGCAATACTGGAGCATGAGGACGGCATAGCCATGAGGATAAAGCGTTTGGACGAATACAAGTTACAAGCCGTCGTGCAATACTTGGCAGACACGGCAGACACAACCGCGCAGTTATCGGAATCCGTTATTAATTCCCTTATTGACGAATACCGCCTGACGATGGAAGCCAAGACCAAGCAACTTTTGAGGGTTATTAAGGAGTGCGAGAAATACATACCATCCGCAAAGAATCCTATTATCCAGAAGGCGTTAGCCAGTCCACAGTTATTAGATATTTTCTACGACCGCCCAGAAGTGTTAGAAAAATATATTAAATACTGCCTCGTAGCCAAGACACCGACGGAGAGAGCAAGAAAGGCGAAAGGGCTGGCAGTGGCAGGAAAGATAAAGTTTGAGTATCTTAACCAGAAACTCCACGACGAATTAAAAAGCATCGGTATAGATGCGGGTAAATATAAAACTTGGCAAGGCGCAACGAATAAAGCCTAAAGAAAGCAAAAGCAATCCAAAAAACGGGTTGCTTTTCTTTTTAACCATCCTTTTACTATCAATTTACAATCCTAACCATCCTGCCAGATTGATGGCAAAATAATACCCGTATCTTTGCATTGTCAATTAGCGAGTAACGCACGACTGAAAGACCGACCATGAGCGACCAAGAGCGTTAAAGGTTAAAGCAGATTGGTATTTTAATATGAGTATTTCTCAAATGATGCAGGCAGGGGCAAACGTCCAAGTTGTTGTGAGCCTCGCAGACCTGAAAGAAGTATTTAACGAGTGGCAGGATGAGCGCGACGCGATGAGGCCAGTAACAAAAGAGGACGTGAAACTGACGGCAGACGAAGCCGCCATGCAGTTAGGCGTTACCAAAGTAAGTTTGTGGAGATGGTCAAAAATGGGCTATCTAACGCCCGTTAAGGCAGGCCGCAAAGTATTCTACTGGCAGTCAGATATAGACACGCTATTAAAGAAAAAGGAGGGCTAAGTATGGACAAAGAAAGAGTGACCGAAGCCACCCCAACCATTGACACTGTAAAGGTAGGCATTTTTGACGAAACCGCCAAGGATTTACAAGAAAATCCGAACCCCCTCGACGAAATACGCACCAAACTGGAAGGCGATGCAGAAGAAGCAAAGAAGGCAGGAGAGCAGGCAGACACCAGAGAAAACCGCTTTAAAGCCTTCATGCAAAAGGGATGGTTTAACGACCTCGACGAAGCCATTACCCGCCCGAAGTTCCGCTTTAATATAATGGGAGTGGATTGTGTTCCCAGTGGCGAGATAATTGCAGTGGCAGGGAAAGCGGGTGCAGGCAAGTCCACAACGCTGGCCATCTTAATAGGCATCCTTATGGGAAAGACGGAGTTTGCAGGAATAAGATGCCTAACACCCTGCCAGAAAATTCTATGGATAGACACTGAAAAAGGCGCATATTCTTGCCAACAGAAAATGCGTAATTTCCGCAGAGTTGCTAACCTTGGGGAAAGTGAGAAACTGGCCGACATCGGTATTTTCTTCGCCATGATGAGGCAGGTATGTACGGCAGACAGATTGTATTTTATCAGCAGGCTTGCGAGTTTGGATCAATACGACGCAATAGTCATAGATGGAGTATTCGACCTAACGGAAGATGCCGACAAAGAGTTTAGCGAAGTAACCGACCTTCTTAGGCAGTTGGCAGATACTGGCGCATCCGTCTTTGCAATGCTTCACACTAACAAGGCCGAAGGAGACGATAATATGCGCTACGCCCTTGGCACGGAACTGCAAAGGCTATGCACTACCCGTTTTACTATCAAGTTCGATGATAAGACGCAATGCCACATTATAAAGCATGACAAAAGCAACGATAGCGCGTTAGCCCCAGAAGTGGCGTTTATGTTTGACAGAGACGGCAGCGTTATCCCAAAGACCAAGCGCAGGGAGATAGACGTTAAACAATACTTGCAATATGTTTTCACGGACGGCCAGAGCCGCGACTGGAAGAAACTAAGGGCAGACTTTGTGGCGAAATCGGGAGTTACACAAAATGAGGCATATAACTACCTCCAAGAAGCCCAGACAAGCCACTGGATAGTTACGGAACTTGACGGCAATTTGAATTTGAATAAAGATTATTTTAGGGGCTAACGGCGGGTGGTTATATATACTAACGTATATATATAACCCCATACGTCGTAACGTATTACCCGCTTAACACCCCCTAACTTTTCATTGTTGAGGCTATGAGTAAATATACATTTGACCAAAACGGAACTGCCTACCATCTACATGGAAGCAAACACGCCTGCCCATCATGCGGACGAACTACCATGCAACTGTACGAAAGTATCCAGACGGGAGAGCCGATTAACGCCCAAGTGGGGAAATGTGACCGCCTATATAATTGCGGATACGACTACAAACCAATGCAGTATTATAGCGACCACCCCGACGAACTACCACCCGCCAAGGATGGAAAGCGAAGATATTACCACCCAGAGCCACAGAAACCGCTTGTAGTCATTCCAAAAGAATTTGTGGTAAAATCTATCATCCCAAAGGCTGAAAAGGGATTGTGTGGCTTTTGTGATATACTTCTGCAAATGTTCGCACCATCGGACGTTAAGCGGGTTATAGATAAATACCACCTTGGACGCACGAAATATGGTGCAGTAATCTTTTGGCAGATAGACACGAAGGGGCTGGTAAGGGAAGGTAAGGCTATGCAGTATAACGTCCATAGTGGAGGACGTGAAAAAGCATCATGGGCAACGGGAGAAAGTTTTTGGATTTTTTCTACCCTTCAAGCCAGTGGAAAATTGCCAAAGCCTGCCACCTCGACTAAGTGTATATTTGGCCAACACCTTCTAAGGGATGCCGACACAAACGCCAACGTCTATATAACAGAGAGCGAGAAAAACGCAATCTTTGGCGCACTGGCAATGCCAGATGCCATTTGGCTGGCCGTAGGTAGTTCGCAGGATTTTGGCAAAGTGTGGAGGATAAAGGACATCTTAGCGAAATGCAGAAGTGTTGTTTTTATTCCAGATGGCGATGCCCTAAGTGACTGGCGAGAAAAGGCGCAACGCCTCAACCTCCCCAACGCTAAAGTATCAGACCTTTGCGCAGGCCATGCAGGAGGATGGGATTTAGCAGACTATATCCGAGACATCTATATGCAGCATCCGCAACAGTTCAGACCAACACAACGACGAGAGCCGCCACCCAAGGCAGAACCATCCGAACCGCGCATTATTTACAAACACATCCTTCTATTTCCAGAGGCATACGACTACAAGGGAATATATGAAGGCTTACAACTGCCGCCAGACTTTTTTACGATGAAGCCAGAGGCAGCACCATTTTAGATATTTTTTAGTATTAACAATTCAAATTTATGTTTATGACACAGAACGATTTAAACATGGTTAGCGGAACAGAGAAAAGTTTTGCAACCGCGAAGAAAGCAATTAGCGTTATCTTAACTGCCCTGCCAACTATTTACAGAGTGGCAGAGGGCAAGGATACGCAGGATCTTGCAACGGAAGCTATGGACGAGGCAGTATTGGCCGAAGAACATCTTCTGAAAGCCGAGAAGATTATCAACGGACAGACACCTGATGAGCCGACAATGATGGATATGTTCATGAAGGCTAACGAAGTTCTTTGTGAACTTTGGGAGTTTGTTAAAAATGAATATGCCAGTACGGAAGATGAAACCATGTTTGCAGAACTCGACACGGCAAATCATCTTATTTATGATGCAATCGAAATATTATCGAGAGCCAAGTTAAGAGCCGAAGGACATTTTAAAGGATGCAAGACTACCCGCGTAATTCTTCAAACGATTGGCGAATATTTTACGGCAGACCACACCACGCCCGAACTAAGATTTACTGGCATCCCAGAGGAATACAGAAAGTAAGGCTATGAGACCAGAACGGATAACATTAAGGAAGGCGCAAGCCCGATGGGATAAGATAGCATCCAGTATTAAGTTAGTGAGCAAGAAGACCAACGGGTTACCCCTGCCTCCCATTGATATGGTCAAAATATTTGCAGGACGGCAGAGTATGACCGCAGACGCAGTGGCAAAAGAAGTGGCCAGAATCATAGAAGCATGGGAGCCAGTGGAGTGATGAGGCCGTAACACAGACGAAGGGAGTATTTGGCAAATTTCTGTTAATACTCCCCTCATTTATGTTAGTAATCTATAAAAGTAACGCCAACCAAACGGACGTTTTGTGTTTGTTACGGATTTTTTTGTATTTTTGCAGTGAGTTTAATAAATACCCTAAACAGATATGAAACATTTTGTTAGTTACACAAGAGTAAGCACCCAGAAGCAGGGTTTAGGACTGGAGGCACAGACCGCCACCATCCAGAGTTATGTTAAGGCACATAACGGCAGTATCATTGCATCGTATAGCGAGAAGGAAAGCGGAAAGGAAACACTTAACCGCCAAGCCCTCCAAGATGCTATTAAGACGGCCAAGGCAGAAGGCGCAACGCTGATAGTGGCCAAGTTAGACAGATTAAGCCGTGATATTATGACCATCTTCGCGCTAAAGAAGGACACGCACCTAACGTTTGAAGTTTGCGATATTGACGCATCAGACACAATGACACTTGGCATCTTTGCAACCCTCGCCCAGAAGGAGCGCGAACTGATAAGCAAGCGCACCAAGGAGGCACTGGCAGCGAAGAAGGCCGACGGCATTAAGTTAGGCAACCCCAATTTGGTAAACCGCACAGAGGCAGGGCTGGAGCAAGTAAAGAAGGCTGGCCAAGCATCCGCAAGGAAGAGAGCCGCAGAAGCCCGTCGCAACGATGTGAACCGCCACGCCTTTGCAGCCATCCAAGGCAGGGCTGGAAGCCTTCAAGACCTCGCAAATTACCTCAATGAAGCAGGGTTTATAACTCCCACTGGCAAGGCATGGGGAAAGATGCAGGTTAAGAGATTGTTAGACAGATACGCACCCTTCTCGACAAATCTGTAGAATTTACTGATTTAACCAAACTGCCCCACCTCCAGAAAGATGGGGCTTTTCTTTTGGCATTTTCGTTAAGCAATACCCCTAACCCCCTTTTGGGAAGGCTAAAGCCTTGTTGTGACCCCTCATCGGAATTTTTGCATTTTTCAACCCCCAAACCCACCTTTGCAACACGTTTTTACTTTTTTCTTCAAAAAAACGAAAATTTCCTTTTTCATTACTATGATACCACCTAAATTTGCAATGTAAAAGTTTTTTATTAATTCAAATTTAAATGATATGGTTTATCAGCAAGGACAAGCACCCAAAGAGCAAAAGAGCATCTTCCCTCAAGGGGCAGAGGTGCAAAGGGTTATTTTCCACGATATGGCAGTAGTGGGAGGTGAACTTATCATCAATGGCGATGATGGGGAGGACTTTAGAGCCGAGTGTGCAAAGAAGCAAGAGAAACTTAACAAATATAAATAAAGTGCGTATGAAAAAAATGAACCGTGAATTAGTTCCCTCCCAAATAATGCTGGAGAAGGAGAGAGTGGAGGCAGCTGGAGAGATAGGAAAGGCCGTTAAAGGCATCCACGATGCCGTTATCAGCCTCCAGAATCTGCCGGATTTTGAAATACCAAAGAGTGCAGATCCAAACGACTGGCAGGAGGCTTTAAAGAAGGCTGACAAGCGACGCAATGAGGCTTTGAAAGCCATCGCAGCCGACATGATGCTGACGCAGGACGGAAAGGAAGAAGTGGCAGGAGAGTGGAAGGAATGGCACAAGAAAGCCGCCACCGCCTGCAATACCATCGTTAAGTATCTTACCAACTATCCTGCCTGCAAGTTTACGTTTTGCAGTTCTGCGCAAAATATTGTGCCCACCATCCCGATTATGAAAGTAGCGGAAGCAGAAGCCATGCGGGACGTACCCCCAGAGGCGCGAGACCATGCATTGCTACTGGCCATCGTCTTCGATGCCGTTTCCGGCTTGCGTCGATGGGAGCAGGAACATGGCGTGAAAAAGGTTAGATTGGAGCAACTTTTGAGCCTTGACGAAGTACAATTGGCAGAAGCATGGGCAAACGGCAGCGTCCGTTATCCATCTTACCAAGACTTTGATAAGGCAACGGAGTTGAAAAACAAATCAATCTGCAAGTATGTAGAATCAACATTTGTATAATAATTAATTTGAAATTTTATGGAAGAAGTTAAACAAGTTTTGGATATGCTTAAAGAAGCAATGCCAATGTTAAAGGAGTTCATGGAGTGGAAGAAAGCGGAAGCCATGCGCGAGAAAGTCGCAGCAGAGGCAGAGGCCGAGAGCCAGAGAGAGTTTAATGCTTGGGTAGAGGAACGGAGAAAAGCCGAAGCCACCCAGCAGGAAGATAGCGAGGAATTGCAAAAGCATTTCTTCGGGGGCGAGAAATGGGAGCGGGAGCGTTTTGCGCCGCACAATTATTAAGAGGCCGTGAACAATATTAACGAGCCTCCAGAACCAAGGCCACCACCCGCCAGTTATGCAGCAGTGGCATGATGCTGCAAGAGTACCTAAATCATTTGTTAGTTTGTTTTTGCTGGACTCATGCCACCAGCATTTTTTAATCAAAAAAGTTATGATACAGAGAAAGAACCAAATTTCGATGGATGCAAGCGAGGTAAGTTTTACCGTATCTTACAGTGCAATAGATGTTTGGAGCTGGTTGCACTATATGGCATGGCTACTGCACAGAGACAACCCGCAGGACTTTGACCGAGCGTTAAACGTGCCAAAATCGAAACAAGACATTATCCATTTCCTGACGCATTGCCCAGACCACGGCCTTGGATGGATGCCAGAGAAAAGAGCCTTACCAATAGCAGAGTGGGCATTTGCCTTGGCACTAAAGAAAAAGTATATCCTGCCGACGTATGAGAAGGACGGCAGGCAGTTTTACACGTTTGCCTCCATGCTGGCAAGGAAGAACGGCAGACCAAGGACGGAGGGTTGAATATGACAGATACAGAACTTTCCCAAGCAATAAGATGGTATATAGGCCATTACGGAAAAAAGGAAACCTCGAAAAGTTGCTTTGAAACCTTTCTTTGTGGGCATTTCCATACCTACCCACGTAACGCACGATTTATCATGCAGGAAATGGAAAACATCGGTTTAATTTCCGTTTCTAAGGGGATCGTACGCATGAAGTAAGGAAACACTTGCAGCCTCAACCAGAGCCAACGCGCACGCGCGCGCAAAGCAAAAAGTAACTCTGTAAAGGGAGAATAGCAAAAATAATTCAAAAGTCTGCCATATACGAAAATAAATAGTTAACTTTGCAATCGAATTGCCTTAACGGGTGATTTATTAAACTCAATCGGGTGCAGTTGTCGAGAGATAATTGCACCCCTACTTTTTACTTTCGGGAAATCTTCGGGAAAAGTGCTGAGGCTCTGACAGAAAGAAAAATCGCTAAACGCTTTATATTCAGCAGTTTAGCGATTTGATAATGTCTTTATTCTAGTGTCGACACTTGGATTCGGACCAAGGACCCCCACCATGTCAAGGTGATACTCTAACCAACTGAGCTATGCCGACTCTTTCGTGCGCCTGACAGGACTCGAACCTGCACGTCGCGAGACACTAGATCCTAAGTCTAGCGCGTCTACCAATTCCGCCACAGGCGCGCAACTCTGGGTTTCGGAGTGCAAATGTACGACAAAAAACGCAGACTACCAAATTATTCGGCTAAAAGTTTCCGTGCCGTCTCGATGATAGTATCTATGCCTTTCTTCGTATCCTCGTCTGTCAGTTCCACCGGATAGTCTGGTGCAATACCAAATTCCGTATGCTGTTTGTCTTTGTCATACATCGGGCATGCCGAGAAACGTACATTCCAGCCGTTTGGGAGACTGCTACTCATAGGCATACCCGAACCTCCGCCCGTTTTGTCGCCTACCAGTTTGACCTGTGGCAAAGCGTGCATCATGGAGGCAAATTCGTTGGCTGCACTAAAGACGGAGCGATT
>ODAI011112864.1_pt1 | contig 10386 bp, 8 predicted proteins | sample 1539321 | NCBI WGS metagenome assembly ODAI01 (sample SAMN02144231, study PRJEB22623) | gut metagenome | biome: sheep rumen | host: Ovis aries | place: New Zealand | reverse complement strand
TGATGTTCAAAGAAAGCTTACAAGCTCCCTGCTGTGGTGCACACCAACCGATACCGTGTGTGAATCCAGAAACATCTTCAATTTTCTTAACCTTTACCCATTCTCCTTCTTCAGGAATAGGTGCTGGTCCATGATATGCGCCTTTTGCCAAAGGACACATATGCTCCACTTCTGCAGTGTATGTCATGTTTTGCTCCTGATTGAGCCCATAGGCGGGCCCTGATATATAGAAAACCCTTCCAGGTTATCTTTAATAAATATATTTGTATTAAAATATCATTTTTCAAGTTTTTTTACAATATTAAAAAAAAAGTGCGGTGCTTCAAAGAAAACACCGCACTTTTAAGCTATTCAAAATTTTATTTTATTTAATCTTACGAAGGAAGGCATCCTTATAGCCGTAAGCCTTAAAGCGTTGCAAAACTACAGCATATTCATCCATATTAAGAGGTCCAATAAGAACCTGTTTTCTAGCTCCACTAGCAAGCGGTACAATTGTAATTGGATAATTTGCGCTATATTTGTTTACAATTTCCATGATATTTTCATCAACAGAAAGAGTTGCAATCTGGATGTAATATGAGCTGCTCTTAAGGTCACTCAAAGAATCAACCATATACTTACTATAGCTGTTATCTGTCAGTTCATAGCTTTCAGATTCATCTACAGGAGCTGGAGATGGAATAGGTAGAACCACAGAAGCAGGACTTTCTTCCTCTACCTCAGGCTCTTCTTCATTCTCTTCAACAACTGCAGGCTCTGGAGCTGGAGTCTGATCAAGAGGAACAAGAACAATTGCTGCATATTCATCAGAATCTCCTTCCTCATCTTCATAGTCATAGTCGTCGCCATAAGAAAGCTCGTCTTCCTCCTCATCGGCAGGAGCTTTTTTATCAAGATTGCTAAAGCCTTCGAAAGCATCCTCTTCTTCATAAGGAGTTTTTGCAGGAATTTCATCTTCAATTTCTTCGTTCAAAGGTCTTTCTGCATATTCTTCCTCGTTCCAAACTTCATCTGGAATTACAACCTCCCATTTATCTTCTGGAACGTAATCGGTTACAAGTTCAGCTTCTGCCTCTTCTTCTGTTTCTTCAGCTTCTTCAACCGGACTTTCTGCAGGTGCAGGACTTTCTTCCTCATACATTTCTTCAACAATAGGAGATGAAGGTAAGTCGTCTAACTCGTTTTCAACAGGTTCTTCTTCCAAAGGCTCTTCTTCGACAGCTTCTTCTTCGCTAAGGGCATCTTCGGCAGTCCAGTTTTCTTCATCACTTTCTTCAGCTTCATCAGCTTCGTTTTCTACAGCTTCTTCGGCTAATTCTGAATCTTCAAACTGTTCATCAATATTCTCTTCTTCGTATTCTTCTTCACTTTCGTCTTCGGCAGCTGTGATTGTTTCAAAAGGAGCTTCTTCTAATGCCTCTTCCTCTGGAACAGACTCCTCAGCTTCTTCCTCTTCGAAGGCTTCTTCTTCAGCTTCTTCGTTATAAGCTTCTTCTTCAAAAGCCTCTTCCTCGAAATCTTCAGCTATTTCTTCATTTTCTTTACTTAATGGAGCTTCTTCAGCAGCTTCAGGAATTTTCTCCAGATTTTCAGCTTCAGCTGAATCTTCTTCAGCCAGAATATCCTCTTCTTCTTCAAAATCTTCAGAAAAAGCATCTTCTTCTGCAATATCAAAATTAAGCTCGGAGGTTTCCGGTGCCTGATTCTGCTTTGCGATTACGGCAGTTCCATAAACACGCTCGTTCTGTCCATTGCGTTTTGTAATTTTTACGATATTACTATCATCTTTACTAATTCCAATAGCGGCAGCAGCTTCAGGGGAAAGCATAATTGCAATTCCATCGGACGGGTCAAGAGCTCCGATTACAAGCAAATCTACAGTTGAGTCTCCTGTAATGTTTGCAACGCTAATTATATCACCAGGCAGATATCCCACTGTTTTTGCAAACAAGCCCTGAGGGAAAACACCCTGATCAACAACAACAGCCCTTCCATCCAAAGAAGGACTAAATGATGCAAACATGAGACATGAGCCAAGAATTCCAAGAATTATAGCAAAGGTCTTTATTTTATTTTTCATATTCCTACCCATCCTTAGGTTATTTTGCCTTCAAAGCAGAATTAATATCAGCAGCTAATGATGAAGAAAGCTTCTTCATAGCATCCTTTTTTTGCTCCAGCTTTATATTGGTCATTGATTTATTTTTAATCTTTTCGCCAGTTTTTGCCGAAGTAATTGTCCAATCTATTTTTTTAAGTTCTGGAACTTCTCCAGTCTGATTAAGCTTATCGTAAAAAAGATTAATCTGAATAAAATAGTCTGAAAAACCATCTATAGCTTCACTGATTCCAATTTTATAAAGTTTTTCATCCTGAGAATCAGAATCTGAAACAGCAGCATCTGAATTTGTAACAATATAACCGTAATCAAAAAAATTAGTAAGCACTTCATCTTCCAGGCTGAGAGACTGCTCTGAAACTTCAGCAGTTCCATCATGCTGTACAATCTGAAATGCCAGCTGTCTGGCAGATGCAAAAGCATTTCCAATCAGAAAAAGCAAGGCAAAAATTAATATTTTATGTTTCCCCATAAAAACACCCCAAAAAGTTTTCTTCTATCAATATTTTCATCGGAAAAAAAGGCGGTTGGGTTTAGGAAAATCTTTATCAGATTGAGATTTTCATTCTCATATGGTAAAATAAAATTAGGGTTGGGAAATGGAAAAACGAATCTATATAATTGGAGCTGGCTTTGCCGGTCAGACAATTGCCGACGACATAAAGCGCAAAAAGATTTTTGGTAAGGTAAACGCTTTTTTAGATGATGATAAAGAGCTTATTGGCTCTGAAATAGACGGAATTCCTGTATTAGGACCAATTTCCAGCGTTGCCTCCGTACTTGGTAATTCAGCTGTAGATGAAGCAATTATTGCTATTCCATCTGCCCCAACAGAACGCATTCGCGAAATATACGAAACCCTCGCAAAAAACGGATTTTCTCATATAAAAATTCTACCGGGAATTAGTCAGGTTATAGAAGGCTCAGCCCATCTGGTACAAACCCGCGAAATTGACCCGCTTGACATTTTAGGCCGTACTCCGGTTGCAATCTCGCTCAAAGAAAGCCTAAATTACCTTAGAGGAAAAAGAGTTTTTATTACAGGTGCAGGTGGTTCAATTGGTTCAGAGCTTGCACGTCAGCTTTTAAGTGGAGGAGCTGAAAGACTCTATCTTTTTGGACACGGAGAAAATTCAATTTGTTCTATATATAGAGAGCTTCGTTTACTGCAGGCAGAGGGTGTTGGAGAAAAAGCCACAATTGTTCCGATTATTGGAGATATGAGGGACAGGCAGTATGTAGACTACATCATAAAACAGACAAAATGTAATGTCATTTTCCACTGCGCAGCCTATAAACACGTGCCTATGATGGAAGAAAATCAGGTTGCGGCGATAGAGAATAATGTTTTTGGTACTAAAAATTTATTAGACGCGGCCCTAAAGCATAAGGTAGAACGTTTTGTATTAATTTCCACAGATAAGGCCGTTGCACCGGTAAGCGTTTATGGAGTTTCAAAAATGCTCTGCGAAAAACTGGTGCTGGAGGCTGCAAAACAGGCTGCAAAAAAGGCTCCAGAAGAAAGCTGCTCTCAGGCCATTATGTTTGTACGTTTTGGAAATGTACTTGGCAGCCGTGGTTCAATTCTTCCAATGTTTCAAAATCAGATAAAAACAGGCGGACCGGTTACAGTTACCGACAAAAAAATGGAAAGATTTTTTATGACAATTCCGGAAGCCTGTTCTCTAGTGCTCCAAACAGGTGGAGTTGGAAAAAACGGAATGTCTTATCTTTTGGATATGGGCGAACCAATAAAAATTATAGAGCTTGCAGAACAGATTATAAAATTTTCAGGACTCGAGCCCTACAAGGATATAGATATAAAAATTGTAGGGGCCAGAAAAGGAGAACGTTTTACAGAACCTCTTTGGCTAAAGGAAGAAAAGCCTAAAGCAACAAAATATCAAAAGCTCTTAGAGCTTGAAAATCTTCCTTATAAATCTGAAAGACTTTCAAAGCTTTTAGCAGCTCTTGAACCAATTTGCTTTTATGATGAAAAAAAGAGCGAGCTCTTCCGCGATAAAAAAAGACTGGTAAATATTTTATGTCAGGATTGTTCTTCCTTAAAAGAATATTACGAAGAAGTTCAAAATGACGGTGAGCTTCATACAGATTTATTATAAAAGAGGATAAAAATGGCAGAAATAAAAGTTCCTTTCCATAAGGCTGCAATTACAGAAGAAGAAGAAAAAGCAGTTTTAGATGTACTTCGTTCAGGCTGGCTTACAACAGGAAAATATGCCCTTGAATTTGAAAGGCTTTTTTCTGAATCAGTTGGTTCAACAAAGGAAAATCCAATTTACAGTCTGGCAGTAAACTCAAATACATCCGGAATGATACTTGCCATGGAAGCCTGTGGAGTAAAAGAAGATACAGCCGTTATTACGACACCCTACACCTTTGTTTCAACTGCTACCTGTGCCAGACATCTTAACGCAGAGGTTTTCTTTGCAGATATTGAAGAGGATAACTACAGTATAGATCCAGTTAAAATAGAAGAAATATTAATAAAAGATGCGCAGCCGGGTGGATATGACGGAAAAGGCGCGCACAGAGTGCGCGCCATTGTGCCCGTTCACATAGCAGGAAATCTTTGCAATATGAAAAAAATTCTGGAGCTGGCAAAAAAATACAGCAGCCCAGAGCATAAAATATACGTTATTGAAGACGCTGCCCATTCTTATCCATCACCATCTTCCCTTGGCTATGCAGGAACAATTGGAGATGCAGGAGTATTCAGCTTTTATGTTACAAAAACAATTACAACTGCAGAAGGCGGCATGGTATGTACAAAAAATGCTGATCTTGCCCGCCGAATGACAACAATGCGCATGCATGGAATGGATCGCACCACCTGGGACCGCTACACTTCTCCACGCGCCTCCTGGGAATACGACATTATTGCACCGGGCTATAAATTTAACCTTCCAGACATGCTTGCAGCCCTGGGCTGCTGTCAGGTAAAAAGAGCACAGCTTTTTTATCAGCAGAGAAAAAAAATTGTAGAAAAATATAATGAAGCATTTTCTAAGCTTGATTTTATACAGCTTCCACCAGATGGTCCGGGAAATTCCTGGCATCTTTATCTTATGCGAATAAGGCCTGAAAAGCTAAAAATCACAAGAGACGAATTTGCAAAAAAAATGCAGGAAGCAGGCTTGGGCATTTCAGTTCATTTTATCCCAATTTTCCATTTTACCTACTGGAAAGAGCTTTATCCGGATTTTACAGCCCAAAACTATCCTAATGCCGAAAAACAGTATTCGCATACAATTTCAATCCCCTTGTATCCTGATATGACAGACAAAGAAGCGGACTACGTTATAAAAACAGTTACAGAAATTGGAAAATCGAATATAATATAATAATATATTATAGAAGGCTTCAAAATAAAAAGGAATCAAAATGGCTGCAAGAAAAAAAAATGCACAGGACAAATTAATCCGTTCTCTTGATGTTGAAGGCTTTTTCAGTGATTTCTCTAAGGCCGGAACCTTGCATGCAAAACTGATTAGAAGTCCTACAGACTCCGGTAAGGTAAAAAAAATTGAACTGACAGATTTACCGGACGGTTATTTTCTTTTTACAGCCCATGATATTCCCGGTAATAAAAAAATCAGCTTAAACAAAAGTTATGCAGATATTTTTGCGTCAGACAGTATTGCCTACAGAGGAGAACCTGTTGCCATCCTTCTTGGACCAGATAAGAATATAGTCGAAGAACTTGCCGAAAAGGTAAGCATTTCTTTTGATGTTGGAAGCTTTGAAGCGGCTCTGGATAATGTAATAAAAAAACACGAAAGTAATACAGAAGCAGGTAAAAGTGAAAATCCAGAAGAGGAAGAGACTGTCGAAAAAAAGACAGGAGATGCTGATGAGACTGGTCTTGAAGAGCTTACAGTTTCTGACATGGCTGACTTAATAAATGATTTACCTTCCTTAAATAATGTAATTGATAATTCTCACTTTGAAGAATATTCTGCCCAGGAAGTAGCCTTCCGCGAAGTAAAATACGGAATTTATGAAAAAAAATTGGTAGAAGAAGCTGATAAAGAAATTTTTGTCGACTCAGGATATTTTACTACAACCGATACCTGGCAGCAGACAATGGTTTCGCCAAAGTGGCAGGAAAAAGACGGAGCCTTCTGCTATATGGATGGAAAGGATTTACATCTTTATACGCCAACCCGCTGGACAAGCTTTGTACAAAAATCAATTTCTAATTCCTTAAAGCTTTCGGAAGAAAATATTTACATTCATAAAACAAAAAGTGCCGGAATATTTCCTAATGGCTTATGGAGAACAACTCAGCTTGCAGTTCAGACAGCTTTAGCTGCTTATCTTTCCAAAAAACCTGTAAGACTGGTTTTAGATCAGGATGAACAGGAGCATTTTATGATTCCAGGCGTAATTACTACAGTTACTTATAAAACAGCCCTGGAAAGCAACGGTAGACTTTTTGCAATGAAGATTTTAATAGATATTGATATCGGCTCTTCAAATCCCTTTGCCCAGGAAATTGCAGACAGACTTACTCTTGCTTCCTTCAATTTTTATAAGCCTAAAAATCTCTATATAAAAACTGTAGCTCATACCTCAAAGAAATCTCCAACGTCAATATGTATTCAAAACATCGATTCTCAAGCTTTCTTTGCAATTGAAAATGAAGTTCAAAAAATTTGTAATCAGATTAATATTTTCCCGGATGAATTTAGATATTTAAACTCAAAAGAAGAAGCTCCAGACAAAAAAAATGAAGACTGGAAGCCTTTTCCTTTTGACATATCTATCAGTGGACTTGATACCAGTCTACAGACAGTTTTAAAAGACAGTGATTTTAACAGAAAGTACGCCTCCTTCCACATGGAAGCCATAGACCGAATAGAAAAAAACAGCAAGCCTTTTTTTGCCCTGCCATTAAGAGGTGTTGGTCTTGCCAGTGCCTATGTAGTTTCCGGTTACAGCGGGGTAACCTCCTTTTCTTATGATTCAAAAATTGAAGTAACCCTCTACAAAGATGACCGCCTTGTTATTCATGCCATAAAACCTTCTGCAGTAATTCAGGAAATATGGAAAAAAACTGCGGCAGAAATCCTTGAAATTCCAGCACAAAATATAGAAATTGATTCAAACTATAGTCTGGATACTTTGCCAAATTCTCCAGAAGATACCTTTACCTCAATTGGAATTATGAACGAGCTGATAAAAAAATGCTGTACTGAAATTCAAAAAAAGCGTTTCCACCAGCCGCTTCCTATTTCCTCAAAAAAAGGAGTTCAAAAAAACACAAAGAAAAAATGGGATAAGGAGCTTTTTAGCGGAACCCCATTCTACACAACCTCCTTCGCATCCGCCGCCGTCGAAATAGAACTGGACACCTACACCTATAATGAAAAGATAAAGGGAATTTGGATTGCAATAGACTGCGGCGAGCTCTACGACGAAAGTGCCGCCCTTCGTACAGTGCGGCTGGAAGTTCAGCAGGAGCTTACAATGCTCGTAAGAGACAAGACAATTCGCTGCGATGAAATTCATATAAAATTTATGCAGTCAGAAAATAAATCTGGTCAGGTAGGAGGTTTAGTTCATAACGTTCTTCCGGCAGCTTTTTCATCAGCTCTTTCCCTGGCCCTTACAAAACAGCTGACGACCCTTCCATGTACTGAAGCAAGACTTTTTGCCCTCATCAAAAACAGGACAAAAACCTCACAAAAATCAGACAGAGATTCTGGAGAAGCAGAAAAAAGAGGTGTGTAATGAAAATAGCATTAACTCTAAACGGCACTAAAACAGTTTTGGAAGCAAATCCCGAAGATTCTCTTATGGAAACCCTGCATGAAAACGGCTGCATTTCTGTTAAAAGCGGTTGTCAGGAGGGATTTTGCGGTACCTGTACAATTCTTTTTGATGATAAACCTATTTCTTCCTGTAAAATGCCTGTTGGACTTGCAAAGGATGCCCACATTATTACCCTTGAAAGCTTTTCAAAAACTGATGATTATAAAATCATAATGGAAGGCTTTACAAAAGCCGGCATTAAGCTTTGCGGCTACTGTAATTCCGGAAAAATTTTTGCTGCCTATCAGATTTTGAAATCTCAAAAAACAATTAAAAAAGAAGAAATTTCTGAGCTTATAAGAAATCTTTCTCCCTGCTGTACAGATATAGATACTCTCACAAACGGGATTTTCAATGCCATGAAAATTAAGGCTAAAAGGATTAAGAGGATAACTTCTAATGAGTAAGACTATTTTATATGCAAAAAATTCTTATGAACTCATAAAACTGATTTCAAATAATCCGGGAACAAAAGTTGTCGGCGGCTGCACAAGAATTGATGAGCTGCCCGAAAAATTTATTTCTGTTTTTGGAATAAAAGAGCTGTCGCAAATAGTCCGCCACGAACGCTTTATTGATGTAGGACCGGGAGCAACTCTTTCGGAGCTTTTGAATATAGGTCAAACTCACCTGCCGCAAATCCTCTGCGAAGCCCTTAATTGTGTTGCGAATCCTCAGATTCGAAATGTTGCGACGGTTGGCGGAAATATCTGTAATACTGATTATAAATTAACCCTTTTTGCCCCTCTAATGGCATTGGATGCAAGGCTGGAATTTAAAAATCAGACAGAAGCAAGAAACGAAAACATTAAATATTTTAAGGGAGTTCCAGAAGGCTTTATTCTTTCAAATATCCGTATTCCAATTCTACAGCCGGAGCTTTCTATTTTCAGACGAATTGGGCCTGAGCAGAAAATTGATCATCAATCTGCTTCTTTTGCCTTTCTTGCAGATATGGAAAGAAATACCCTTTTGAATGTTCATCTGGCCTTTGCAGGTCCTTTTACTTTTTACAGTAAGGATTTTGAAAATTCTCTGATGGGAAAACGTCTTCCTTTAAGCCAGAGGGAAATTTCCCAGATAGAAGACTTTGTTCATCAGGAATTTGATAAGGCCGCAAAAGACCAGATGATTTCTGATGTTATGCGGCAGCAGTTTTACAATATTGCCCGTTACAGCTTTGAGCAGTTGACCTAGCGGATGAACATGCAGTCTCCGTAGCTAAAAAACCTATACTTGTTTTCCACTGCTTCCTTATATGCGCTTAAGATGTGCTCGCGGCCAGCAAAGGCAGAAACCAGCATAATAAGAGTGCTTTCCGGTGTGTGAAAGTTTGTAAACATTTTATCTACAACCTTAAACTTAAAGCCCGGGTACATAAAAATGCTGGTAGAATTTGTTCCGGCACGAACCCATTCTTTACGCTTTTCAAGCTCCTCGTAACCACCAGCTTCCTCTGCAAGCTTTTGAGCCACACTTTCCAGGGTACGCACACTTGTAGTTCCCACTGCAAGAATTGGCCGTCCTTCTGCCTTAGCCTTGTTAATTGCATCAGCAGTTTCTTTTGGAACAGTGTACCATTCTTCGTGCATTTTGTGATTTTCAATATTTTCTTCTCGCACAGGAAGGAAGGTTCCAAGACCTACGTGAAGAGTTACAAAGCGTCGTTCAATTCCCTTTGCGTCCAGACGAGAGAGCATTTCTTCTGTAAAATGAAGGCCAGCTGTCGGGCAGGCAGCAGAGCCTGTATTTGTAGCGTAAACATTCTGGTAACGTTCAGAGTCTTCTTCTGTATCACCGCGCTTGATGTATGGCGGAAGCGGAATATGACCGTTGCGTTCAAACCAGTCTTCATTAATTGCAAAGTCAAATTTAAGGGCACGGAATTCTGTACCGGCATTTCCTTCGTGTTCAATAATCTGGGCAACTGTGCCATCCGGAAATTTATAATGCATTCCAGGCTTCTGCTTTTTTGCAGATTTTACCATTGTATTCCAGATGCAGCATTCTCTATCAATTGTGTTGAGGAACATAAATTCGGTTTCGCGGCCGGTGGTTTCTTTAATTCCATAAACACGGGCACGGCGAACGCGACTGTTATTAAAAATCATAAGAGTTCCGGGCTCAATAAGGTCTGGCAAATCGTCCATCATGTGATGTTCTACTTCACCAGTTACCCGGTTCAAAAGCATAAGTTTATCCTGTCCGCGTACTCCACTCGGATGCTGGGCAATCAAATCTTCGGGCAGGTCAAAATTAAAATCAGATGTTAACATAAACGCAATATTATCACAAATACAAAGTCTTAACTATATATATTACCACACGGATTCGGAATTGCTAACGCAATTCCCTTTTATTTTTTATAATGATTTTGCGTTAGCAAAATCGAATCCGTGTGCTATTTTTTAAAAAAGGCTTCCTTG
>ODAI014048217.1_pt1 | contig 10387 bp, 5 predicted proteins | sample 1539321 | NCBI WGS metagenome assembly ODAI01 (sample SAMN02144231, study PRJEB22623) | gut metagenome | biome: sheep rumen | host: Ovis aries | place: New Zealand | reverse complement strand
CTCTTCCATAAATACCCACTCTACCGCGTAGGGCTTTCTTAAGCGCTTCTCATATTCGGCACAAGCCTCCGCCGCCCACCCCGCATTTTTCTTTCCTCCGGCAACAATCCTAATCATGCCCTAATTATACCATCAGTGCCAGCTTATTCAATCGGAGTTCTCGGATAGATATTCAACTTATACGGGTCGGTCGGCTCCACGCCAGACATAATCTCGTAATACGCCGCTGCCGCCACCATCGCCCCGTTATCGCCAGACAGGGAAGGGGCCGGGAAACAGACTGGAGTGCTAATGTCTCGCTTGGGGTCGCGTCCAGCCGGCCCATCGCCATGGGCGGCCGGCGCTAATCCTCGCGCTGCCGCGCTCCGGAATCCTCCAATCCGAGACATTAGCACCTCCCTCAGCTCTTTATTTGCCGACACCCCCCCTGCCACCACCACCGACCGCACATCCGGATGCTGCGCTAGCGCCATCTCCAACTTCTCGCACAAAATCTCCACCGCCGTTCTCTGAAACGACGCCGCAAAATCACACACCTGCTGAGGCGAGAGCAGCTCCTTCAGCTTGTGCGACGGATACGAAATCGGCACCCCCACCTCTTTTTGCACTGCCCTCAGCACCGCCGTCTTCAGCCCCGAAAACGAGAAATCCAGCCCCTCCACTTTCGGGTGTGGCAGTTGGTATTTACGAGGGTCGCCAGGTAAGACTTCTATGTTTTGATTCGGGGACTTCCGGAGCGCGGCAGCGCGAGGGTGAGCGCCGGCCGCCCATGGCGATGGGCCGGCCGGACGCGACCCCGAACAAAACATAGAAGCCTTACCTTCAGCTGCCGCCGCAACAGAGGGCCCACCCGGATACGGCAGCCCCAGAATTTTCGCCACCTTATCAAAGCACTCCCCCACCGCATCATCCTGCGTCGTCCCAATAATCTCAAACTGATTGTGTGCCTTCATGTACAAAATCTGCGTATGCCCGCCCGACACCACCAGCGCCAGCAAAGGGAACTCCGGAATAGGCAATTGCGAGCACACTTTTTGGTTGCCGTCACGAAGCCAATTCGCATACACGTGCGACTTCAGATGGTGCACCGCGTAGAGCGGTTTGTCGTGCAAAATCGCCAGCGTGCGCGCCGTCAGGGTTCCAATCAGAAGCGACCCCAGGAGCCCCGGTGCGTGCGTTACCGCAATCGCGTCGATGTCTTCCCAGGTGCACGCGGCATCCGCCAAAGCTTTGTCCACTACCGGCAACATCGCCTCAAGGTGTGATCTTGCTGCTACCTCCGGTATCACCCCGCCGTACTCCGCAAAAATATCAATCTGGCTCACCACCGCGTTCGACAAAATCTCACGCCCATCCCGCACCACCGCGGCGGCCGTCTCGTCGCAGCTCGTTTCAATCCCTAGAATCAACATAGGCAAATTATACCACAAGCCCCAGCCAAAATTGCAAGCATTACCCTATTGACAAATAAGGCAAAGTGTGATACTATTAGAGATAACCGTTGTTTTTGCATTCCAAGAAACCAAGTAAGCCGGAACGCAAAGACAATGTACGTTACAGGGAGATGATCATTTGAAAATCCTGAAAAACCACACCGATTATTTCAGAGATGTCCTGAGGAGGGCTCTCAACGAGAAACTCGGTGGCCGTTGGCTCGAGAGCGAGCTCTGCAGGAACCTCGGCGATAAGGTCACGAGAAGTGATGTCATTGATGCCGTGGAGCAGTTGTATCGTTCGAGGGCGCAGAGCATGCTCACCCGACTTTACAATGGCACTAAAGCCGTCGCCGAAACTGCTGGCCGCAAGAATCGCCAGCAGCCCAAGCCCGACAGGGCCCATGGCGGCGGCCGGTCTGCCAGGCCTACCAAGGCCAGGTTTGACCGCCAGCCCAAGAAGTTCGCCAACCGTACCAACCGTGGCCGCACGGCGGCCTGATAGAAAGGAGAAAAACAATGGCAAAACCTATCGACGCCAATCCGAGCAAGCACGCGTCTCTCCCCGGAGTGAAATACAAACTCCTCCCCAAGGGCGCTGACCCCAAAGTCTACGGGTCAACATACGTCGCGTATCAGGGCACCCAACAGGAGCAGGTAGTCTGGATTCCGCCCTGCGTATACCAGGATGCTATCATCTGCGTGGCCGGCCCGTACGCTGGTGATCCAGCTTTCAACAGCCACACCATCACAGTCGGCCGCACCACCGGCCGCCCGCGCGTCGGCGCTTCCTCCGAGTGGTAGGGAAGCCCATCACTCCGCAGTAAGCGGCAACAAAAAAGGTCCCCCGAACGGAGGACCTTTTTCCTATGATTTTCTCTAATTTTTCCATTGAAAAACCCTTCCAAAATTGTTATACTTAAAATAGGGTGAATAGTATTTATTGGAGAGTTGTGGAGAAACCCGGCATCATTATGATGCGAACAATATGCCTAGCAATGGTTATGTTTTTGCTATCGCTCTTCGCGTCTAGTGAGTCTGTTTTTGCTACCATTGACCCCAATAACTACACACTTAATTGGTCAATTCAAAATCAAAACGTTGGTATTGAAGTTCCTGGTTCTACCGGTGAGCAGTATGTCAGCACTCAACGCACCATCCAGGTGAGCACCAATGCGCCTTCCGGCTACCGAGTTTACGTGAGCGTGCCAGCCGACGAAGAGTCCGAGGGAACCCTGGTCCTCAGCGGCGGCGCGAGCTCCAGCCCGTCCATTGCGCCGGTTAACGCTACGCCGAGCACCGCCACCACGCTTAGTACCAATACTTGGGGCTTCGGCATCCCGAGCACCACCACTGGCCTGCCTACCAACAATTACAGCAGCTCCTACACCGCCGGCACGCCATCCACGAGTAGCACTTACGCCGGCCCGAAGGTCAGCCCGAATTACACCTTGGTCCGCAATGTCACTAGCGCCGTTAACGGCACCGATAGTTTCAACCTTTACTATGGCATGCGGCTTGGCTCTAATGTCCTGTCCACTCCAGGCACTTATTCCACCAACATCCAGTATCACGTTCTCATCGAAGCAACCAACGTAGTGGGCGGCGAAGCTACCATCACGCCTTCTTCTGGTTCAAAATCTGGCTTTGAGCCGGTCACCATTACGACCTCGCTCAAAACTGATTTTGTCCCAGAAGGCATCCATGTCACAATCGACAACTCAGATTGTACCAACCCGAGAGGGAATATCAACACCGGCGTGCTGGTGATCACCTGTGTGACTCCTGCCCACGTTCCTGGAGCAACCGACGTGGCCATCAGTATCTCGTCGCTCGGCATCAACTACCTAATCGATGACGGATACGCCTATCTCGAGACCGGCGATGTCAAGATCACGAACGTGTCCTACGTCAGTGGCGTGAACGTCAACGGCACACCGCAACCGACGGTAGACAGCGACAACAACATCGATTTCGACCTCACCTTCAAGAGCGGTCTAGATAGCAATAACAACATTTTTCAGGCGACCTACCGCGTGACCATGTCCAACACCACGTCTAGCGACTACATCTTCACGGCTCCATCGGCAAACCTCACGCTAAGGCTCTCGGCCACCACCACGAGCGACGTCTATTACGAGCTGAGCGGGATTTCAGTTGGCGACACCATACCGGCGAATAGCACAGTGACTTTTAACATCATCTTGACGGCCGATTACGTTTCCGGCACCCACGGCGTGGAGGGCGAAATGGGCGTTAACCCGGTCGAGGACAACTCGGGCGCTTTGATCGGCAGCATCTACGGCACCACCACTGGCGATTTGTCTGGTAACAACGATTTAGCCGCCTTCCAAATCAGCGTGCAAAACACCTTCAACACCAGCAAAACCTTTACCATTGGCGTCCTCGGCACCGATTTCGCCATCGCCAACTCATCCGGTGGGTATCTGGGAGTCCAGTCTATCGCCGCCAACACGACGCAAACTTATACTTTCTACCTTAAGAAAACTCCGGGTGCGGCCTTCGGCAACGACGTCGTTAACGCCGTTATCACAATTTCTTATGATGACGTCGAGTCCAACTGCGGCACCCTGAGGATCAACGTGGATCGCGACCCATCCTACATAGACAACCAAGCCCCCATCATCAGCGACGTCACTATCACCCGCCAAAGCACCATCGGCACCGCCGTCGTCACTTGGGAAGGTACCGACAACGTTGGTGTTGCTAGCTACTCCATCTACCCCTGCACCAAGAGTAACAATACCTATACCTGTGGCAACCCAATTACTGGTATCAGTGGCAACGCCACCTCATATACCCTAACCGGCCTCTCGGACGGCGTGTACGGCGTCGTGGTAGTCGGCTTCGATGATGAGGGCAATACGGCCACACAGTCCGAAATCAACGACGCCAATACCGGTCCCGGCCCCGCATCGAGAAGCGCAGACACTGAGATCCGTTGGACCTTCACCATCACCGGGCAGATTACCAACGGTAGCCTCAGTAATGATGGCGGCACTATCCAAATGGGCGCGACTTACACGGGCACCATCAATCCGGATAGCAGCTACGGCACTCCAAGCTCCATCACCGTCGTGATGAACAACCGAACTCTAGGATCTAACGAATACACATACAACAGCGGCTCGATTCAAATCACCATCCCAGTTGACGGCGACATCGAAATCACCGCTAGCTGTCCGTGGGACTGGTGTTTGATCGAGGGCACCTTGATCGCCCTCGCCGACGGCACCACCAAGCCGGTTGAAGACATCACTTATCACGATCTGCTCAAAGTCTGGAACTACGAAACCGGCAGCGTCGGTGCCGAGTATCCCGCCTGGATCGAGAAAAAGTCCGCCACCACGCGCTACCAGCTTACTAAATTTGATGACGGCACGGAGCTAAAGACCGTCGGTTGGCACGGCGTATTCGATGTAGACGCCAATGAATTCGTGTCGGTGGATAGCCCTACCTTTGGCGTCGGCACTAGAGTCTACAAAGTTGAAAATGACGAGCTTGTCCCAATTACCGTCACCAGCATCGAGTTTGTCGAGGAGGAAACCTACCGTTACCACGTGGTATCGAGCCAATACTACAACGTCCTCGCCAACAATATCATTACCACTGATGGTGCAGTTTATCTATCGAACCTCTACGGCTTCGACGAAAATCTCAAGTGGCCAGCCATCCGAGCCGAAATCATGTCCGACCCAGACAACCTCTACACTTATGAAGACTTCGAAGATATCGGCATGCCGAGAAGGATGTTCGACGAACTCCGCGTCCAGGAAGGCAAATATCTCGAAGTGAAGTACGGCATCACGCTCGAAATGTTCAAAGAATATCTCGTCGCGAACCAGCTCAACACCGACATTTGGCTCCCGTACGACGATTAATATTAATTAAGGAACGAACATGCCACTATCTAAGACTAATCAGCAAGAAATTACCCGCCGCCTTGAGATTATCAACTGTTTTTATGATACTGACGCCATCTCAAAAGAAGAAATTAACCAAAAAACCATCGCAAAGTATTATCGTCGGTCAGATTTTTTCTACAATTTAATTCATTCGCGTGGCGGCGGCAACATCCACATGGGGTTGTCCGACGACGGCCAGTTTCATAAAAGCGACTTTCAGAAACAAGCCGAGTTTATCGATGGTTATATCGATGGCAAGACCAAGCAGATTCTTGAGGTTGGCGCCGGCAAAGTTGCGAATTCCAAATATCTCGCCGCCAAACACCCCGAGATTCAGTTTACGGCCCTCGACTTACCACACCGCGGTTTTCTGAAGAATAAAGTCCCGGCCAACATTACGCTCCGCGAGGGCGACTTTAGTGATCTTTCCAGTTTTGCCACAAACAGCTTCGACCTTGTGTTTGGCGTTGAAACAGTTTGTTATATCGGCGACAAAGAGCGCACAATCAGCGAGATTTCCAGAGTCCTTAAACCGGGCGGAAAGTTAATACTGTTTGATATCTATGAGCCTAAGCCTCACGCCAAAATGTCTGCATTTGAGCGCCGTGCCTCCGCAATCACCCTCACTGCCATGCGCGTGCCCACCGAAGGTCAATACATTGGCGACCTAGAAAGCTATTTATCAAAGCACGGATTCTCGCAGATTAAAACCACCGATCTCACGGCAATGATTCGTCCCAGCTTAACGCGCTTGGAGCGCATATCCGAATATTATTTCAGCCACCCAGCCCTCCTGAGAGTTCTAAAATTCACAATCCATAAAGACGTCACTATGAATGGCATTGCCGGCTGGCTTATGCCCCTTACTTTCGACGGCAAAGACATCCACCAATACAACCGCACCGTCGCTATCAAAGACTAACGAACCGGGCACAATAGTAATGGCAAAATAATGTTGTATATATAATAACGACGAATGAACCAGCTTAGTTATTGTATGGTGGAACAAGTTACCCAAACTTGACTAAACATGAGCGAATTGTTATTATGAAAATAGATCTAAAACGGGAGCGTGAATGAAACGAAAGTTTATTACATACGCCTGCATAGTGGGAGTATTCTTGCTAGCTTCTTTTGGCGTATACGAAGTTCTAAGTCTAACTAGAGCTGCAAGAACGGCAAATCCATTGATTAATATCTTTGATTTGTCAAAAGAGTTCATGGATGAGTTCCAGAGTGAATATCAGGAAATAGCCACCAGTAACAATAAGGATAACATTCTGATCGTCACCTCCGAAACCCCACTGGAAAACTATTTCGGCGCCCAGAGAGTGGTAAGCGCCGCGAATAATCGGTACTTCCTTGAATACGCTTCCGAAGAAGAGAAAAAACTCGCCTACGAACAGATTAGCCACACGCCAGATTTGGCAGTGTCCGAAAATTATGTACGCGAACTATTCGATGATAACGCGAGTGACGGCGAATATAATTCGTGGGGAATTGAAAAAATGGGACTTAGCCATGCGAGTAAGCTGGTTGAAGATCTAGACAACAAAAACGAGGTTATAGTTGCGATTGCCGACACGGGTCTAGATATGGATCTATTTCTGGAAAACTATCCAGAAGCAAAACTGGCAGGGTCCTATAGCGTAACGAGCCCAGACTACGAAATGGATGACGAGGTAGGCCACGGCACGCATATCGCCGGTACGATTGCGGAGGGCACGCCAAGTAATGTAAAAATATATCCAGTGCAACTTTCGAATTCACGAAGTGTTTATTCAACCGATATCATTGCGGCAATAGATTACATTGTCTATTATACCGATGCCGACGTACTTAATATGAGCTTTGGTGGGTATCAATATTCCGATGCGGAATATTTATCGATCGAGGCGGCCAAAGAGAAAGGAATAATTAATATAGCAGCTGCCGGCAATGAGGCTACTAACGAGCAGAGTTTTCCAGCAAGTTTCGATAATACAATTTCGGTCGCAGCTGTGGACCAGAATCTTAATTTTGCTTCAGAGTTTTCCAACTTCGGCTCCACGATCGACTTCTCGGCGCCCGGCGTGGCAATTAAGTCCATAAACGACACTTACGACGGCACCTCAATGGCTGCTCCGCACGTAGCGGCAGCTGCAGCGATCGCAAAGAGCTTGAAGGATGACTTTAATTTAGAATCTATGAAACAATTCCTGACGACCCGCGCGATTGACCTCGGGCCGAACGGGAGAGACAACAAATACGGCTACGGGTTCATTGACTATAATAATGCGAAGATTTGCACATCCGAGAGCGAAATATGCGACGAATTTAGTATCTTCGAAACCGAAATCGAAGAAGGAATCGAAATTGACGAAGTGGTGCTGACGCCATACAACTACGGAAGTCTAACGAATCTTTTAGCGACGACGATAAGAATAAACAACCAAAGTGGCAGCTATACTGTCAAGACGCTAGGTGATTTTGGAACTAAGGTCGATATTTTGGGGTATGATCCATATACAACGGGCGAACAGGAAGTGACCATACAATACGGTGACTTATCGACTAGCTTCACGGTAACGAACCCAGACGAATGGGAAAGTGGATGGGTTTATCAGACGCGTAGCTGGGACGATATGGGCGTGGAACCAGAAACGCGTAGACTGACCAAGTACAAAGATCACGGAATGAACATAAAAACACTTTATCTGCCAGAAACGATTGATGGGATGGAAATTAGCGGTCTCGGCATGTGCCCATTTAACAATTCACTGAATGATGGATGGTCCTCTTGCGACGGTACAGACTCGGAAGACTCTAAACATTATGAGACGATCATATTACCGTCAACCTATTCGTACGTGCAGGGAATAAATGGCAGTTGGGGAGGCGACCGATTTCAAAATCTTTATCTGATAGTGAGCCTAGCGGATGAAATAACGGTCGGTTCACATGCGTTCCAAGGGCTGCGTAGCTTAACGCGAATTGATGCAAATATTCTATTCGAGAAAACGTACATGGGTTGGAACTCTACAGACGGATATTATGGCGACGCCTTGTACGCAAATGGCGTTTTTCAGGGAGATATCTTGCTTGAAGAAATAACCTTGTCGGAAAATAACGAAATAATACCAGATACTACTTTTTCGGAGTGTACTAGTTTGGAAACCGTGGAGTTGCCAGATTCAATTACGGAAATTGGGCAACAAGCTTTTGTTCGAGCCGGCATAAAAGCTATTAATCTTGAAAACGTTCAGAAGCTGGGGCAGGAGGCCTTCTGGTACAGCGATATTGAAGCAGTCAATATCCCGGCTGAGTTAACCGAAATCGGCATGGGGGCATTTGCCGCAACGGAAAAACTTGAATCGATAACAGTCGACCAAGAAAATCCAATATACGATAGCCGAGACAATAGTAATGCCATTATCAGAACGAGCGACAATACATTATTGGTGGGGATATCCAGCACGGTAATCCCAGCTTCAGTTAAGACTATCGGCGAAAACGCTTTCGGCCAAGCGTCAATGGACGAGATAACGATACCTGAAGGGGTAGAAACAATCGAAGCTTACGGTTTCAAAGACTGTTTCTATCTGCAAAAAGTCGTGATGCCAAGGTCGCTCACGACAATTGATGATAACGCCTTCAGCCAAACCGGCACCGCTATGCCGTCTAGAACTATATTCTGGATTTGGAGCGATAGTTATGCAAAAGAGTGGGTATTTGAACGAGATCTGCCATATGTACTGATGGATGACCTAGGAGAAAAAGAGCCGCGACTAATCGCAGATGCTACGTTCGAGGTGATTCCGGAAGGCCGTGATTTCTATGCTTTCGATACATTCTCCCCAGAGAACTTCATTATCAAAGTATTCTATTGGGACAAAGAAGCGGAGAAGGTCGTGGAGGAGCCGGAAATTGTAACGGACTACACAGTAATTTATAATGATGGAAACTCAGAAAATCTCAACGGTGGATATAATGATGTAAGATTTGTTTTCGATACGTCAGAAGGCCACAAAAACATTAAAATTGATCTAGGCATTGGCGTAAAGTATCTTTCCGCGGAGTATGAAGTTCCGACCGGTGTCTGGGCCTACAGCGGACAAGCGTTAGCAGAAGTCGAGTTGCCACAAGGCTTCACGTGGATGGATGCAGAGGAGTTCGTAAGAGAAGAAAAGACGGAATACTTGGGCCGCTTCACGCCAGAAGATAGCGAACACTATAAAGTTGTGGACAATATCGCAATTCCGGTAGAAGTGAGGTCCGGAACGACGTTTGTGGAGATCTTCCCGGACAGCGAATTACGCGCCTGCATCATTAGAAACTTAAATGAAAGAGACGGGGCCGAGTATACAGAAGAAACGGTAGATTTGAATGAAGTGCTTAGCATGACGGAGCTCTTTTGCGCGAACACGGGCGACGAAGAGGGAATCACGAACGCACGCGGAATCGAGAAAATGGTTGATTTAGTTTCTCTCGACCTAGCAAACAATTCGATTGAGCGTATCAATTTAAGCAATAATTCTCAGCTAGAAAACCTAAATCTCCGCGGCAACCAAGTACGGCAATTAGACATCTCAAATAATCCAAACATCTCGGAGTTGCTAATCGACGGAGAAGGGCTTTTGGATGGTGAGTACCCAGTCATCAAAACCGCAACTTATCTAAAAATGTACTACCCAGAAGATGGCAGCACCCCCAAAGTCGTTATGGATATTTCTGGCCTTGAGTTCTTAAAAGACGCGAACTGGTCTATAGTGGGTCAAGAGGCATCTTATGACGAGAACACTGGGCTTGTGGAATGGGAAGGGGGCGAAGTATTTAGTCTAATGATTGCGGTGAACCTCGATTCGGGCGAGACGATCACCTACTCTATCTACGGTTTTCCGCGCTGGCTCTATATCACAACCGTTTTAGATGATAAAGTTTTCGACGAAGGGCTCAATATTTTCTACAGCTACACAGATGCAGAACTAGAGCTGAACTCAATTGCTAAGGAAATCCTTCTCTTCTACGGATTATCTAATTATGTTTTGG
>ODAI013922641.1_pt1 | contig 10387 bp, 9 predicted proteins | sample 1539321 | NCBI WGS metagenome assembly ODAI01 (sample SAMN02144231, study PRJEB22623) | gut metagenome | biome: sheep rumen | host: Ovis aries | place: New Zealand | reverse complement strand
TCACGGTTCTTCTTCAGTGCCTCAGGAAGAGGTGGACACCATCAACAAGTTCGGTGGCAACCTGCCCGACGCTATCGGTATTCCCGAAGACCAGCTGCGTGAGGCTTCGAAGAGCGCTGTCTGCAAGATCAACATCGACTCTGACTCTCGTCTGGCTATGACTGCTGCTATTCGTCAGTATCTGGCTGAGCATCCTGAGCACTTCGATCCTCGTCAGTATCTGAAGCCCGCTCGTGAGAACATGAAGAAGATGTACATCCACAAGATTGTGAATGTGCTCGGTTCTAACGGCAAGCTGGCTCAGCAGTAATTAAAGAGGCTTTAATGCACAAATAATAAGGCTCCGCTTAATTGGCGGAGCTTTTTTGTTGGGATAAGGCCCTTGTTACTCTGTGTCGGAATACTGTTTGACGACAGCTCCTGTGGCAGGATGCAGTGTCAGGTGGGTGACGTAGCGCTTGAAGGGACTGCCGTCGAGCAACTGGAGGTAGCCAAACTGCGCCATAGGGATGTCGAAGGTGGCCAGCAGTTGGTCTTCCTGATAGAGGGATAGCTGTATGGTACTGGGGACGTTGACAAAGATACCGTCGCCTTTCTTATTATCAGGAATGGGGTTGCTAGTTGGATGTAGGTTCTTCAGCGTCAGATAGAAGGGAATGCCGGACAGGTCGTCGCTGTCGACGATACCAGTTTTGCTGGAGAGGCGGAACACCACCTGACGGCTGGTCTCTTCCATAGGACAGATGGTGATGGCCTGTTCTATGGTGTCGCGGCGGGTGATGCCTGAAAACAGCATCGTCAGCATGTTACATTGATGGTCAATCTCGTTGAGCATCCGCTGCAGTTGTCGCTCGTCCTGGGGCATCTCGTCTGCTTCACCTGTGGCCAGCAGTTGGCGACGCTGGCGCAGTTCGGTAATCTGCAGGGCTGTCAGTTCGGCCATCTTTGCAGTACTGCCTGCAGCAAGAGCTTCGGCACTGAGGTACGTCTTAGGCTGAACTGCTGGTTGCGACGCTTTTGTAGTCTGGAACATAGAGCGGTATGGGCTGTCTGGCGCAGGAAGGGGGGTGTCGTTGACAGCCTGCAGTATCCCTTCGCTGCTCAGGCGGATGTCGGCAGCCTCGCCCTTCCCTTTGAGCTGGAGCGTAAAGCACTTGGAGGTGTCGCGAACACCCAGGGTACTCAGTTCGCAGCTGACAACCCGGTGCTGAACCTGTTGCTGCTGCTGGATATGGTCCAGCTGCAGGTAGCGCTTAGCGTAATGGGAAAATTCTCCAGGTGTATAGGTACGTTTCTCTATCAGCAGATGTATACGTATAGCGGTCTTGGGCAGATAATACACTTGTGCACTAAGTGGCAAGACGACAGCGAGGTAAAGAAGAATAAAAAGTTTTCTCATACCTCGGCTTATTCTTTGAGTCGTTTGAAGGCGCGTCCCATGTAACTGATCAGGTCGCTGGCTACTACGCTCTCCTCGCCCAGCTCGGCTGCTGCCAGGTCGCCAGCCAGACCATGCAGATAGACTCCTACCATGCAGGCTTCTTGCTGCTTATAGCCTCGGGCCAGCAAACCCGTGATGATGCCAGTGAGGACATCACCGCTACCGGCTGTCGCCATTCCAGCGTTGCCCGTGGGGTTGAACAGGATGTGCCCGTTAGGCAGGCAGATGGCGGTATAGCGTCCCTTGAGGACGATGTAGCCCTTGATGCGTTGGGCCAGATTGCGCGCCTTGTTGAGGCGTTCATAGCTGTCAGCAGAATGCCCTTCCAACCTGTCGAGTTCTTTGGGGTGGGGGGTCATGATGATACCTTGTGGCAGCTGTTGCATCCAGGCACGGTGGTTGGCAAGTATGTTCAGGGCATCGGCATCGACAACAATCGGACACTGTGTGCGGCGCAGTTGGGAAATCAGTGCTATGGCGGTCTGCTCGCTTTGTCCAAGTCCGGGACCGATGCCTAATGCGTCGAAGTCATCTGTATCTACCGCCTCGGAGAAGATGGTTTCTTCGTTGCCCGTTTGTAATACTGCCTCAGGAACGGCAGTCTGTAGTATGGCAATATTGCGCCTGGGGGTGTTGACGGTCACCTTTCCGACGCCCGCCCGCATACAGGCTCGGGCTGCTAAGATGGCCGCGCCAGCCATACAGTAGCTGCCGGCGATGAGCAGTGCGTGGCCCATCTGTCCCTTATGTGCAAAGGGTGAACGACTGAGGAGCAGTTTGCGAATCTGCTCTTCCTCCACGATGGAATAGGGGGACTCTATATTGTTCATGCCCTCCTGACTGAGACGGATGTCGAGGATGCGGAGCTGTCCGATGAACTGCTGATACTCTGGGAAGAGGAATACAAGCTTGGGCAGCTGCAGGGTCAGGGTGACATTGGCACGGATGACGTTTGCCAGCACGTTGTAGGTATTGTCCTCGTTCATCAGTCCGGAAGGCACGTCAATGCTTACAACCTGCGCGGGGGAGGCGTTGATGTATTTCACCAAAGAGGCAAAACCGCCGGCCAAGGGCTTGTTGAGACCAGAGCCGAAGAGCCCGTCGACCACCACCATGTTCTGTTCCAGACGGGGAGGGTCAAACTCTTCGACCACCTCAATGAAGTTCTGAATACGCTTGATGTCCTTTAAGCGGTCTTTGTTGGCGGAACAGTCAGGAGAGAGCTTGCCGTTGATGTTAAACAGATAGACGCTTACTTGATAGTTTTTCTCAGCCAATAGCCGAGCTACCGCCAGCGCATCACCACCGTTATTCCCAGGACCGGCAAAGACAACGAAAGGAGCCGATGTGGGATACATATTGGTAATGGCTTGTGTCATTGCCTTAGCCGCACGCTCCATCAAATCGAGACTGGGAATAGGCTCGTGTTCGATGGTATATTTGTCCAGCTCATGTATCTGAGTACTTGTAAATATCTTCATTTGTCTGCAAAAATACGAAAAATATGCTAATCTTTGCCTTTTCTTTGCTAAAAATTTAGTAATTTTGCATCAAATTTTCATTTATATCAAAGATGAGCATCGTAAAAATCAAGGATAAGACGTTTCAAACGTCTATCTCAGCGGCAGAAATCAAGCAACGGGTAAAGGACTTGGCGGAGCGTATCAACCGTGATATGGCAGGCAAGAATCCGCTCTTCCTGAGTGTGTTGAACGGTGCGTTCATGTTTACTGCCGATTTGCTTCGCGCCATTACCATCCCCTGCGAGGTGTCGTTTGTGAAGCTGGCATCCTATGAGGGTGTGACATCTACCGGAAAGGTGAAGGAGGTGATAGGGCTTAATGTCGACATCAGCGGGCGTACCGTCGTTATCCTGGAAGACATCGTTGACACGGGTCACACGATGCGCCAGATGTTGGACTCGTTGCAGACGCGTAATCCGGCTTCGATACACGTCTGCACACTCTTTGTAAAACCCGACAAGCTGGAGGAAGAAGTGGATATTGACTATGCCGCCTTCTCGATTCCCAACGATTTCATTGTGGGCTATGGACTGGACTACGACCAGCAGGGACGCAACCTGCCCGAGATTTACACCCTTGTGGAGGGCTAAAGACAGAGACGAGATGAGAGAAATAAAACTGCCACATTTGCCAAGTGATGTTGAAGGGCGCAAGGACGACCTGCTGACAGACTTGTGGTATACTTGGGACAGGACAGGAAAGGAGACAAAAATTAAACAGGATAAACAAGAACAAAGAATAAAAATGAAGAACATTGTAATTTTCGGTGCTCCCGGTTCAGGAAAGGGAACACAAAGTGACTTGCTGATAGAGCATTATGGACTGGGACATATCTCGACGGGCGACGTGCTGCGTAACGAGATCAAGAAGGGTACGGAGCTGGGTAAGACGGCTCAGAGCTATATCGACAAGGGTAATCTGATTCCCGATGAGTTGATGATCAGCATCCTTGCCAATGTATATGATGCGTACGGACGCGGACACAAAGGTGTCATCTTTGATGGTTTCCCCCGTACCATCCCACAGGCCGAGGCCCTGAAGAAAATGTTGGACGAGCGCGGCGACAAGGTGGCAGCCATGCTGGAGCTGGATGTGCCTGAGGACGAGCTGATGACGAGACTTATCAAGCGTGGTAAAGACAGCGGACGCGCTGACGACAACGAAGAGACTATCAAGAAACGTCTGGTGGTGTATCACTCGCAGACCCAGCCGCTCATTGAATGGTACAAGAAAGAAGGCCTGCACTACCATATTAACGGATTGGGTACACTGGAGCGTATCTTCAGTGATATTCAGAAAGTAATAGATAACCTGTAAATGGAATCCAACTTCGTAGACTACGTCAAGATTATGTGCCGTTCGGGCAAAGGCGGACGCGGGTCGATGCACCTGCGCCATGTGAAGTACAACCCGAACGGAGGTCCTGATGGCGGCGACGGTGGCAAGGGAGGCAGTATCATCCTGCGGGGCAACCATAACTACTGGACGTTGCTGCACCTGAAATACGAGCGTCATATCTTTGCTGAGCATGGTGGCAATGGCGGAAAGGACAAGTGTCATGGTACTGACGGCAAGGATGTGTATATCGACGTGCCTTGCGGTACGGTGGTCTACGATGCCGAGACGGGTAAGTATGTCTGCGATGTCACCTATGACGGGCAGGAGGTGGTGCTGCTGAAGGGCGGACGAGGCGGACTGGGCAACTTCCAGTTCCGCACGGCTACCAACCAGGCTCCCCGCTATGCCCAGCCCGGTGAACCCATGCAGGAGATGACCATCATCCTGGAGCTGAAACTGCTGGCTGATGTCGGACTGGTGGGATTCCCCAATGCCGGCAAGTCGACGCTGCTCTCGTCATTGTCGAATGCCCGCCCGAAGATAGCCAACTATCCCTTTACCACGATGGAACCCTCGCTGGGCATTGTGGGCTATCGCGACAACAAGTCGTTCGTGATGGCTGATATTCCCGGTATCATCGAAGGTGCATCAGAGGGCAAGGGCCTTGGACTCCGTTTCCTGCGCCATATTGAGCGCAACTCACTGCTGCTGTTTATGGTGCCAGGCGATACGGACGATATCAAGCGCGAGTACGAGATACTGCTCAATGAGCTACGCCAGTTTAATCCCGAGATGCTGGACAAGCACCGTGTGCTGGCCATCACCAAGTGCGACCTGCTGGACGACGAACTGATAGAGATGCTGCGCGAGACGCTGCCTCAGGATCTGCCTTGTGTCTTTATCTCGGCTGTTGCCAACAAGGGTCTTGATGAGCTGAAAGATGTGCTGTGGCGAGAGCTGAATGCGGAAAGCAATAAGCTGGCTGCTGTGTTGGCGGAGGACAGTCTGGTGCATCGCGACAAGGATATGACGCGCTTTGCAGAGGAACTGGCCGACGAAGGCGAGGATGAGGATATCGAATACGTAGACGGAGAAGAGATAGAAGACCTGGAAGACTATGACGACTTTGAGTACGAAGAAGGTGAATAGTCCGCAGCTTACGTTTTATGATATGGGTGCTGATGTAGTAGCTTTCAGCACTACGCGAGAGGGAGGATGCAGTATAGGAAACTATGCTGCATTCAACATCAATAACTACTGCGGTGATTCTCCGGCACATATTGCAGAAAACCGCCGTTTGCTGAGCGAGCTTCTTGGCATATCTTCTCAGCATATCATCATGCCCCATCAGACTCACGGAACTACTGTAGCGCGTGTTGACGGTCCTCCTGCGGCAACGCTTGAAGCCACCGATGCGCTTATGACGGACTGCCCCGGACTGTGCATCGGGGTGAGCACTGCCGATTGTATACCTATTTTATTATATGATGCGCAGCATCGTGCGGTGTGTGCTATCCATGCGGGATGGCGGGGAACGGTGAAACGTATTGTCCGGCAGGCGGTGCGTTCTATGTGTGATGCCTATGGCTCTGATGTTTCTCAGCTGCGGGCTGTCGTTGGGCCGGGCATCTCCCTGGAGGGCTTTGAGGTTGGCGATGAGGTGTATCTGCAGTTTGCTGAGGCGGGCTTTGACATGGGCTGTATAGCCCGTCGATACGAGAAGTGGCACATCGACTTGCCGTTGTGCAACAGTCTGCAGCTTCAGGAAGAGGGCGTCAAGGATATCCAGCTGTCGGGCATTTGTACCTACCGGCAGTATGACCGCTATTTCTCAGCCCGCAGATTAGGGATACAGTCTGGTAGGATATTTACTGGTATTATGTTAAAGTAGACAATGATGATGAAGATAAAAACTCTATTTGCATTAGTTTCGTTTCTTCTAACCCTGACTGGTTGTGCTCAGGCAAAATATCTGTCAAAGGACGGACTGCGCGACAGCAGTCAGTGGTGGGCATATCCGCTGCCGGGTGCGAAGGTTATCTCACCCTTTGGCGGAGACCGTCACCATTCGGGCACAGACATCAAGACCAAGCCAAACGACCCCATCCTGGCTGCCTTTGATGGCGAGGTGGTCTTCTCTGCCAAGTATGGTGGCTATGGCAATCTGATTCGCATCAAGCATCCTTGTGGACTGGAGACGTACTATAGCCATAATTCCAAGAACCTGGTGAAGGTGGGCGATTATGTGAGGGCCGGACAGGTGATAGCATTGACAGGTCGTACGGGGCGTGCCTCTACCGAGCACTTGCATTTCGAGACCCGTATAAATGGTAAGGCCATCAACTCCAACAAGTTTTTCGACCACGCCAGTCACACCATACGTCTCAAGGCCTTCAAGATGACCCGCGACGGTTATGTGGTCAGGTGACGGAGCTGGTGAATACGGAAATCAAAACGGGGAACATCCACACGATGTTCCCCGTTTTATAATATGAGGCTTAACTTCTTGCTTCTTGACGATTCAGAAAGTTATATTAATTGAACTTCAGTATTTGGCCAGCTTTCAGCTTGGCATTCTTCTTCAGGTGGTTCAGCTTCATGATGGCCTGCACCGTTGTTCCACGATAGCGAGCTATCGAGTAGAGTGTCTCGCCTCGCTTCACCTTGTGGAAGCGGGTTTCCTGAGCATACGATGCTGCGGGGGCTGCTGTGGCCAGCTCTACCTCGTCGTCGCTGTCGATAGATCCGAAGCTTACGCCATTGACACCGCGCAGGCGGGTTGCTACGACAGATTCTTTCTGGTAGCTCGATTTGCGGAACATATAATAGTCGTCTACTACGTCCTGATTGCGGAAGTCGAACATCAAGGCTGGGTTTAGGGCTACACCGCAGAGGCGTGTCTCGAAGTGCAGGTGAGAACCAGTACTGCGCCCCGTGTTGCCACCGAGACCAATGGGATCGCCAGCGCGAACTTCCTGGTCTTCTACTACCAGCTGTTTTGACATGTGAGCGTAATATGTCTCCAGTCCGTTGTCGTGGCGGATGACAACATACTTGCCGTAGCCGCGGCCTTCGTAGCGTACTACTCGCACCTTGCCTGCGAAGGCTGCACGGATGGTATCGCCAATATATACCTTGATGTCCAGCCCTTTGTGCTGGCGGTGCCAGCGGGGACCGAAGTTTGAGGTCAGCACACGGCTGGTTGTGGGCATGCAGAAATCCTTCAGCGAGATGCGGAAGGAGTCGGGCAGTTCCGTCACGCGACTGTGGGCATGCATATTGTCCCAGTCGTCGTAAAGGTCGGCGGAGGGAGAGTCGTAGCTTTCAATCTCTATCAGTCGGTGCAGTGCTACACTGTCGACTGCTTTCATTCTTCTGTCAATAGGTGCCTGGCGTGCCAATAGGTCCTGTCCCATAGTAGGAAGTGTACTCATCGTTGCAAGTGCCAAGAATGCAATCTTTTTAAATATCTTCATTACTAATTGTATTGGGTTCGGTTCTAATTATTCATTCCGTTATGTAAACAGAACGATGCAAAGGAACTAAAAATTTTGCAAAGGACAAGAACATTAACACTCTTTTTGTGTGTTTTAACACTTATCGCGGGTTATTTAAGAAATAACGCCCCAGTTGATGTTGGTTTTGCGTAACTCGCGTAACCTTTTCCAGAGTACGGCATATCGCTCTGAGTTGCACAGGGGGTCGTCGTCGATGATGGCCTGTGCTTCGTCGCGCGCCATCTGTACCAGTTGTCCGTCGCGGGCTATGTCGGCTATTTTCAGGTCGAAGGCCATGCCGCTCTGCTGGGTTCCTTCCAGGTCGCCGGGTCCGCGCAGCTTCAGGTCGGCTTCGGCAATGCGGAAGCCGTCGTTGGTCTGGCACATGATGTCGATGCGCTTGCGGGTGTCTTCTGCCAGCTTGTAGTTGGTGACGAGGATGCAGTACGACTGTTCGGCACCTCGCCCCACGCGTCCTCTGAGCTGGTGGAGCTGTGATAGTCCGAAGCGCTGTGCTTCGAGGATGACCATGACCGAGGCGTTGGGTACGTTGACGCCTACCTCGATGACGGTGGTGGCTACGAGTATCTGGGTCTCTCCGCTGACGAACTTCTGCATCTCAACTTCCTTCTCGGCAGGTTTCATCTTGCCGTGTACCTTGCTGAGGCGGAACTCGGGGAATACCTGTCTGAGGACTTCGAAGCCGTCTTCCAGATTCTTGAGGTCAATCTTCTCGCTTTCCTCGATGAGGGGGAAGACGATGTATACCTGTCGTCCCATGTTGATTTGCTTGCGCAGTCCGTCGTAAAGCGTGGGCATGGAGCGGTCGTAGACGTGCTGTGTGAGGACGGGTTTGCGTCCGGGCGGCAGTTCGTCGATGACGCTGACGTCCAAGTCGCCATACAGCGTCATGGCCAGTGTGCGTGGGATGGGTGTGGCGGTCATGACAAGTACGTGCGGTGGGTTCTGGCTCTTGCTCCAGAGCTTGGCGCGCTGGGCCACGCCGAAGCGGTGCTGCTCGTCGACGACCACCCTGCCCAGTCGGGCAAACTGCACGGTGTCTTCGATGACGGCGTGTGTGCCTACAAGTATCTGTACAGTCCCGTCGAGCAGTCCGTCGAGCACCTCTTGTCGGCGTTTTCCCTTGACGATGCCCGTCAGCAGTGCCACGCGGATGTCCATGCCACGTAGGAAGTCCATGATGGTCTGCAGGTGTTGCTCGGCCAGTATCTCCGTAGGTGCCATGATGCATGCCTGGTAGCCGTTGTCCAGGGCGATGAGCATGGACATGAGTGCCACGAGTGTCTTGCCCGAGCCTACGTCGCCCTGCAGCAGTCGGTTCATCTGTCGTCCGCTGCCCATGTCGCGGCGTATTTCGCGAATGACGCGCTTCTGTGCTTCTGTCAGTGGGAAGGGCAGGTGCTGCGAGTAGAAGTCGTTGAAGTGGTCGCCCACCTTTGCGAAGACGTAGCCGCGATATTTGCGTCGCTGGTCGCTCGCGTACCTTAATATATTAAGCTGAACGTAGAACAGTTCCTCGAACTTCAGCCTGACTCGGGCGCGCTCCAGCTCCTTGGCGTTCTGTGGATAGTGTATCTTGCGCAGGGCATCGTCGCGCGACATCAGGTTCAGCTTCTGCGTGATATAGTCGGGCAGCGTCTCAGCCACGGGCTCTTTCAGTACGCCGAGCAGCGTCTTGGTGAGCCGTTCGAGGGCGCGGCTGTTGAGCCCCGCCTTCTTCATCTTCTCGCTGGTGTTGTAGTAGGGTTGCATGCCCATGGCCGAGAGTTCCAGCTTGCTGGCATCGTCGATGTCTGGGTGGGTGACGTTGATGCGTCCGTTGTAGACGTTGGGTCGTCCGAAGACGATGTACTCCGTGCCGATCTTGTACTGTTGTATGGCATATTTGCCTCCGTTGAACCACGTGAGGTCCATCACCTTCCCGCTGCCGTCGGTGAAGTGGGCCACCACACGCTCCTTGCGGGCGCTCATCTTGAAGGTCTCGAACGAGAGGATGCGGCCCTTCACCTGTACGAAGGGCATGTCGCCCGTCAGCTCGCGGATGCTGTAGAGCCGCGAGCGGTCTACGTGCTTGTAGGGGTAATACTGCAACAGGGCGCCGTAGGTCTGGACGCCCAGTTCCTCGCTGAGCATCTTCTTGCGCTGGGGGCCTACCCCCGGCAGATATTGCAGGTCTTGTTGCAGGATGTTGTCAGTCATTCGGCAGAGGTAGTCTTCAGGTGAATACACATCATGGTGAGGTCGTCGTTCGGTTCTGCTCCTGCACGATGACGCTCTATCTCGGCCGTCAGGGTGTCGATGACCTGGCGGGCCCTCTCGTAGTGTGTGCGCTGCAGGGTGGCCAGCAGCCGCTCGTCGCCATATTGCTGCTGCTGCGGGTCCTCGGCTTCGTTCAGTCCGTCGGTATAGATGAACAGCGGCCGCCCCTTGATGGTGGCCATCTCCTCGCCAACATAGTCTAACCCGGGCCACAGCCCGAGAGGAGCGTGGGGCCCCATCCCCAGAAACCCGCCAGCCGCCTCTCCGCCGCCAATGACGGGCGGGTTGTGGCCTGCATTGCAATAGTC
>ODAI013307641.1_pt1 | contig 10387 bp, 5 predicted proteins | sample 1539321 | NCBI WGS metagenome assembly ODAI01 (sample SAMN02144231, study PRJEB22623) | gut metagenome | biome: sheep rumen | host: Ovis aries | place: New Zealand | reverse complement strand
TAGTTATACACCACCTTTGAGATTATCAGAGAGCTGATGCCGATGAGAATCATACAGACAACAAAGTAAATCCACGCCATTGCGGAGCTGAATCCGAAATTCAGCTGGATAGAAAGCTGGTCCTCTATTTTCTTCATTATCTGGCTGTCCGTGCGCATGAAGAAATCCACGACGGTATATACCCAGCAGACCAGCATCAGGGGGCTCACCATGGGAACGGTGATTTTCCACAGGCTTTCCCATGCGGTGCAGCCTTCCATGTCCGCTGCCTCGTACACGCTCGGAGAGATGTTCTGCAGGCCGGAAAGGAAAATGATTATCTGGATGCCGGAGGCCATGGCGACATCGTAGATGGAGTCAATCACCTCGAACAGTATCTTGAACATCTTGTCGCCGGGGCCGGCCATGCCGCCCGTGTTGGAAAGCAGGATGTTCTCGATGACCGTCGTGATGGAATTCGCGTTGCCGGATTCCTCTATGGTCTCCTTGAGCTGCGCCATCATGGTGTTGTTGTATTCTAGTCCCACCAGCACGCCGGAAGAGAGGATGACCGTCAGGAAGAATATAGAGCGCACGAGGGCGCGTCCCTTGAACTTCTGGTTCAGGATGAGCGCCACGAAAAAGCTGAACACGATGGTGGCCAGCGAGTGATAAATCATCTGGGTGATGTTTTCCACGAGCATGCGGTTGAACTCAGGGTCAATCAGGAATGCCCGCTTATAATTCTCCCATCCGCTCCAGATGGACTGGAATCCGTTCGGTCCCACGGAAATCGTGGAGAAGCTCATCATCAGCGACTGGTACAGCGGCTTGAGCATGAAGAACACGAACCCGATGATGAAAGGGAGAATGAATATGTAACCGTACAAAGCCCTTCTCTTTGTAAGGCCTATCTTTCTCTTGCGCATATTAGTCCTCCACCTTCACAACTGCGTAGTCACGGGCGGGAATATAGATTCCCGTATCCGAATGATAATCTGTATAGCCAAAGTTTACTATGACGGCATAGCCATTGTCGAAGCTTGTCGAGGTGACATCTTTTGTCTCATACTTGAAGTCCGTGATGAGTGCTCCGGCGACCTTGCCAATCTTTGTGTTGTAATCCCTGTAAACCGCAATGAATTCGTCCTTCCATGCATCGAAATTCGCGGAGTAGTACTCCGTGAAATTCGTCTCCTGGATGGCGGTCTCGGGGGCGTTCATGAACGTAAAGTACAGACCTGCCCCTGACTGTGCCGACTCCAGAAGCTCCTGCCGCTGCTCCGGCGCGAGGTTTATCGCTTTGCCCGCAAAATTCTTGTAGCCGTGGAGCGCAATCTGGAAGAAGGGAACCGTGTAGTCCGCGAGGGAATAGGCGTTTCCCGTCAGGTCAAGGTTGGTGATGAAATCCGCTGGCGGAAGCGCGTATGCGTTCCCGAAGTTTATCATGACGCCGAGCCCATCCTTTTTTGCGAGCTCCATCTCCTTTACCTGCATCTTCATCGCGTCCTCGCGGTTCACGGGATGCTTTTCGTTGTAATCCGCGGAAACTATGCTGCCGAAGTCGCGGTAGGATACGCCTATGCCGTAGTTCTTTGCGGCGGCCCTCAGCTTTCCGGACGCTGCCTCGGCTACAACTGGGCGGACAAGGAAATAAGAGTCTGCCTCGTCATTCTTGCCGTACCATATCGCCGAGTATTCGTTGAGCTCGCAGAGTTTCTGGCTTACAAAACGAGCCGGAGAGCTGTAGCGGAAGAAACCGTCCGTCCAGCCGGAATGGTAGGCGAACTGCATGGTTCCGTCCAGGTAGAGCGTGGAACCTGAAGCCTCGGCAGCCTTTGCCAGCGAGGCAAAGTCCGATGCTCCGCCGAGTTTTCCCATGAATTTCACCTTGTTCAGCAGCTTCTGGCGGATTCCTCCGTTGATAAAGCCGGAAAGCTTGTAGTGCACATCCTTGATGCCTTCCGCGTCGATGCTGGCCATAATGTCCTGCGCCTGCTTGTAGGTCGTGAGCGTGTAAGGGAGGTTCTTTGGGATACCCATAACCTGCTGCACCCTGTCTATCGCGCCCACTATCTCCACTGCGACAGGAACTTTGCCGCCAGCAACTTTCTGCTGGCCTTTGAAGAGGTGCTCCCGGTATGCCTTTGCCATATCGACGGGATTGGTGCTGTCCACAAAGGTGTAGACTTGCCGGAGCGTCTGTCCTTCCGGCAGGCCTTTCTCGAACATATACTGGGCGTTTACGGTGCGCGCGCTTATATCATAGCGCTCGTTGTGCAGCATCTTGTAGTCAGCGTACGCATAATTGTAGCTGCCCAGTTTTCCTGCTATCTCGGCTTTTATGCCTGCGTACGCGGAGCCGTCCTCTATGATGGAGATAAAGGATGATTCGCCTGATGCGATGCCGAAGACCGGGTAGGCGACCTTTGTCTCCGTGACCACGGACTTCCTGTCCTGTGCGTAATCCCAGCCGTAGACATCCGCGTAGTAGTTGTTCAGCTTTGTCTTGCCGTTGTTGAAGTTGATGATGCGTCCGCCGCCCTCAGGGATAAAGATGAATCCTTCGTCTGTCGCGTTGCCCGCGCCAAAGTAGGGGAGAAGGGCAATCTTGGTGATGGGGAACTTGAGCCTGTAGGAAATCTCATCGAAGGGGACTTCCACCACAAGGTTCTTGCCCTCAAGCCGGTAGATGACGGTCGCGTTGAACGCCGGCACTTCCTTCTCGTTGGATTCCATATACTGTTCCTTGCTCGCGAGGTAGTCCTCATAGGTAAAGCCCGCCTCTTTGAACAGCGCCTCCACTTTCTCCTTCATGAAGTTCTGGATATTCTCAAAGACGAGGTACAGATCCTCATCCTCCAGACGGGGATATTTCCTGAGCAGCTCATTGATGCCGTCCCCCGGAGTCGCCGTCGCAAGGCTGTAGCGATGGTACGCGCGGTTTACCGTGTTTACCTCGCTCTTGGACATATTCGCAGTCCACTTCTCAAAGTCCTCCTGGTACATCATCAGCGGGAGCAGGTACTCCCTGTTCATCTGGCCGATGGTGTAGTGCACGGCGATGGAGTCCCCCTGCTTCTCGATGCTGTAGAATTTGCGGTTCACGCTGTTGGTATAGAGATCAAAGACCTCTGCGTTCCCGTTTTCCGTGGAATACTCAAGGAGCAGGCTTGAGCGCATGTTGTTCTTTTCCTTTGCCAGCGCGATGGGGTCGCTGTCAAGGTCTTTGGGGCTTGAGTACCAGGTTTTACCCGTCGCTTTCTGCAGTAGCGTGAACTGGGTGCTGACCGGGTCAAGCTCAAAGCGCAGGTCGGAGGATTCCAGTACCAGCGGTTTCCCCGACATTTTCTCGTCATATTCGTAGAAATCGAATTCCGGCTGGCGGTATGAGCCAACGTTGACGAGCCTGATGACGATATACGTGATGAATAGTGCCGCCGCAAGAAAAATTCCGAGCCAGATATAGAAGCCCACGGATGGCCGGGGAATTCCAGCAAACAGAGATTGTTTTGCGGAGCCTGTTGTGTTTGTCGTGTTCATGTCCTTTTCCATTTTCTGATCCCCGTCAATTTAACCTGAAGAACACTTCCCGTCCGAGGGAAATGAAGTATCCTATTCCCTGCGATATAAGGCTGAAGAACAGGAGCATGATGAAGAGGAATACCAGCATCCCGAACACCGTGAATACCGTGAACAGGAGCGTCTTCCCGAAGCTGTAGGCGTGGATCATCATCATTGCCATGATAAAGAGAATCCCGCACCAGATGAGGGATATGTTGTTGAACACCCAGTAGAACGTCCCCTCTTCTTTGGTCACAAAGTTGCTGAGGATGATGATGGGAATCTGGATGAGCGGATACGGGGTCAGCGCGTACGCGGAGCCCATGTATACGTCGCCGAGGTGGCCTTTGCCGTCAAAGAGCGTCGTGACGCCCCAGTTGCAGAGAACAAAGACCACGAGCGGCAGCAGGATTGTCGCTATTTCCATAAAGATATTGACCTGTTCCCAGTTCACGTCTATGAACAGGAAACTGGTGAACTGCAATTTCCAGACATGCGTGAGCAGCGTGAGAATCACGATAAAATTGGCGGCGGCATAGGAGCCTCGCTTTGCGTGAATCAAATCCCAGAAGCCGTCCGCCGGGTGCCATATAACATAGAGCGAGTAGCGGAGCGTCTGGAGAAAGTGGGTATACGTCTCTTTCTGCGTTAGTTTTGCAAGTTTCTTGGTCATGTAGTTCATAAAGACTCCAGCTCCCTCTTAAAAGATTTGATTCCCCTTACGATGAAAGGAATAAAGACTATCGCGCAGAGCACGGCAAGCACCCAGCCAAGGTTCTTCTCGATCCATTCCTTGCGGTAGTACATGAACGCCTTTGAGTAGTATCGCTTGAAGCGCTTTACCCTAAAGTAGTCCATCGCCTCTTTGTACTGGTTCTGGCGCAGGCGGGCTTTTCCCAGACCTGCGTAGGCAAGGTCGTAGTTGCCGTTCAGCCGCATCACCTTATCCCACTCCGCGGCGGACAAATCGTATTCGCCTTCCGCATAGAGCTCTGTCGCGTTATAGATGTAGTCCCCGAACTGCGTCGGAGAGAACAGCGTGATGGTGCAGCTGGCCTGATCGAGGACAAAGAGATCCCTGCCGCAGTGCTCTATGGAAACCGGCATGCGGAAGAAACCGTCTATGTTGCCCGGATTCCCGAATGCGAACAGCAGCTCGCCCTGATTGTCATAGGCAAAGAGCCTGCCGCGGCTTTCGTCGAGCGCGATATATACCTCGTTGTCCAGCACGGTGATGTCGTTGAAATGGGACGGATTCTCCTGCCCTGCGGCAGTGCCCCACTGCAAGTCGCCCACCGGCGGATCCCAGTTCTTGATAAGGATGTCCCCGCCGAGCGCGTTCAGCCGCCGGATGGGTTTTGCCTGGTCGTTCAGCAGCTCCTGCGGCTTGAAGGTCTTGAGGACGGCATAGATGAAGCCGTCTTTGTCAAGGTAGGCATTTGAGTATTCCGTGGGGACAAAGGATTCCATCTGCTCGCGCTGTGCCCTCGTGGAGAATTTCTTCCACAGGTAGTCGGTCCAGTCGTAGGTAACGTCGCTTGCACCGTAGAAGCCGGTGAAGGTGCCGTTGTCCTCGTACTTGATGAAGCCCTTGTTCACGTTTTTTGCAAGGACATACGCCCTTCCTTTTGAGTCTGCGACCACTTTTTCCGGAAGGAATGTCTTTCCTTCCTCGTAGGTGGGGTCGTTCGGCTCCGTAAAGGAAAGCATGTAGTTCAGATTCGCGTCGATGCGTACGACGCGCCCGTTGTTCGTGTCCGCGACAAAGAAGGAGCCGTCCTCGCCCACATAGACGTCTGAAGGAGACGCAAAGGTGCTGACGATTCCCGCCGGGGCAGTGAACTGCTCGATGGAGCGGACAAAGGAGAGGCTCTTGTCCTGCCCGTAGCTGAATTCGAGAATCCTGTTGTTGCCTGAGTCCACCAGATAGAGCGTGTTCCCCCGGCAGAACAGGGAGCTGGGGTTCACGAATTCTGTTCCTATGCCCAAATCCTTTGCGTAGAACACGTCGGCGACCCTGTAGACATCCGGCGAATGCTCTATGTTCTGCCAGACATCGTAAATGTAGGTGTCGCCTTTCGCGAAGAGCTGCGTTCCGAGAGCCGTGAGCGCGGCGATTGTTATAATCAGTTTCCGTCGTATCATTTCACTAGTCCTTTAAGCCCGATGTTGCCATCGTTTCCAGAATCTGGCTCTGGGAGCAGATAAAGAAGATAATCGGCACGGACATGGACACCACGACGACAGCCTGTGCCTGTCCGGTGCGCGCGATGCCGCCTGCCATAATCTGATCCATCGCATAACGGAGCATTTTTTTGCTCTCGGTGTATATGTAGGTGGTCTGCGGGTTGTTCCACAGCGCCGTGATGGAGAAAATCGAGATGGTGAGCCATGCGGGTTTTACGTTCGGCATAACGAGCTTCCAGAAAATAAGGAACTCGTGGGCGCCGTCGATTTTTGCCGCCTCTATGAGCGACATGGGAAAACCGTCCATGAACTGCTTCATCAGGAAGAGTCCCAGCGAGCCGCCGATTGCCGGCAGTATGAGCGACCAGTAGGTATCGACCATGTGCAGGCGGCACATAATCAGGTAGTTCGGGATGCCCGTTACGTAGCCGCTGAACATGAGCGCTACGACCGCAAGCTTGAAGAACGCCTTTCCGCCGGGAAAGTCATACTTTGCGAGGACGTATGCCGCCATCGAGGCGATGATGACATGGCCTATCGTTCCCACCGCCGTCACGAACAGCGTGTTGAAGATATAGCGGGAGAACGGAACCCATGACTGGGTAAGCGTAATGAACAGGTCTGAGTAGTTCCTGAACGTGGGGTTGCGCGGCCAGAAAGTCGGCGGCTGCTTGAGCAGCTCTCCGAGAGGCTTGAGCGAGCTTGATATCGCGAACACTATCGGGAACACCATCACTATGGAGCAGAGCGAAAGGAATATGTAGATTCCGATGTCTCCGCCGATGGAGCGGATTGGTCCCCTCCGGTACTTTGAATGGCGCACGGTCGTCTTTGTCTGGTATTTTGACTGTCTCATTTCTGCGTCCTCCTGCTCAGTGTCCGACCCTGTTCAGCATTGCCTGGATTATCTTATTGCAGATAATCATCGCAAGGAACAGCGTGGTTGCGATTGCGGACGCGTAGCCCATCTCAAAGCGGGTAAAGCCGTAGTCAAAGAGGTGCGTCACGACGGTACGGGCGCAGTACTCCGTTGAGGGGTAGCCTGCGAGCGCCATCGGGATGTCGCAGACATTGAAGGCGTTTGTAATCGACATGACCGCTCCAAAGAGCAGCATCGGCTTCATGTTCGGCAGCGTGATGAACCACAGCTCCTGCCAGCGGTTCTGGATACCGTCGATGTAGCCGGCCTCGTACTGGGATTTGTCGAGTCCCTTCAGACCTGCGACGAAGGCGAGGAAGCCCGTTCCCAGCGACATCCACAGACAGACCGGGATGATGACCTTCATGGCATAGCGCGGGTCTGACAGGAAGAGTATCGGCTGGTCGAGGAATCCGACCTTGATGAGCCATGAGTTTGCCCAGCCGTAGCGGTCATCGCTGAAGAGATTCTTGAATACGAGGTAGGCCTGTGCCGAGATTGACGGCGTGTAGAAGAAAAGGACGATGATTGTCCGTATCCAGCGGGGCAGCTCGTTGATGAGCCACGCAAAGATGAATGCGAGGATGTAGCCCACCGGTCCCACGATAAGGGCGGTGAGGAACGTGTTCTTTACCGCAATCTGGAAAACCTCGTCCTGCAGGAAGAGATTTATGTAGTTTCTGAAGCCGATGAATTCCGGTTTCTCCAGAATATTGAAATTCGTAAAGCTGTAATATATAGAATTTATAATCGGCAGCACGTTGAACGTGATGAACAGCACCGCATACGGCAGCAGGAAAAGGTAGCAGAATTTATGCACCTTTGCGCTCCTTACCGTGTCGGAAAGCTCTAGCCGTTTTTTCCTGAAATATTTTGTCCACATGTTGTTCATAGTTTGGCTCCTAGTCTGTCGGGAGATTGAATTCCTGGCGTTTCCTGGTTATCTCCTCGTTGACCTTCCGTGTATAGTCTATCAAGGTCTCGCGGGGATCCTCCTTCTCGTTGAAAACGCGTCTGATTCCGTTCACCACGTAGCGCGGAGTGTAATAGCTGCCCGGAATCTCTGGAAGCCCGATTGCTTCGTCCAGCGATTTGCTGAGGATGGTAATCTGGCGGGTGTTCCATGAGAGCTGCTTGAGCGCCTCCACGTTCGCCGTCGCATAGCGGCCGGAGGAACCGAGGATTGCCTCCTGCTCGCGCCCGAAGCGGACCTGCGTGTCGGTAGAGACCCACCACTTCATGAATTCCCATGCGTCGTGCATGCGGGACTCGTTCTTGCGTACCGCGTCCATGGTCTTTGCGTCGAATTTTGATTCTCCGCCCGCAGCCTGAACGTCGTCCATATCCAGCCCCTTGCGTATCATCATCGTACAGACGGTACCGGCGATGTTCGAGCGGTCTATGCTGCCGTCCTCCCGCATGGTGCCGGGAAGGTAGGTAAAGTCCCACAGACCCCTGATTTCCGGCGCGGAGACTGAAAGCGTATTGTAGGCCGTGTAGTTCTGGATGCCGAGCGGCATCTCGCCCGTGCGGAAGCGGCTGACGAAATCGAATATGGTCGGCAGACCGTAGCTGTTGTAGAAGCTCGTGTACAGCTTGAATGAGCTGATGCCTTCCTCGCTGTCTATGACGGACTTGGTGCCCGCGGGGTTGTACACGGTGCCGCCCCGCTGGTAAATCATGGAATAGAAATTCGTTATGTCGGATTCTGCTGTTGCCAGCGTGGGGTAGGGAATGCCAACTGACAGGTTGTTGCCTTGCAATGTCGGCAGAATCTCGACGAGGTCGTCCCATGTCTGGGGAACAGAGACGCCCAGCTGCTCAAGGATATCCTTGCGGTAGAAGAGCAGGTTGAACGTCTCCTGCTCCGGCAGCGCGTATACTCCGCCGTCGTATTTATAGCCTTCGTACGCGCTCGGATGGAAATTCTTGAGCACCTCGTCGCAGTCCGCAAAGCGCTTCAGGTTGACGACCGCGTTGCGGAGCGCGTAGTCCACCGGCGCCCGCGAATAGGCTGAGATGACGATATCCGGCCCGTTGCCCGCGACGACGGCGTTGAGCAGCGAGTTGATGTTGATGAGCTTTACGTTCACGTTTATGCCGGAAGCGGGGCTGAAGCTGTCGTCCACCATGTTCTTGAGAATCTGGCTCTGGTCGCGGCCCGTCACAATCCACACCTCAATCAGGTGCTCGGCGTCCTTGTCATATACGTTGCCGAGGCTCGCGGAGTCCACGAAGAACGACGAGCTGAATGCGGCGATTTCGTGGGCCGCGTTCCTGAAGAAGCCCGCCTTGACCGGCTTTACCGGGTCGTTCGCGCTCTGAAGGAGAATGTAGTCCACGTCCAGCTTGGATTCGGATATGGAGAGGAGCGAGGTTCCCAAAGAGGTGATGTTCTCTTTGAAATTCGCAAAAGCCTTGGTAATCCTGTCCGGGTGCTTGTAGAACTGCTCCAGCTGGATGGCAAGGGTTTCGGCGGGGGCAATCTTGTCTGATTTTTCCCCGGTGATAGCGATGAATTTGTCAACGTAATAATACAGCCGGCGGCTTTCCTGCAGCATTGCCTCCACCTGCTCCGGATAGACCTTGTCGATGGAGTAGTCGCGGAACTGGTCGGGATTCACGCCCGTCAGCACAAGGATGGTGCGGTAGATGACGTTCAGGCGGAAGATGCTGTCCTGCAGGGAGCTGACGATGGAGCCGAGCTCGCCGAGCGTAACCTCCAGGCGGATTGCATGCGTGCCTTTGGTCAGAAAGAAGGAGTAGGGCTGCCCTTCCTTGTCCGCGAGCGTCACGAGCTTCCAGTCGGAGCTGTATGCGAAGCCTACTGATTTAAGTTCTTCTACAGGAATCTCGCCGTCGATGTAGACGGAGCGGTATGCCACGTAGCCGCGCTGGTAGAGCTGGCGGGCCTTTATGGAAAGCGTGTACCAGCCGTCCTCTGGTACCTCCATGTTCCATTCAATCCATTGCCCGGGGGTGCGCCAGGAGTCCCCGCCGGAATAGTTGAGCACTGTCCGCGAGACGCTGTTCGGCTCGGTACTTGCGGAAGAGCGGTCATAGCGGGCAAAAAGAGACGGATCGGAGCGGATGACAGAGTCCTCGCCCTGCACTTTGACGGCGACGCCGCTGCCGCTGTAGTCTTCCCGCCGCTGTTTCTGCCGGGCGGCATACTGTTCGTATGTATCGTATTTTGCGACCGGAACGAGGCGGAGGCTGCTTATCGCCATCGGCTCGTTCGTCGATTCCAGCGTGATGGTATTCGTTCCTTTGTGGAAATAGAACTTGTACGGATCCACCTCGTAGCCCATGTTGCTCTTGAAACGGACGGTCTGATAGCTGAAATCCTCCACCTGTGTCGGCCTGATGCTGTTGCCGCGGTTATCCTCGCGGACCGGGCCGCCGTCTTTCCAGAGGCGGAAGAAGGACATGTCGGAGCCACCGAAGGGAACTTCCCCGTTGATGTACAGGATGCGCTCCATGTTCACGTTCCGGGACGGAACGGCGATGTATTCCATTTCTATATTGTAGAAACCCGGCTGATCCACTTCGACTTGCCATGTGGCGGATGATTCGTCCGCAGTGATGACGACTGCCTTGCCGTGATAGCTGCTCTCCGCAGAGACGCCATGGCTCTGCTCCTGGTCGTAATCCTGCACGGCGATGCCGACAGTTACCGCCGGCGATGCAGCCCCCTCATGCTCCTGAAGGTATTCTGCATAGGTCTTTGAAGAGGAT
>ODAI011887198.1_pt1 | contig 10387 bp, 11 predicted proteins | sample 1539321 | NCBI WGS metagenome assembly ODAI01 (sample SAMN02144231, study PRJEB22623) | gut metagenome | biome: sheep rumen | host: Ovis aries | place: New Zealand | reverse complement strand
GATATCGAGACCATCAACCTGGAACTTTTGTTTTCCGATCTGGAGATTATCGACCGGCGTCTGACAAAGATCCAAAAGCAGGCAAAAATGGACAAGACCCTGGCAAAGGAAGTCACCTTGATCGAAGCCCTAAAGGCTCATATGGAAGATGGCAAGATGGCAAAGAATTTCGAGATCCCGGACACGGATGAGGACGAGCGGGAGTGGTTTAAGAGTTACAATCTTTTGACGGCAAAGCCTGTGATCTATGCAGCCAACGTGGCAGAGGATGACATGGCGGACGACGGCGCCAACAATCCTCACGTACAGGCGGTACGTAAGCTGGCAAAGGCGGAGGATTCCGAGGTGTTCGTAGTCTGCGCGGAGATGGAGCAGGAACTGTCCGAGTTGGACGAGGAAGAAAAAAAGATGTTTCTGGAGGATCTGGGGGTGACCTCCTCCGGATTGGATAAACTGGTGACTGCCAGCTATAACATTTTAGGTCTGATGAGCTTTTTGACAGCAGGTGAGGATGAGTGCCGGGCCTGGACCATCAAAAAGGGGACCAAGGCGCCCCAGGCAGCAGGAAAGATCCACACGGACTTCGAACGGGGATTCATCTGCGCCGAGACCGTAAACTACAAGGATCTTTTGGAATGCGGATCCCTTTCCGCCGCAAAGGAAAAGGGGATTGTAGGCCTTCAGGGCAAAGAATATGTGGTGCAGGACGGTGACGTGATCCTGTTCCGGTTTAATGTATAGGAACCATTTTCCTTGACCGATTGTTGAAACTCGTTTATACTAAATATTGTATTTGCAGTCGCGGCTTTTACCATATATGCCGCCACTGTGGGAGTTCAAATATCTAAACAGGAATATGGAGGAGAGGTATGAGATGTCCTTTTTGCGGGAGCGATAACACCCGCGTGATCGATTCGAGACCGGCAGATGATAACAATTCCATCCGCAGACGCCGCATGTGTGATGACTGCGGGAAGCGTTTTACCACTTATGAGAAGGTAGAGACCATTCCTTTGATCGTTATTAAAAAGGATAATGTGCGTGAGCAGTATGACCGTTCCAAGATCGAAGGCGGTATCCTGCGGGCCTGCCATAAGCGTCCGGTATCGGTGGACACCATTACCAAGCTGGTGGATGATGTGGAGACGGAGGTTTTCGCCAGCGAAGAAAAAGAGATCAAAAGTGAAGCCATCGGCGAGATCGTCATGGAGAAGTTAAAAGACATCGATGCGGTGGCCTATGTGCGTTTTGCTTCCGTATACCGTGAGTTTAAGGATGTGGAGACCTTCTTAAACGAATTGGAGAAGATGCTGAACAAATAATCTTTTGGACTGAGGTTAAGTTTTCCCGACCTGCCCCCGATATATATGGTGAGTAGGAAGTGTGGAGTCATTCACAGAAAGGGATTTCAAAAAACATGAACATTTCAGGCATTCGCCCGTATTCGGGATTTTATAATGTAAACAGCATTTCACAGGCGAACCAGAACCTTAAGCCGGTTGAAGAAGCACCCGCCATCTCCCGGGAGAAAGAGGGCGTTTCTCTTTCCGTGAGCCGACAGTCTGCAGAAGCAGCAAAGAGCAGACAGACTTTTGGTAGTTATGACTACGCAAACCAGTATCGCCCTACAGAGAACTTCGAGATCCGCTCCGATAAGTCCGATCTTCGTTCCCTGGATGTGGAAAAAGCCATTTCCGACATGCGAAAGGATGAGGCCATCCAGCAGTATCAGGTATTTGTTGGAGATGATATGAAGGCAGCAGCGCCTTCCATCCGTGGCGGAGAGGACTTCTCCTTATAATATGACTTACGGAACCTGTCCATGGGACAGGTTCTTTTTTTATGCCCGGTGTCGGATTTGCTAACTCCCCTTCAGATTTGTTATAATGACCCTACGCGACAAAGGAAAGAGAAATACAGGTTTTATGAAGCATTTTCTATACCCGGACGATTACATTTCGTCCATATACGACGCTGATTTTACAGCCCTGGCCAAAGAAGGCTACCGGGGGGTGATCTTTGACATCGACAACACCCTGGTGCCCCACAATGCACCGGCTGATGAGCGAGCAAAAGCATTCTTTTCCTACCTTAAGGAAAACGGCTTTTCTTCCCTGCTCTTATCCAATAACAAGGAGCCCAGGGTAAAGTCCTTTAAAGAGGATGCGGGAGCCACCGCCTACATCTATAAAGCGAACAAGCCATCGACAGCAGGCTACAAACGGGCTATGGAGATCCTGGGAACCACACCGGAAACGACTCTGTTTGTAGGGGATCAGATCTTTACGGATATCTGGGGAGCCAACCGGGCCGGGATACGGACCATCATGGTGCGTCCCGTCCTAAAATGGAAAGAAGAGATACAGATCATCGCAAAACGGTGCTTGGAAGCATTTGTTTTGTTGGGATATAAAGTTTATGTTTTAACCGGGGGCGCCGTTAAAAAGGTCCCTCTGAAGAAAGGAATGCAAAAATGAAGATCGCACTTGGAAATGACCACGCAGCCGTGGAAATGAAAAAATTTGTAAAGGAGTATCTGACCGGTCTCGGCCACGAGGTACAGGATGTGGGAACGAACGAGGAGGTCAGCTGCAATTACGCCGTATACGGCGAAAAGGTGGCGGATATCGTCGCTGCGAAAGAAGCGGATTTCGGTGTATTGATCTGCGGGACCGGCGTAGGCATCTCCTTGGCAGCCAACAAGGTGCCGGGGATCCGTGCGGCAGTCTGCTCGGAGCCTGTGACGGCACGTCTCGTTAAGGAGCACAACAACGCCAATATCATTGCCTTTGGCGCCCGTATCGTAGGTAATGAGACGGCTAAAGCCATTCTGGATGCTTATATGAATGCGGAGTTTATGGGGGGCCATCACAGCGAGCGCGTGGAGAGCATCATGGCCATCGAAAAAAAGTACAAAAGGTGATTTTCCTTGCAAAATCGGGACTGTTCGTGTAAAATGATTAAGGTCATTGTGCAATTGATGAAGGAACAATGCACTTTGCGTTATCTGAGAAAGATTTAGGAGGATTTTTGAAATGATCGTAGCCGGAGATTTTAAGAACGGTATTACCATTGAATATGACGGAAAGGTTTGCCAGATCGTTGAGTTCCAGCATGTTAAGCCCGGTAAGGGAGCAGCCTTTGTTCGTACGAAATTAAAAGATATTGTAAACGGTGGTGTGGTGGAGACTTCTTTCAGACCTACGGAGAAATTTCCACAGGCACACATCGACAGAAAGGATATGCAGTATCTTTACAACGACGGTGATCTTTACAACTTCATGGATGTGGAGACTTATGACCAGATCGCACTTCCCAAGAGCGATATCGGCGATGCCTTAAAGTTCGTTAAGGAAAACGAAATGGTTAAGATCTGCTCCTACAAAGGAAACGTATTCGCGGTAGAGCCTCCGTTGTTCGTAGAACTGCAGATCACCGAGACAGAGCCCGGGTTCAAGGGCGACACCGCTACCGGTGCTACCAAGCCGGCTACAGTGGAGACGGGAGCAGTTGTAAATGTTCCGCTGTTTGTAAATCAGGATGACGTGATCAAAATTGACACCAGAACAGGAGAGTACCTCTCCAGAGCTTAGGGATGACTTCTTATGGATTATAAAAATACACCTTTGTCACAGCTTTTGCGTGACAGGGAAATGTTCGCAATATTTGATGATGAGTTCCAGAAAGCGACATGGTTGGATGTGACGGCATTATTATCATCTGACAGCACGGTCATGGACTTGTATGCGGACGGGACCGTACCGAAAGAGGTCTTGGATGCCATCGATAAGCGAATGCCAAAGATAATCACGGAATAGCCAAACAGCCACTGATGAAAATCGGTGGCTGATTTTATAAGAGCGGTTTTTTAAGGAGCAAGCCTATGGATATGCAGAAAAAAGCACATGAGATGAAACTGGTGTCCCCGAAGATGGCGGCTGCCTCGGGAGACCTTCGGAACGCGGCTTTAAGTCGGATCGCCGAAACCCTTCAGGATAACAAAGAGGCCATATTTGCGGAGAATCAAAAGGATCTTTCCGCGGCAAAAGAGAACGGGATCTCCGAAGCGGTGTACAAGCGGTTAAAATTCGATGAAGGGAAGCTAAAAGCCGTGGTGGAGGGCTTGGAGCAGCTTATTAACCTGCCGGATCCCGTCGGAAAAGAGCAGATGCATCGACAGTTGGATGAGGGACTGATCCTGCATAGGGTTTCCTGTCCCATCGGTGTCATCGGCGTGATCTTTGAGGCCCGGCCGGATGCCATGGTACAGATCTCTTCTCTCTGCATCAAAAGCGGAAACTGCGCCATCCTAAAGGGAGGAAAGGAGACCGTAAATACCAATCGGATCCTCTTTTCTCTCATCGAAAAAAGCTGCCTGGAGGCAGGGCTTCCTTCCGGTTGCCTACTGCAGGCACAGGCCCATGCGGAGATCGATGAGCTCTTATCCTGTGAAAAGGATGTGGATCTTTTGATTCCCAGAGGTTCCAATGCCTTTGTATCCTATATCATGAACCACACAAAGATCCCTGTGATGGGTCATGCAGACGGTATCTGTCATATCTATATCGATGCGGCGGCGGATCTAAAAAAAACCATTCCCATCGTCATTGATGCGAAAACCCAGTATACCGCGGCCTGTAATGCGGTGGAGACGCTTTTGGTACATGAAGCCATAGCGGAGGAGTTTTTGCCCGAGGCCGCAAAGGCCCTTCATGAGGCGGGCGTTTACCTGCGGGGGGATGAAGCATCTCTTCGGGATATGAAAAAAGCAGATCTTTTGGAAGGGTTGGATCCAAGTCCCATGTCGGAGGAGGAATACAGCACGGAGTATCTGGAGTTAAAACTCTCTGTCAAAGTGGTACGGGATGTGGAAGAGGCGGTGGACCATATCAATCGTTTCGGTTCTCACCATACGGATGCCATTATCACCGAGGATGAGGCAGCTGCCGGATACTTTATGCAGATGGTGGATTCCGCCGGTGTATATCAAAATGCTTCCACCCGCTTTGCGGACGGATTCCGATACGGCTTCGGCGCAGAAGTGGGTATATCCACGGGAAAGATCCATGCCAGAGGTCCGGTGGGTCTGGAGGGACTCATGACCTATAAATACAAACTCTACGGAGAGGGACAGATCGTCGGAGACTATGCCGACGGAAAGAGATCCTTCCATTTTAAGGACTTATAAAAGACACATAAAAGACGGGCGCAGTTTAATGCGTCCGTTTATTGATGTAATTACTCTTGTATTTGGAGTAGACGATCTTTTGGCTGCGATAGAGACCGTAATAACCGGAGACCATATAGGAAAAGGCGATGGCCAAAAGGTAGTACATGGCGCCTTCGTATCCGAACAGTTCCAGACAGATCAAAAGCGAGGTGATGGGACTGTTGGTGACGCCACAGAATAAGGCGCCCATGCCGATGGCGGCACAAAGGGAAGGGGAGAATCCTATGAGATCCCCAAAGAGACAACCAAAGGAAGCTCCTATGAAAAAGGAAGGGACGATCTCACCGCCCTTGTAGCCGGCAGCGATACAGATGGATGTAAAGATGATCTTTAGAAGAAACGCCGGAGGCTCCGTGTCACCCCGGAGGCAATCCTCTATGAAATCCACGCCGGCACCGTTATAGGTCTGATGCCCTACCAAAAGAGTCAAAAGCAGCACGATACTGCCACCCAAAAATCCGCGGAAGTAGCGGTTTTTCAAATGCTTTGCGCTCCATGCCTCGGTCTGGTGCAGACAGACGCAAAAGAGGATGGAGACCAAGGCGCATAAAACTGCCAAAAGGGTGGCCTTTATCCCGGTAACCAGGCCGAAGGCGGGGATGCTTTCAACGGTGTAATGGGGTGAGGGGGCACCCAAGGCGGAAGCTACACCCCGTGCCACAAAGGATGCGATGACGCAGGGAACTAAAGCTGCATAATGCATGATCCCCACGGACACCACTTCCATGGAAAAGACCGCAGCGGCCATAGGGGTTCCGAAGAGTGCGGAAAAGACGGCGCTCATGCCCACCATGATCATGGTCTTGTTATCCGTTTCGTTGAAGCGGAACAGTTTTCCCACCGTATTTCCCATACTGCCTCCCAGCTGCAGGGCGGCTCCCTCACGACCTACGGAGGCACCGCAGAAGTGGGAGATGATGGTGGAGATAAAGATCAAAACAGACATCCGCTTGGGGATGTTGTCCCCGGAGTGAATGGCGGAAAGCACCAGGTTGGTTCCACCGTCATCGTCATACCGGAACAGATGATACAAAAGGGCGATAGCCACCGCACCGAAGGGCAGCAGATATAAAACCCAGCCATGGGCCATACGGTACGCCGTAGCCAGTCGGATGCCATGGTAAAAAGCGGCTCCGATGCCGCCTAAAAGGATGCCTACCACAAAGGAAAAGACGACCCACTTTACGGTGGTGATGAAACGCTCCTTATTATGGTTTAATTTATGGAGAAATGTTTGCTTATTCATAGGGAAAACCTCTAGAGAATCCTACCATTTCCCTATTTGAAATACAATCGGAAAATCTTTTCTTGGTACCTTAAATATGATATATTTATAAATGGTGTAGTTTGTTTTTATGAGACCAGATACACTTTTGAGGAAGGGAACATGTCCGGATTTCTGCGCAAATACTATGACAAACTGAATATTAACGGGATTGACTTTAAAGGGTTCCACAAACGCACGTTGGATTATATAAAGGAGAACGAGGAATATGTGGAACACTCCAATCGTATGATGATGATACGTGTATCCATGATCATCATGATCATGCTGATCATGTATTTTTTCCTTTCACTGACGGTTTTCGCATCCTGGCATGTTACGCCGATCTATGCAGTGAACATTCTGATCAACGGCTGCTTTCAGGCTTTCTTTGTACTTCGTTATCTAAAGAAAAAAGTGACGGCCCGGGAGTCCATGATCATGTGCACCGTCTATCAGTTCTATATCATGAACTTTCTGATGATCATCAGTTTATCTCCTCTGGAGATGGAAAGCCCGGCTGTGTATTTTGCACCTTTGGGCATCGTATTTGCGGTGTTGTTCTTAACGCCCTGGCGGTGGCTTGTGATCATGGTGACCATCGAATGTGCAGAGATGATCGCCGCCAGTTATTTCTTAAAGACGCCGGATATTTTCTCCATTAACCTTTTTTCCACTTTAGTGGCGCTGTTTGCCTTTATCTACGTGGCAAAGATCCTATACAACTTCCGCATGTCGGAAAGTGACGCCAGACTGAAACTGAAGGAGCAGGCCGGTTTGGATAAGCTGACGGGCTTGTATAACAAAGGTCGGATGGAGAATATCTGTTTTGATTATTTCAATTCCCATGTGGGGGATGTGGCTGTCATGGTGATCGATTTTGATAATTTCAAAAGGGTCAACGACACCTTCGGCCATCAGCAGGGAGATCAGGTCCTGAAGGCCTTCGGAAAGCTTCTAAAGGAATCCGTATCGGAAAATGATCTAGTGGGCCGTATTGGCGGAGATGAGTTTATGATCATGCTGACGGAGTTTTCCGGCGTGTCCGAAGTGGAGCGCGTGGCGCAGGGTATCGTGGAAAAAACCCATGGCATCCTTTCCAGTGAGATGATCTTTGACTTTTCCTGCAGTATCGGTATCGCTCTTCGTTCTCAGGATAAAAATTGCAATTATGACAAGCTGTTTTCCAATGCGGACCGTGCGGTATATCAGACAAAGAAGAACGGAAAAGACGGCATGACAGTTTACAGTTCGGAGCTTTTGTCCGAGGAATCCTTCCGCACCGTGATGATCGTGGAGCCGCTGAAGGTGAGCCGCAATATCTTAGTCAGCTGTCTCGAAGGCAAATATCGTCTGCTGGAAGCGAACAACGGGACCGACGCCATCCGGATGCTGGAGGAAAGAGGCACCGACTTAGATACCATAATCATCGACTTGGATCCCAGCAACAGCGGATTGCAGGAACTGTTCAATCTTTTGGCCAGTCATCTTACGACACAGGAGCATGTGGTATTTTTGGTAAGGAGCAGGGAACAGGTTGTAAACTACGACACAAAGGAATTGCGTGTGGAATATATCATGAAACCTTTTGACACCGCAGAAGTGGAACAGCGTGTGCGGGATGCCGTGGTTTGAAAAATAAAAAAAACAGGAGGCTCTATGAATCAGGTATACGAAAAACTGGAAAAATGTCTCGCTTGTGTGAGAGAAAAAACGGACTTTGTCCCGGAGGTGGCACTGGTGCTTGGCTCCGGACTTGGGGACTATGCAGATGAGATGAAGGTGGGGAGCACCGTAGACTATAAGGATCTCGAGGGATTCCCGGTATCCACCGCGCCCGGTCATGTGGGACGATTCGTCTTCGGATATGTAGGGGAGAAAAAAGTGGTGTGCATGCAGGGACGTGTGCATTACTACGAGGGTTACGACATAACGGATGTGGCGCTTCCCCTCCGGTTGCTGGGCTTGAAGGGCACAAAGATCCTGTTTTTGACAAATGCCTCCGGTGGCATTCGTACGGGATTCCATGCAGGAGATCTGATGCTCATTACCGATCAGATCTCATTCTTTGTTCCTTCGCCCCTTCGGGGAGAAATCATCGGGGAATTGGGCGTCCGGTTCCCGGATATGAGCAATGTTTATGATGACGATCTGCAGATGATCCTGCGCAGAACGGCAGCAGACATTGGTATCGCCTTAAAGGAAGGGGTCTACATCCAGACCAAGGGACCGAATTACGAATCTCCGGCAGAGATCAATTTCTGCCGTGCCATCGGTGCAGATGCGGTGGGCATGAGTACTGCCTGTGAAGCCATCGCGGCAAATCATATGGGAATGAAGATCGTGGGTGTGTCCTGCATCTCCAATCTGGCGGCAGGTATTTCTCCCACGCCCCTTTCCGAACAGGAAGTCATCGATGCAGGGAAAAAAGTGGCACCCATCTTTACCAAACTAGTGACGGAATCTATACAGAGGTTTTAATTATGAATATCAAATTTACAAATGCAAAGATCTTAAAGACAGATATGGAAACCCATAGTTTTGCCATCGAAGAGGGGCAGCTTTGGGTCAAAGGTAATGCCATCGCCTACATCGGCGACGGCAATGACAGCGCTGCGAAAACCGCAGAGGAAGGCGTGACTTGGGATGCGGTCCGGGACTGCGAAGGGAATCTTTTGATGCCGGGATTTAAAAATGCCCATACGCATACCGCCATGACCTTTTTACGCAGCTTTGCGGACGATCTGCCGCTACAGGACTGGTTGTATAAGCAGGTATTCCCCCGGGAGGGGCAGCTGGTGGAGGATGATATCTACTGGTTGGATATTTTGGGCATTATGGAGTACCTCACCAGCGGTATCACATCCAACTTCGATATGTATTTCTTCCCACCGAAGAATGCGAAAGCTTCCGTGGATGCGGGCTTTCGAACAGTGCAGACATCCGGCCTCAATAACTTCGGCGGAAGCTGCGAGATCGTGGAAGAAAACTACAATATCGTCAATGAAATGAGCGATCTGACTTCCTTTATCATCGGTTTCCACGCGGAGTACACCACCTCAATGGAATTGATGGAGGGCATCGCAAAACTCTGTCAAAAATATAAAAGCCCCATGTTCATGCACAATTCGGAAACCGAATTGGAGGTAAAGGAATGCATTGAACGCTGGGGAAAGACTCCCACGGAGCTTACAGATTCCCTGGGAATGTATGAGTACGGTGGTGGCGGATACCACTGTGTGTGGATGCAGGATAAGGATTTTGAGATCTTTAAAAAACGGGGCCTTTATGCAGTGACAAACCCCGGCTCCAATACCAAATTAGCCAGCGGCATCGCGCCCATTACCAGATACTTAAAAGAGGGGATCCACCTTGCCATCGGTACCGACGGTCCCGCTTCCAACAACTGCCTGGATATGTTTAGGGAGATGTTTTTAATGACGGGTCTGGCAAAGCTTCGGGAGATGGATGCGGCTACGGTGCCTGCGGAGGAGGTCCTCTTTGCAGCTACAGCCGGCGGGGCACATGCCATGAGCCTCTTCGATTGCGACAGTCTTGCTGTTGGCAAAAAAGCGGATATCGTACTGTTGGATCTGATGCAGCCCAACATGCAGCCGGAGAATAACATCGTTAAAAACATCGTTTATTCCGGCAGCAAACAGAATGTGAAGATGACCATGGTCAACGGAAAAGTCCTGTATGAGAACGGATCCTTTGACATCGGCTTCGATCCCAAGGAGATCTACGCAAAGGCTAATGCCATCATCGGCCGCATGAAATAATATTTGACACGTTTTTGAAAAAGTTTGATAATAGACGAAAACATTCGGAGGCGAAAACTATGGAAAAGAAAAACATTGACTGGGGCAACATCGGATTCGGTTATATGCAGT
>ODAI010758125.1_pt1 | contig 10387 bp, 5 predicted proteins | sample 1539321 | NCBI WGS metagenome assembly ODAI01 (sample SAMN02144231, study PRJEB22623) | gut metagenome | biome: sheep rumen | host: Ovis aries | place: New Zealand | reverse complement strand
TTTGCCGTCAGAGCTTTTAACGACCCTGATCGTATACAGCTCATTATTGGCTTCATAATGCGTCGGAGGAGCTGTTTCTGATAAGGTGTAAGTTCCTTCGGGCAGGTAGCTGAAAATATATTTGCCTGCCTGACCGCTGCTTATAGTCTGTGTCCATGAACCGCTGGTTTTGATCCAGTCTGTAGATACGCCCTGCTCAGTCAGCCGCGGAACTGCATTGTCGAGCACACTCCCTACAGCACTGTCTGCTGTAAGAGTAAACTTTGCACCTTCAAGAGTATCCTTTGTGATAGAATCGACCTTCTGCAGGATCATTTCAGCAGTAGGGATATTAATGATCTGATACTCCGAACCTGCATTGACAGCATTCTCGCCATTGATCTTGAATATAAGGTCTCTTGTACCTGTGCAGGTTACAGTATATTCATTGTTGACAGGCGGCAGATAGCCGTCAGAGGCAGCTACTTCTTTCAGCGTATATGTACCTTTTTCAATGTTCTCGAATATGACATTTCCGTTAAGATCGCTTTCTGCTTCGATGTAATCCACGATATAAGCAACTTCATTTTCATCATAAATCGTACTCTGGAGCTTATTATTATAAACGGAAGTGCCGCTTAATCTGAACTTTGTACCGCTTATACCGCTGCCGCTGAGTGAATCTATCTTTTTGAAAGAGAGATCCCCGTGGTATCTCGGATCATTTTTCAGGGAGAAATTGCCATTTTCGTCAACTTCGACATCCTCAATATCTGAGCCGTTGATAACGACATTGCCGTTTGCATCGAATGTCAGCATAGGAGTGCCGTCCATTTTCACAAAAGTGAACAAGCCCTGAGGATCGACCATAACCGTTCTCGGTTCGGAATCAAGGAGGTGGTCATCATCGCTTATGCTTTCGATCAGCTGATATGTACCGCGCTCAAGATTTCTGAATGTCACGATGCCGTTTCCGTCCGAAACAAGAGTCTCATTATAGGGGGTTCCGTAATCAGAGATACCTGAAAGATTGAATGTAACTCCGGCTACTGCTTCTTTTGTTTCAGCATCACGTTTTGTAAACCTGACAGTTCCCACAGTGGAGTATTCTACCTGAGTGTAGTCATAGTGGGTGTAGAAGTAGGTACGGTTTTCCGAAGTTTCCGGCTGTGAGGTAAACGAACGATAAACATTATTGTATGTTTTAGGTGTATCAAGGAAGATGCCGTTAGCTATGTCAGGAGTTCCCTCTGTTTTGACGTGATCCGGTGCCTGCATTTTTACTGTAAAGGATAAGCTTTCACCCTTGGGAAGGATATAGTTCTCACCTGTATAGACAATAAACGCAGTGACCTTTGACAGATCAACATTTGAAGGATTTTTCCAGTTGTCTGCAACAGTCCATTTAGCGGCTAAATCATCTGCTTCGGAGAGTTCTTCTGACGTAAGAGTTAAAGCGGCTTCATCTGCTTTAGAGGTCTCGCCGAGGATCTTATAGAGAATATACTTTCTGTTACCGACCTCAGAATAATTCTCATCATCGAGGTTTACAGGATCATCTCCGGTATAGAGGATAAGTTTGAGATCGTTTTTGTATGTTCCCATTTTATCCTCAATACCCTTAAGGTCGAACGAAACGATCGTGCCGTTCCAGTCGCGGTCAAAGGCTAACCCCTTATTGATAGGATCAGACTGCCCGGATACCGTTCTGTAATTCTCGACTGAGTCCAGGATCGCGATATTCATAGCTTTAGTAGAAGAATCATTCTGCATACGGATACTATAGGTATAAGTCTCGCCGTTATGAACTACACCAGTTTTTCTGTAAGTAGGGTCACTCTGAGTAGATACCTTCTTATAGATACCAGATGATGTAGGGAATAAGGCAAGAATATCCTCGGTAGCTTCTGCATAGATAAATCTTTTTGCTGTACCATTCTCAGGGTCAAGACCTTTAATGAACGCGGACATTGAAACAGCATAATTTCCGCCGTTGTCAGGATAACCGTCTCCTATATCAGCGTTGCCTGTCTGATAGGCAACAGTATTAAGTGCAAATGAACCGTAGTCCTGAATATCCTCATGGGAATGGACAGTAACATAGGTTACGGTATACGACGAATTGCAGGGAGCATTGATCCTGATAACGAGCAATTTCTTTCCTGAACCGTTGTAATCGTCTATTCTGTCAAGGACCTCAAATGAAGAAGGCGGAAGTGCGGCAGTGTTTGAATCCACATCACCGTACACATCTGTATAGACATTAACGCTTCCCTCGATTATATCGCTGTGAGAGGGGAGGAGGTCGTAAAAAATACCGGACTGCTGTTTAACAGGCACGTTGTTGGCTAACTTTCCGTTTACTTCAACGCCGTCAGCAGTTTCAGAAATTTTTGACTGCCACGCAAGCTCATACTGACCTGCCAGCGTATCATTACAGCTACGATAGGTTTTGCCGTCCTGTCCTTTAATGGACGTTTTTTCGCCGAGGGCCTTTTTGCTGATACTTGATTTTCTTACGATATCGGCAAGATAGTCTTTAGCAGACTTGTTTATATTGAATATTGGGGTTTTATTATTCTCGGCAGTCCAGTTGCAGGTATTGTTAACTGCGAGCTTTTGTTCTTTTGTTGTCGGATTATTGATGATACTCTCGACAACAGTTTTGACATTGTCTGATGCCTTCAGGGTAACGCTCGGTTTTGTTGTCAGTCTTACATAAAAATACTTGTTTCGGGTTTTGATCTGATAGCCTGTAATATTTGCTCCATCTGTAAAGATGACCCTGTCAGCTGTCAGGGAGCTTACAAGCTCCGGAGCTGTTATTGCTGAAGTGTTTGTCAGGACGTTATAGCTGCCGACAAGTACAGGTGTTTCAGCATTATCAACGTAAGCATAGAATTCAAGGAGGTTCTGGTCATCATCATTGATGTAATCGTTGTCAGTTCCTGCACTGAACTCCATTTTGTCCGTATCGTAAACATACTGCCTTACAAGATACTCATAATCAAAGCTGTCGATTTGATAATCATCTTTTCCGAGTGTAGTTACAGCTGAAGAATCGTTTACATCAGACAAGCTGAAAGTATTGTCATTGAGTATATAGTCAAGCGGCTGCTGACCGTAATAGTGGTCAGCAATATCCTGAGCAACAATCCGCTGCATATTAAGTACAGACAGCGGAGCAGGATAGCTCACGTTAATTGATCTACTTTCATCATTCAGAGTGAAAGATGTGTTGTCATCAGGATCGAAAACGTAAATTCTGCTGCCGGCTGTGATAGTGACCGTTCCGTCACCATTTTCTGTTGTCACTAATGCTTTGATCTCATTATTAATATCGGTCACAGTTTTGCCGTAGGCATGGGCTGTCGATCTTGTTTCGTATTGGAGTCCGGATACTATCCCGCCGTCCTGTGCGAGCTTGCTGAGTTCATAGCTTGAAATATTGTTTTTGCTGGAAACACGGCTTTTTCCGTTGTTATAAAGTCCCCACTTGTCAGCAGTAAAGGCAAGCTCTAACGGGAACCATTCCGGATCTTTCAGTTCATATTTAAAAGCAGCATTGCTGTTTTTCTGTATGCAGTTATCCTGACCGTCTTCCGGAGTAAGTGTCATGGTGACATCATTTGAAGCAGAGTAGGTTGCGGGCTTGTCAAGAGCATCCAGAGCATCCACTTTCGATTTGCTGTATCTTGTCAGAACAAAGTCTGTTCTTTTGCCGGAAGCTGTAAGTCCTGATATCTCGCAGTCTGAGAGCTCAGTTCCCTGAAATACCCTGCTGCCCATTTTTACAGCCACGACCTCACCATCAATACTAACGCCGTTACTGCCTGTAATAGCTGATGTAAGGTCCTCCATTTTCAGAGAATACTTCTGAGTAACATCGGAGATATCTGAGGAAACAGACCAGACGACATATTTATAATTATCGTCAAGGTCAGCCGGAAGACTTAATTTTGCTTTTGCTTCATTTGCATCAATAAGCACAGCATCAGCTTTCTTGACAGTTTTAGTGATCTTCGCACCGGTATCAATGTATACAGGGATCTTTCTTGTAGACTGTTCGAGAAGGACCGCATCCGAGGTACTGCCGCCTTTTTCCCATGAATCAATTTTAACATTTGCCTGAAAGGGGACAGAAGCTCCGAGGTCCTGATACTCCCAAGTGTTTTTTTCCATGACGTAGGCAACAGGGAATTCATATACCACTCCGGCAGAAACTGGGGCAATATTATATATAATGTACTCTTTTTTTTCATCATCATAATCATAAACGAACTGATGATCGGTAGCATAGACCTTCTGGCCGTTCACTATCTTGTATTCTATATTATCAATTTTCGGAACAGGCATTTCGACCGTATCACCGGTCGCTGCGGTACTGCCGCTGTATTTCAGGATATGCTCAGGGATACGGATCTCTATGAATCGCTCTTTTGTCATTTCTCCATTGTTGCTATTGCCTTCGCCGGAGATAGAGAGCTTGATATTATAAACAAACTTATGTCCGGCATTGGAATTATCCGCCTGCCAGACGTATACATTGTTTAAGTCTGAAAGACCTTCACTTGAAACATTGTCCGGAAGGTATGTGCTGTAATAGTCTGCACCTGCTTTGATATCAATATCAAAAACATTAATGGTATGCGCCGCTTCTGCACTTGCAGTAAGCGGCGTAAAAAGCATAGTATTGCTTGCCAGCACAGCGATCGCAGATAAGCTGCTGACAATACGTTTTATTATCCTGCTGTATTTATTCTTCGTCTTCATTCTTATCTTCCTCCTCGCTGTTATCCCGTTTGAAAAGGAATGTAGAAATTGCAACCAAAACAGAAAAAAGCATAATTGATCTTACCGCATGAGCCGGGAAGCTGTCTCCGGTCAGGACAGTGTCGATGAATTCTGTTATCGGGTTATCCTTATTTTCGGATCTGGCTGTGGTAGTTGTTGTGACATCGCCGGTCACAACAGCAGATGTTGTGTAAGCGGTATCGGATGCTGTAGTTGTTTCGGAAGCGACAGTTGTTACGGGGAGAGTGGTAGTTACTGTCCCGTAATCAACATATAATGTATTTTCAAATTCAATACGCTCCGGTTTTTCATCTTTTCCGATGATCTGAGCAGAAACAGCGTATCTGAGATCATCATCAGTTACAGTTTCGACATAAACTGTGATGCTGTAAATATTATCATCGTATATTATATTAGTATCGTAGCCTGGTTTTTCATATATTCTGTACTGATAAGTTCCGGGCTCATCAATGTCTATTTCAAATTTTCCGCTACCGTTTTCCGTAATTTCAAGCAAATCGGATTTTGGAGTCGGAGAAATCGTATTATCCGGTTCAATTACAATCTGATAGATATGTGTATTATCGTCGTGTATTTCAAGGCAGGAAACAGGTATTTCTGCTTGTATTGTCAGATAAGCATCAGCCATTATCGTATAATGCGATAAAACAAAGCAGGAGAGCAAGCATCCTGTTACAAGGCTTATAAAGCTCTGTAATTTCTTCATACACTCACTCTCCTTATTGTTTCTGATTTATAATATAGCAAAACACAACTGTTCTTGATACAGAGTCGCTCTCTGCACAGGTAGACAGGGCGATGATACGGTTTTCGCTGTATTCCGTTGATACTTTGCATTTTTCTTTGATGAATTGTCGTATATCTCCTTTATTGAGGTCGAATACTTCTTCATCCTTCGCACTTACCCTCATGCCTGCAAACACTTTGAGGTCATAGATCTTTTCCGCGTTTTTCCCGATTATCAGGGAGCCTGATGTATGCTTGCTCAGATAAGACTCATTCAGGAATTTGTCCAGAGCGCCGAACATTTTGCCGTACTCCATATGGTGTCCGTATATCAACGAGTAATCATCTGAAAAATCAGGGCTGTTTCTGCAATCGAGGAAAATACTGCCTGACAGGGAATACTTGCCGAAGGGATCGGTATTCAGATACTTCACATTATCTTTGGCCTGCATGACAGGATAATCAATGCTTGTGCCGTCTATAGTGATCCAGGCTGCCATATCGTCTGATAGTGGCGAATCCTCCAGAGCGACACTGCTCTGACCGGGCTTATACTTTTTGATATCGTCAGTTATAGTATGGCTGTAGACATAATAATTATCATATATACACCAAGATACGATGATAAGTACGAGTATCAGCACTATCAAAACAATCCGCTCGTAGAGGATATCCATAGTTTTCCAGAATTTCAGCAATTCTGATTATTCTTCCTCATTTTTTCTGCGCTTGTTCTTGAAAAGAAGGTAAACGATACCGCCAAGAACTGCCATTCCTACGATAGCAGGAGCAGCAACAGAAAGAAGAACACCTGTGGGGATCAGACCGTGACGGTTATTGGTGAAGTCGATCACTGCATCGCCCTGAATAAAGTCATCACTTATGGCGTTGTCGCTGTTTAGTGTGATATCAGTACCTTCAGCGACTGCATCTCCGGTCTTCTTATCTTCACCATTTGCGGTGGCAGAGGGGGAATAACCCTCAGGATTTTCGGTGATAGTGTACTTAGTTCCTTTTGCAAGGCCTCTTACAGCTATCTTCTGTCCGTGCTGGAGGTAAAATACCTGAGAAACTGTTCCGTCGCTGCCGACAGTAAGTTCAGTCGGCTGAGCTACATCTGAAGATATGCAGGTCGTAGCCTTATTAGGATTTGCAGAAATGCTAACATCTGCATTACCGTCAGTGGTGTTATCATTGCTGTCATCTTCATAGGAAACAGTATAAACTGTTCCGGCAGCAGCATTTTCGATATTTAAAGTGAAGGCGAAATACTTATCCTTTGATCCCTGGTTGCCTGTTACGGTCTTGCTGAATGTAAGATCATAGGACGAATACTCATTAGTAAAGCCCTGAGACTTATAGTCGGAGGTTTCATCTCCGGGGTTCTGAGTAGTTTTGCCGCTGATTACCTCGCCGTCAGAGCCATAAGTAGTTTCGTCGATCGTGATCGTGCTGTCAGTTGCATGGAGAATGTAATTGTTGACCTTAAGAGTTTTCTTGCCTGCATTTTCGCCTGTGGTTGGCGTTACATCTTCTACATAAACATCAAGGATCCTTGTGCTGTCCGCATCATAAGTAATGCCCTGAGCAGTGCCCTGTGTTTCGGTGATCACATAGCGATAGATACCGGGCTCATCGAATTCCACATTCTCAAAACTAAGGGTCGCGGTCTTCTTTGCATACTTCTCACCGGATTCAAGGCTCTTAACATAATCACTTGTACCTTTGTTCGCACAAAGAACAGTATCGTCGCCCTGTGCAAAGCTGATCTCAAATTTCTGATCTGTTGTTGTGGTGTCCGAAATGCCAGTACCCGAAAAAGCGATCTTCTCAGGTGTTGGTCCTGCATAGACTTCAATAGTCTTTTCGTCAGCATCAAAGGTCCGTGCTGCTCCTGCTGAAACAGTGTACTCAAACGAAACGTTGGGAACATTTGAACCTTCATTCATAACAAGGTACTTATCAAAACTTGTTCCTTCACCTTTTACGGTATCGTAATTTGTACCTGCTGCACTTGCTCCCATAGGCAATGCAAGTGCCAGGGAAGCGGTCATTGCCAGCGAAGCCACGCCGGCTGCCAAACGTTTTCTATTCATATATATATTCCTCCTCGTTAAATTTGCTTATATTCCACGTCTGCGCATTACGAAAATCACCTTACCCAGTGCATCGTCAAGCGAAATACCTCCATAGGTCCTGCTGTCGGACACATCTCCGCGATAGTCATTTAATACGAAAACGCAGTTATCTGAAACTGTATACGGGAACGTGATACTTGCTCCCTCCGATGAAGTAGGGTACAGCGTATCCTCGAAAATGCCATAGCCGTTCACGGTAATATAATCATTTTCGATCTCGACACTGTCTCCTTCAAAGGCAATGATCCTTCCGAATTTTGTTTCTCCATCCTTTTTGTAGGCGATCACATCACCCTGCTGGAGCTTTGCAAGCCGGTATGTGATACAAAGATCGCCATCCTTGATCATAGGATAAGCCGAATGATCGTGGCAGACAAAAATGCCCAGTATAAAATTAAGCAATATCCACAGAGCGAACAAAGTAACGCCTAACTTGCAAAAGAACACAATAGCATAGCTCTTTGCAGTCCGCTTTTTCTTTTTCTTTGTTTTTTTGAGTGGTTCTGGCGGCTGGGCTGCTTCTTCCGATTGGGAAGCTTCCTCCTCCGGCGGCTGGGCTGCTTCTTCTGATTGGGAAATTTCCTCCTCTGGCGGCGGGACTGCTTCTTCTGGCGGTGAAGCTACCTCGTTTGAATCACTCATAGGCATCACACTCCGGTTTTAATAATTTGATCGGATAAGCAAACTTGCAATGCAGGCAGTATCTTTGCTGACCAGCTGCTGAACTTATCACAAGCTGTATCAAGCAGATTCTGTACATTAAAAGCGTATTCAAAAGGACATACCTACCCGATCAAAATACGCTTCCGGCCGATATTCAATTGAAAAGGCACGGAAAGCCCTGTTTGTCAGAATGAACAGGCGCGCAATGGCTTGGACAGTCCTTTTTGTTTGTTTTTTAAAATATTACAATCCCACTTTATAGTATTATACCATATAAAGTGTTACAGAAACGTTAGGCAAATGTGGAAAGCCGGTGCATCTGTACAATGATCAAGGCTCTGATTCGTGATTTTGGGGATTTTCAGTACCAATGGTATTCTTCTATGATCACGGACGGATCGCCCACGCATTCTATAGCATCAATATCTACGCTGATCTTGCCGTATTTTTTGATAATGATGTTTTCTGCGTTGATTTTTTCAAGGCAGCTTCTCATATTCAGCACAAGCTGACGCAGATTGCCCTGTTTATCAGGATTTCCGTCCCAAAGGATTCCGAGCAGCTCACCGTTCGTACAGAATGCACCTTCTTTATACACAAGATAAGCGAACAGTTCAATTGTCAGACCTCTGCCAAAATCAAACGGCTTGCCATTTGCGAACAAAGCAAAAGGACGGCATTGTACTTTCAGAGGGCTTTTCACCGGTTCCAATGGGAACCGCAGCTCATGGAGTTCACGGATGATATCCTCCTCACACACTGGCTTCCTCAGAAATCCGCTCGGATGCATATCGACCGCATCAAATACATACTCCGGATGTCCTGTAACAAAGATTATGTTAAGTTTTTTGTATTTTTCCTTCAGCTCAGGTATCGCGTCGATGCTATTCATACCTGGCATTTCGATATCGAGAAACAGTATCTGAACATCATCGTTCAGGAGTGCGAAGGCTTGTTTCATATCTGATGCAGCCATATGTGTACCGTGCGGATCAATTTTTTTGAGCATATATACCATCAGATCTGTTACTGCTTTTTGGTCATCCACAGATAAAGTTATCATTATGTTCCTCCGTGTTCATTTATAGTGATCCTTGCGATCGTACCGTGTTCACTGTGTAAGATCTCCAGATCTCCTATGTCAGACGTCCTGAGTCTTGAACGGACATTTTCGATCCCTATTCCTTTTCTTTTTTTCTGCTGTTCAGTCATACTGCTCATTCCGGAGCCGTCATCAATGATCTCGATGCAGATCGTCCTGTTGTTTCTGAATGCTTTGATATATACAGTACCACCCTGTTCGTATGTACCGATACCGTGCCGGACTGCGTTTTCTACCAGCGGCTGAACAGAAAGTGCCGGAACAAGAAAGTTATCGCATTCAATGCTGTACTCGACATGAAGGCGGTCTCCGTAGTTTTCTCTTTCGAGGTCGAGATAGGCTTCAACATTCTCCATTTCCCTTTCAAATGAGATCATTTTGGTATCGTCTATTGCCTCAAAATGAGAACGAAGATATTTTGAAAACTGGGTGATGCTTCTGTAAATATCAGGATACTCCTGGCATCTTGAGCGGAGTGCCATAAGAGAATTATTGATAAAATGCGGCTGGATCTGAGCCATCAGAACAGCATTTTTACTTTTCTCCAGTGCGAGTTCCTTTTCGACGAACTGTGTCTGGATCAGGTCGAGTTCATGGGCTTGCTTGATAACAAATTCAGCTCTGTTTTTTTCGTAAAAAATATAGATTATGAAAGCTGTTATGGATACTGTGATATTGTTGAAGCTGATCTCTGTGCCGCCTGTATTCAGAATAAACCCTAATGTCGGGATAACTGAGGCAGTACAGATGATCTGCCGCAGCAGGCGGTCTGTCTTTTTTCTTTCGGCGATATATACTGTGATTATAAACAGGAAGGAAATGATAGTCAGTCCCTGCCAGAAGAAATACATCGGTCCTCTGAAATAATTATTTGACTCATCAAATGAATACAGGGCTCCGGTAAATGGAGTGGCAGCAAGAAGTGCAAGAGCAGGGAGGTGTGCCGTCTGCATTATAGTTACAG
>ODAI013591571.1_pt1 | contig 10388 bp, 10 predicted proteins | sample 1539321 | NCBI WGS metagenome assembly ODAI01 (sample SAMN02144231, study PRJEB22623) | gut metagenome | biome: sheep rumen | host: Ovis aries | place: New Zealand | reverse complement strand
ATTTAATAGTTCAGAACAAAAAAATAACCCTCCCCTACGGGGAGGGAAACCAGTCTGTTAGTCCCTAACTACTGACGCGGGAAGGGGGAAATAGCCGTGCGGCGAGCACCTAACTACTGAGAGCGGGGCGGGGGCAATGGTGCAGGTGCACGCACCTGCTGCGGCGAGCACTAGTACATTCTGATCTTGCTTGCTATCTCTGCCGAGTGGGAGAGTATAGTGAGGTTTGAATCTATGTCGGCCTCCTTCATCACGGGGGTGATGAAAGCAAGCTCGTTCTCGGGTCTGCCGGAGCGCTCGATATACATAAGCTTTCCGAACATCTCTGATATTGCGCCCTTGAGCTTTTCGGCGTTGTCAGCCTTTATCCTTACATATACGGCGGTCTCGGTCTCCTTGTAGCTTACTACAAAATCCTGATCCTCGCTTTCCTCCCATGAGAGTGCAAGAACTCTCTGGGTATGCTTCAGGCAGTCGATGATATCACCGACCACTGCCGATGCGGTGGGGAGCTTGCCTGCGCCCTGACCGTAGAAGAGCACATCGCCGACACCGTCACCCGTCACGCAGATAGCGTTGTAAACATCATCAACGTTTGCAAGCATATTGTCCTTTGGCACGAGCCTCGGGCATACGATAGCGCTGAGCTTGCCGTTATCAAGCTTTTTAACGGAGCCTATCAGCTTTATAACATAACCTGCATTTCCTGCATACTCAACATCGTCAAGTGTTATCCTTGTGATGCCTGAGCAGTGAACGTGATCGGGATAAATGTGCTTGCCGTAAGCGAGAGAGCCAAGTATGCAGATCTTTCTGCAGGCGTCCTCGCCCTCAACATCGGCAGTGGGGTCGGCCTCGGCATAGCCGTTTGCCTGTGCGAGCTTCAATGCATCATCGAAGGACATCTGATCTCTTATCATCTTTGAAAGGATAAAGTTCGTGGTGCCGTTGAGGATACCTGATATTTTCAGTATCTCGTTGCCTGCAAGGCATTTGTTCAGCGGCCTGATGATCGGTATGCCGCCGCCTACGCTTGCTTCAAAAAGATAGTTGCAGTTATGCTCCCTTGCGATCTTCAGAAGCTCGGCGCCCTTTTCTGCTACAAGGGCCTTGTTTGAAGTTACAACGCTCTTTCCGGCTTCAAGGAGCCTCTTTGTATAATCGTATGCGAAGGTTGTGCCGCCGACTACCTCGGCCACTACCTCGATATCCTTGTCATTCAGTATCGTCTCAAAGTCCTTCACCATTCTGTCAGCAAACGGAGAATCCGGGAAATCCCTGAGATCAAGTATATACTTGATGTCGCAGTCCCTTCCTATCTTCTTCGAGATCGACTCTCTGTTTTTCATAAACAGCTCTACCGTTCCCGAACCGACAACTCCGTATCCTATCACAGCTACATTTTGCATTTTTCTGATCCTCATTTCTATTGTTTTGACGGGTCATTCGCCCGAAATTATCTTTACGTCCACAACGCCCCTGACCTTTGCAAGCTCCTCTCTCAGCTTTGCGGTCGCAAGCACCTCATGCTCGAACCTTACCGACAGAGTGACCGTCGCTACAGAGTCAATGGGTATGTTCTGGTTTATCGTGAGAATGTTCGTGTCAAGCTCATAAAGCTTCGATATGATGGACGAAAGAACTCCGCGCTCGTCCCTGAGTATGCAGTATACGGAGACGATGTTGTTCGTGAGCTGCTCCTCATAATTGAATACGGAATCCTTGTACTTGTAGTATGCGCTCCTCGATATGCCGACCTTGCGGCAGGCCTCCGACGACGTCAGTGCCTCGCCCCTCGCTCTCATGCGCTTTGCATCGAGCACCTTCAGCACGATGTCAGGCAGCACCTCAGAGCTTACTATGACCAGCTTTTCGACCTTTTCTTCCATCTGGAGTTCACCTCCGACAAACAGATGTGTGTGAAACAGTTACAAATATAACACTTTTTTGTACTTTTGTCAAGTACATTTGTATTTGTGTCGAGAGCTTTTTTCTCTCGGCGGCGGCCCGTCTGAGGCCACTGAGACGGTGATTTGGGCGAAAACTCACAAAATAGTTTGACTTGTTGTTGAAATTAGTGCAAAATAGCCAAAAAGTATATAAAAAATATTAAAACACAAAATGTTTTCTTGCTATTGGTTTTGAAAAGTTGTAAAATGAATCTATATATGAATATTATCCTGAAAGGGATAACGGGTAAGGATGTGACGGTATGGACATCATAGGACAGATCCTTGAAATGGACGCTGAGGCGGAGCAGCGGCTTTTAGCTGCCAGAGAGCAGAGCGAAAAGCTGCTTGACGAATGCGCTCAGAAAGAGCAGGAGCTTGAAAAGGAAGCTCTTGACAGGGCTGAGGCCTACAGGCAGGAGCTTGAGAAGACCTCTGCGAGCAGCACTGATGCTCAGACGCTGAAAATAAGGACAGATGAAAAGACCAGGATAAAAAAGCTCGATGCCGTTTATGAGAGCGAGCACGAGAAATGGGAAGATGAGATCGTCGGGGCGATAGTGTCTCAGCAGTGAGATGAGCCCGCCGAAAGAGGGTGAGAGCAACGCTTGAATGCTATTCAACAAATGCAACGGTAGCCAAGATAAGGGCTATGCACGGCAGAATGTTCACGGCTGACAGCTACCGTGAGCTGATGACGAAAAAAAGCGTGCCCGAGTGCGCCGAGTATCTGTCGAGGACAGAGAGATACCGCGGTGCCTTTAAGGATACCGACCCCAACACTATCCACAGAGGATATCTGGAGGAGCTGCTCAACAAGGCGAATTTTGACGATTACATCAGGTTGTGCGAGTTTCAGGGGCTCGATTCTATCCCCTACTACCGCTTTTTGATATCAAGGCGGGAGATACAGTGCATACTGCTGATGATAAACAATATAAACTCGGAGCTTGAGAACTCATATCTCAACAGCCTGCCGGGATATATGATAAGAAGGTCAAAGGTGAAGCTGCTGGAGCTGAGCCGTGCCTCTACCTTTGACGAGCTTGTGAGGATACTGAAGGGTACACCTTATTATAAGCCGCTCTCGAAGATAAAGGCTGATCCCGACGGCAAGGTAGATTACACAGCCTGTGAGCTTGCCCTCAGGAGGGACGATTTTGAAAAGCTCATTAAATATGCCGAGGACGACTTCATTGGCAGTGAGGAGAGAGAGCTCAAGGATATAATCTATTTTGAGATAGATTCTACAAACATCATAAATGCCTACAGAATGAAAAAGTATTTCGGTTACAGTGCCGAAAGGATCAAAAACAGCATAATCACGGTCTCGGGCAGACCCAATGGCAGGATACAGAAGTATTATGAGCTGGATACTCCCGAGCAGATGCTGGAATGGATAGAAAATTCAAAATTCGGCAGGTGTGACAGAGACACCGATGTTATCGAGACAAGGATAATGCAGGCCAGATACAAATGGCTCTCGCACGTGCTTGCCGGGACCACCAGCGCACCTGTTGCGCTTTATGCGTTTGTAAGGCTTTGCTATATCGAAGAGAAAAACCTTGTGCATATCATAGAGGCGATAAGATACGGGGCTGATACCTCGGCGCTTGAAAAGGATATGCTTATATTCTGAAGAAAGGAAAAAGGTCAGCTATGGCGATTGAAAAAATGTCTCTCGTGAATATAATGGGAGATATGGAAGAGCTTGACGATGCCCTGCAAAAATGCTGCGACAGCGGCTATTTCCATATAGAGCCTGCCTTTTCGGGAGGCGAGGGCAGAGGGCGGCTGCTCAATGAGAAAAATGAGTATGAAGCTATCCTCAAAAGGCTGTCACAGTTTGTCACCTATGTGGGGCTGACGCCTGTGGAGACAGACCATACTGCACTCTCGGTGAAGAGCCCTGAGGAGCTCAGCGCGATGTGTGATAAGCTTGAGAATGAGCTCGCGGCGCTTAAAGAGAAAAAGCAGGAGAACGACCAGAGGATATCTGAGCTTTCGGCGGCGCAGATACATATAGAGCATCTTAAAGGAATGAACAGCGATTTTCAGCAGCTGTTCTCCTGTAAGTATGTGAGCGTCAGGATAGGAAAACTGCCGATAGATAACTACTCAAAGCTCGAATATTATAACGAGGACTTCTTCTTTGTTCCGTTCGAGACCTCCGAGAATTTCTGCTGGGGAATGTATTTCTGCCCCGAGAGCGAGAAGGAACTGATCGACGATCTGTTCAGGAGTATGTACTTCGAGCGGATAATGCTGCCGAGGTACGTTTCCGGAAATGCGGACGAGGCTCTGGCGCGTATAACAGATGAGCTGAACGAGCTGAAGAGCGCTTCGGCGGAGACTGACAGGAAGATAGACGACTTCAGGAACAGCCACGAAAACGAGATACAGGTGCTGTTTTCAAAGCTGAGGTTCCTCAGCGACAGCTTTGAGCTGCGAAGAAACGTAGGTGCGGTAAACGGCAGGCTAGGCAACAGCGCGTTTATGATAAAGGGCTTCATTCCGAAGAAAAAGGAAAAGGATCTCAAAGAGCTGTTCGGCGGGCTGGAAAGCACATCGGTAACGTTCCTGCCGGCTGATGCGGACGCCTCATGTACGCCGCCGACGATGCTTAAAAACAGCTTCCTGACAAGGCCGTTCACAATGATGGTCGAGATGTACGGCCTGCCCGAATATGACGGCATAAACCCGACGGCGTTCGTGGCCCTTACCTATACGCTGCTGTTCGGTATAATGTTCGGTGATCTGGGACAGGGGCTCGTGCTGTTCCTGGGAAGTATACTGCTCAACAAAAAGCTGGGTGCCAAGGCCGCTGGAATGGTCAGACGAGTGGGACTTTCAAGTATGGTGTTCGGAACGCTGTACGGGTCGTTCTTCGGGTATGAAGAGCTGCTCGATCCCTTGTTCGAGAATTTAGGGATAGACTTCCTGCCGCTGAAGGTGTTCAGACAGACCAATTTCATACTTATAACTGCGGTCGGGATAGGTATCGCGCTGATAGTGATGTCGATGCTGCTGAACATATATGCAGGGTTTAAGAAAAAAGATTACGAAAAGGCGATATTCGGGTGCAACGGCATCTGCGGTATGATCTTCTACTCCTCTGTGATAGCAGGAGTTGTCAGCAGTCTGATGTTCGATGTGAAGATAATGTCTGCACCGTTCGTTATCTGCCTGATAGTGATACCGCTTATCTGTATATTCTGCCGTGTGCCGTTTGCGGCTGCGGTGAAGTATAAAAAGATGCAGCTGTCCGAGGACGGAGAAAAGATGACGATAGGAAACTTCATCGTCGAGAACTTCTTCGAGATGTTCGAGTTCGTGCTGAGCTACGTATCGAACACAATGTCCTTCCTGAGAGTCGGAGGGTTCGTCCTTTCGCACGCAGGTATGATGCTCGTCGTTATGACGCTTATGGACGGCGCGAGCGCTGTGGCACAGCCGATAGTGCTCGTCATCGGAAATCTGTTCGTTATGGCTATGGAGGGTATGATCGTGGCTATCCAGATAATCAGGCTGGAATTCTACGAGATGTTCTCAAGGTTCTATGACGGCGGCGGAAAGCCGTTCGAGCCAATAAGCCTTAAATTCTCGGCTCAGGTCGAGCAGTAAATATAATGGAGGAATAACTTATGCTTATTTATTTTACACTTCCGCTCATCGCGGTATTGCTTCTTCTCGTACCGTTCGCTTTCATGGCTAAGAAGATCAGAAACGGAAAGTCCCCAAAGGGTGCGTTTATCGGAAACCTCTGCACCTTTGCTGGCATTATGCTGGCAGCATTCATCGTGCCGATAGGCAACTTTGTAAGCGCTGCTTCTGAGGAGAGCACCAAGGCTGCACTTTCAACAGGTACAGGTCTCGGCTACCTTGCAGCTGCACTTGCGGTAGGTCTTTCGTGTATCGGTTCAGGTATCGCTGTTGCGGCAGGCGCTCCTGCGGCTATCGGCGCTACGAGTGAGGACCCCAAGAACTTCGTCAAGGCACTTATCTTCGTCGTTCTCGGTGAAGGTATCGCCCTTTACGGACTGCTCATCTCTATCCTTATCATCTCCAATATCGGAGGCTAAAAAAGGAAAGGTCTTTATGAGATTTTATCTTATCAGTGACAATATAGATACCCAGATGGGTATGAGGCTCGCAGGGATAGAGGGCGTTGTCGTCCATACCCCTGAGGAGGTCTCGGGTGCGCTCGATGAGGCTATGAAAATGGAGGACGTGGGCGTTATACTGATGACTGACCTTGCGGTGAAGCAGTGCCGCGATAGGGTCTATGAGTATAAGCTGACGTCGAAAAAGCCCCTCATCGTTGAGATACCCGACAGACACGCTACCTCAAAAATATCTGATACCATATCCCGCTACCTTTCGGAGGCGGTAGGTATCAAGCTCTGATAAAGGAGGCTGCTGGCATGAATATCAATGAGACTGAAAAGCTCGAACGCTTCAGGCAGGCCGTGTTCGACGAGGCCGATCAGAAGGCGCGTGAGATCACCGAGGCCGCGGAGCTTGAATACAAAAACAGGCTCGATGAGGCGCAGAGCACTGCCGCAGAGAGCGAGCAGAACGCTAAAAAAGAAGCCGACAGAGCTATGCAGGACAAACAGCTAAGAGAGATATCCGCTCAGAGGATAGGTTCTCAGAGAAATGTTCTTATCCACAGGGAGGAGCTTATCGAAAGGGTCTTCTCAAATGTCAGGGAAAAGCTGGCCGCTTTCAGAAAGAGCGCCGATTATAAGGCTTATCTGAAGCAGAAGGCCGCACTTGCATGGAGCGAGTATCCCGAATTCAAGGGCACGGCTTATCTTTCACCGGAGGATATGAAGTATGCCGATGTGTTTGACAGCTTTGAGGTCAGGGAGCGCGACGGCATAGAGCTTGGCGGAGTGCTTATCGTATATGATGAGCAGGGCATAGCCCTTGACCACACCTTCGACTCTGCCTTTGAGGAGCAGAGAGCTCTCTTCTCGAACAGATCTGAACTGGCGCTCTGAAGCCTGCACTCTCACTAAGGAGAATATAAATGGACGTAATCTATTCAATAAACGGACCTGTTGTCAAGGTAGCCGATACCAAGACCTTTATGATGCAGGAGATGGTGTATGTCGGTGACAAAAGGCTCATCGGCGAGGTCATCAGGGTCGAGAGCGACTTCACTACTATCCAGGTCTATGAGTCTACTACGGGGCTGAAGCCCGGTGAGCCGGTAGAATCCACCGGTGCGCCTATGTCGGCAACGCTTGCCCCGGGAATAATCACGAATATCTTCGACGGTATCGAAAGACCGCTGAGAACGCTCTCCGAAATGTCGGGCGCGTTCATCGCTGACGGTGCGAACGTGGACAGCGTTGACACCGAAAAGGAATACAAGGTCGAGATCTGTGTTAAGGAGGGCGACAGGCTCTCGGCAGGAGATATCTACTGCACCTGCCCCGAGACGCCCGTAGTTGAACACAGATGCATGGTGCCCCCGCTCTCAAAGGGCGGAGAGGTCATCTGGACGGCGAAAAACGGTTACTACAAGGTGAACGATACCGTAGTTAAAATAAAGGACGGCGCAGGCAGAGTGACTGAGCTCACCCTTATGCAGAAATGGCCTATCAGAACGCCGCGCCCCTGCAAAAACAGGCTGCCTATCGACAGACCCCTTGTTACCGGCCAGAGGATAGTTGATACCATACTGCCGATAGCTAAGGGCGGTACGGCTGCGATACCGGGCGGCTTCGGCACGGGCAAGACTATGACTCAGCACCAGCTTGCAAAGTGGTGCGATGCCGACATCATCGTTTATATCGGCTGCGGCGAGCGCGGCAACGAGATGACACAGGTGCTGGAGGAGTTCTCAGAGCTTATTGACCCTAGAACACAAAAGCCCCTTACTGACAGAACGGTTCTTATCGCCAATACCTCAAATATGCCTGTTGCAGCGCGTGAGGCCTCTATCTATACAGGTATCACGCTTGCAGAGTATTACAGAGATATGGGCTATCACATAGCTATAATGGCGGATTCCACATCAAGATGGGCAGAGGCTCTCCGAGAGATCTCAGGCCGTCTGGAGGAAATGCCTGCCGAGGAAGGCTTTCCGGCATATCTGCCCTCGCGTATTTCGGAATTCTATGAGAGAGCAGGCTATGTTGAGACTTTGAACGGCAGAGAGGGCTCCGTCACCATTATAGGCGCGGTATCCCCTCAGGGAGCAGACTTCTCCGAGCCTGTAACACAGAACACAAAGAGGTTCGTTCGCTGCTTCTGGGCGTTGGATAAGTCTCTCGCATATGCAAGACATTACCCTGCTATCAACTGGAACACCAGCTATTCAGAGTATACCGAGGATCTCGGCGCATACTACAGAGACAGGGTAGCTGACGATTTCATGGAGGTAAGACAGGAGATATCGAATATCCTTGTTGAAGAGAACACCCTTATGGAGATCGTAAAGCTCATGGGTACGGATGTTCTGCCCGATGACCAGAAGCTTCTTATCGAGACTGCAAGAGTGGTAAGGGTAGGGTTCCTTCAGCAGAATGCTTACCATAAGGACGATACCTATGTTCCGCTTGAAAAGCAGTATCTTATGATGAAGCTTATACTTAGCTTCTATGAAAAATCGAAGAAAGCTCTTGAGCAAGGCTTCACGGCACAGCAGGCTCTCTCGCTTGGCTGGGCTGATAAGCTTGTCAAGATGAAATACGATATCCCGAATGACAAGCCTGAGCTGTTCGGAGATTACGAGCTTGAAATGAGAGCCGATTATGAAAAGCTGACGGGAGGTGCCGCTGAGTGAACGTAAAGTATATCGGACTGAGCGAGATAAACGGCCCTCTGGTGGCACTGGAGAACGTAAGCGGTATCTCATACGATGAAATGGCTGAGATCAGGCTCGATGACGGCACCAAAAGGCTCGCAAGAGTTGTAGAGGTCGACAAGGGAAGGGCAGTGCTCCAGGTGTTTGAGGGCACAAAGGGTCTGTCTCTTGTGAACACGACCACAAAGTTTGAGGGCAGAAGTATGCAGCTGCCGCTGTCCACCGAGATGCTCGGCAGGATATTCAACGGTGCAGGCAAGCCTATCGACGGCCTCGGAGATATCTTCCCCGAGAAGACAGGCGATATAAACGGTGCTCCTCTTAACCCTGTTATGAGGACTTACCCCAGAAACTATATAAATACGGGCATAAGCTCGATAGACGCACTGATGACCCTCATCAGAGGCCAGAAGCTCCCGATATTCTCGGGCTCAGGTCTTTCGCACAACAAGCTTGCCGTTCAGATAGTAAGGCAGGCAAAGATAGCTGATGAGAACGGACAGGATTTTGCGATAGTGTTCGGTGCGATGGGCGTAAAGAACGACGTCGCAGACTATTTCAGAAGAAGCTTCGAGGAATCGGGCGCACTTGAAAGGGTCGTGATGTTCCTTAACCTTTCAAACGATCCTATCATCGAAAGGATACTTACCCCTAAGGCAGCGCTCACCTGTGCTGAGTACCTTGCGTTCGAGCATGATATGCACATTCTTGTTATCCTCACGGATATGACTTCATATGCAGAGGCGCTCAGAGAGTTCTCGTCCTCAAAGGGTGAGATCCCCGGAAGAAAGGGCTATCCCGGATATCTGTATTCTGACCTTGCATCTATCTATGAGAGAGCAGGCATAGTAAAGGGAGCAAAGGGCTCCGTTACTCAGATACCGATACTCACAATGCCGAACGATGACATAACTCACCCGGTACCTGACCTTACCGGATATATCACCGAGGGTCAGATAGTTCTTGACCGTAACCTTGACCAGACAGGCGTATACCCCGCGGTATCAGTCCTGCCGTCGCTGTCCCGTCTTATGAAGGACGGTATAGGTGAGGGCTACACGAGAGAGGATCACCAGATGGTATCGAACCAGCTGTTCGCAGCCTATGCAAAGGTGCAGGACGCAAGGAGCCTTGCCTCTGTCATCGGTGAGGAGGAGCTTTCCGAAACCGATAAGTCATATCTGAAATTCGGAGAGCTTTTTGAAAAGCATTTTATAGATCAGGGCTTTGACGTCAACAGAACTATCGGAGAGACCCTCGACCTCGGCTGGCAGCTTCTTTCAACCCTGCCGAAGAACGAGCTCGACCGTGTTGACGACGAACACCTTGAAAAGTACTACAGCGCAGAAAAGGCAGCTCAGTACTTCTCAGAAGAATAAACAGATCAGGCATTTCAGGTAATAGGTAATAGGGAATAGGGAATAGGTATGGTATCGCCTTCGGCGATGATATCTGTTCCCCGGATCCGTACCTGTTCCCGTTACCTGCGATCAATGATCTATTATCTATTACCTATTACCTATTATCTATTACCTATTCCCTATTACCTATTACCTATTACCTATTCCCTATTACCTATTCCCTATTACCTATTCCCTATTACCTATTACCTATTACCT
>ODAI012493299.1_pt1 | contig 10388 bp, 9 predicted proteins | sample 1539321 | NCBI WGS metagenome assembly ODAI01 (sample SAMN02144231, study PRJEB22623) | gut metagenome | biome: sheep rumen | host: Ovis aries | place: New Zealand | reverse complement strand
GAGCAGTGCATTGGGAGCGATAGGACAGAAAAACCGTGTACTTACGGCAATCCGCATGGAACCCATTGGTGAGTTCTACACCAAGTGGAAGGCCATCGAAGCCATGGAGCGCGGCGAGGTAGTAATCATGTCGGCAGGCACAGGCTCGCCGTACTTTACCACAGACACAGGTTCGTCACTGCGCGGCATAGAGATTGAGGCCGACGTAATGCTCAAGGGAACGCGAGTAGACGGCATATACACCGCCGATCCGGAGAAAGACCCGACAGCCACCAAGTTCCACGACATCACCTATAGCGACGTCATTGCCCGTGGACTGAAGGTCATGGACATCACAGCCACGGCGATGTGCATGCAGAACGACCTGCCCATCTATGTATTCAACATGGATATACCGGGAAACCTGAAAAAGGTCATCGAAGGCGAGGACATAGGAACCCTCGTACACAATTGACAATGCAGAAATACTAACTAAAACAAAATACAATGATGAAACGTTTATTACTACTGTTCATGCTGGTATCGGCCACGGTCACCGTGTCAGCCGTGCCCGCAAAAAGGACAAGGCAGACAGTCACGCTCTCCGACGGGACGCAAGTCAGTGCCATGTTGGTCGGAGACGAACACGGACACTGGTATGTAGACGACAGCGGGAAGGCACTTCAGGTAAAGGATGGAGTGGCACGCTACCTGTCCGTCTTCGAGTATGAGAACCTGAAGGACGCACGCCACAAGCGCGCCAAGGCCAGCAACGCACGACGCATTGCCCGTATGCAGGCGCGACGCACGCTCACGCGTCCTGGCATGCACAAGGCCTTCGGTGAGCCCACGACCATCAAGGGACAGAAGAAGGGACTTGTCATCCTTGTCGAATTTTCCGACAAGAAGTTTCTTGCCGGCAGTACACAGTCCGTGTTCAACGACAAGTTCAACAAGACAGGGTACGCCTCAGACGGCCACGTCGGATCCGTACACGACTACTTCTACGACCAGTCCTACGGACAGTTTGACCTGACGTTCGATGTAATAGGTCCCGTAACCGTCAGCAAGAAGTACGGCTACTACGGAGCCAACGACGCCTCCGGCAATGACATGTACCCGGGAACAATGGTCATCGAGGCACTGAAACTGGCAGACAGCCAGGTAGACTTTGCCGACTATGACTGGGACGATGACGGAGAGGTAGACCAGGTCTTCTGCATATATGCCGGTCAGGGAGAGGCTTCCGGAGGGGACGACGACACTATCTGGCCCCACGAATACGACCTGACGTCATGCAACTACTACGGCGACGGCTCAGGCGCACAGCGGCTGGACGGCGTGACCATAGACACCTATGCCGTATCCAACGAGCTGGCAGACGAAAGCACCATCAACGGCATAGGCACAGCCTGCCACGAGTTCAGCCATTGCCTCGGCTATGCCGACCTCTATGACACAGACTACAGCGGCGGTCCCGGAATGATGTATTGGGACCTGATGGACGGAGGCTCGTACAACGGTCCTGAAGACAACGGCGAGGTTCCTGCACCGTTTACCAGCTTCGAGCGCTGGTGGGCAGGATGGATGGAACTCACCGAACTGGACAGCCCCTGCAAGGTTTCCGGAATGAAGCCGTTGACCAGCGAACCCGAGGCCTACGCCATCTACAACCAGAAGAACCGCAACGAGTATTACATCCTGGAGAATCACCAGCAGGAGAAATGGGATGCCTACACAGGCGGTCATGGCATGATGATACTGCACGTAGACTATGACAAGAGCACGTGGCAAGAAAATGCACCCAACGACGATCCCTCCCGCCAGAGGATGACCTTTGTACCCGCCGACAACAGCTATGGGACGAAACGTGAAAATACAGAAGGCGGATCAACCATCTACCAGTGGTATGCAACCTATGCACAGATTGCCGGCGACCCCTGGCCTGGAACCAGCCGTAATACAGCGTTTACGGACACCAGCACCCCTGCGGCTACACTGTACAACACCAACAGCGACGGCCGCAAGTTCCTTGGCAGGCCGGTCGAGGATATAGCAGAGAGCAACGACGGCCTGATATCCTTCACCTTCGACGGCGGCGTAGTCATCCCCGTTCCCGAGGTCCTGTCTGCCACGGACATAACTGCCACCGGATTCACCGCAAGATGGGAAGCCGTGGACGCAGCCACCTCCTACAACCTGGAGGTCGTAGAGCCAGGAGCCGTCGGCGATGCTACTACAAAGTTCTACGAGGACTTCTCCAAGGTCAGCGTAGCCTCGGACGACAACCAGAACATAGCCTCAAAACTGGATGACTATACGACACAGTCAGGATGGAGCGGTGAAACCGTCTATCTTGCACCGGGTGGACTAAAACTCGGGAGCAGCAAGAACAAAGGATCCGTAACGACTCCCCTTGTCGGAGCACCTGCCGACGGAAACGTGACCGTCAAGGTAAACGTCAAGAGCTACGGTTCCGATGCCAGCAGCATAGTCGTGTCACTCCTGAGTTCAAGCGGCTTCGAGATCGGTTCGATGCAGACAAAGGAAATCGGCGACGGCGGCGACATGGAGTTCAGCTTCTCCGGCATAACTTCAGACTACATGGTCAAGTTCTCTTGCACTGCCAGCAAGAAAAGGTTCTACCTATATAACGTACAGGTAGACAGTGCATCCGACAAGACATACACATACACCCCCTCCTCAACCAGCTATGCCGTATCCGGACTGACAGGCACCGACTACAAGTACCGGGTACAGGCCGTCACCGCCGAAGGCAAGTCACGTTGGAGCCCATACCAGCAGGTAAGTCTTCCCACCGGGATAGATGCCATCCACGGTACCGGCGACAATGCCCGCGGAAATTCTGTCTACAGCATCAGCGGCCAACGCCTTGAAACCGTTCCGCAGCATGGTGTCTACATACAGAACGGACACAAGGTCATCAAGTGAACACGTGATACAAAAACCAGCCATATACCGGCCGGTAAATACAGCAGGAGGATGTGCGAATCAGCACATCCTCCTGTTTTTAGACACGCACCAGCCGATTTGACAAACTTATAAAATCATAGCAAAATATATGTATCAGATAACAGTAACTTGCCCTGATACATAAGCTCCGTAGCTTACGGCCTACCTGTTTGAGACGCTCAGGCTGTTCGTAGACTGGTAATAGCTCACTCGATAGCGGAACAATGCACGGCCGGCATCGCCGCTGGCAACTATCCCGATATTGTTAAGGTCATAGCTGCGCCCGCAGCTGGAACAATCCACATACCCCAGCCTACGATACTGCATCAGATGCGATATATTGTAGTCAGTGTAGCAGTTAGGGCATGTCAGGTCGAAACAGACCACCTTAGGCTCCTGTTCCAGTTGCTCTGCCATATACGGCAGCCCCACTATCAGCCCACCCAGGCCAAGCACTATAGTACGATCCTGCAGAGACGTCAGGTTATACGTATCCGCCGTTCCGACAGATGTAAAATGAAGCCTCAATGCATCGCCAGCCGGATTCGTTATCGTGCAGAACTCACCCAGCGACGTACACGACCTGAACAAAGTAGGCGAGACGCTCAGTACATTGGGCACGATGAAACGAGCCCGTATGTCGCTGTACATGTCGCTTGCCGGCTGGCATGCCTGGAACAACACCCCTGCCGACGACAACATCACAAAGGCAATGATTTTGCGCACGCTGAAAATCATAGTCCGAAAGCCCTTAGGGCAGCATCTGTCCTTTCAAAGCTGAATCCTGCCACCAGTTCATCCATCATTTGTCTGATCTCGCCGTTGCACAGGTTGCCTATGCTACCCTCGTGAGTATGGCAAATATCCTTGTGCGGAGTAAACCTGCCGGCCTCTATGTCCATGCCCACCTTCCTGTAGGCATCACGGAACGGCATACCCTCCGCCGCCAGACGGTTGACCTCCTCGACGCTGAACATAAGGTCATACCGCGAATCCTCAATAATATCCGTACGCACCTCCATCCTCTCCACGATATACGTCGTCATGGCCAGCACGTCACGCAGTTCCTGGAACGAAGGCAGGAAAACCTCCTTTATAACCTGCAGGTCGCGGAAATAGCCGCTCGGCAGGTTGTTCATAATCATCATTATCTGCTGTGGCAATCCCTGCAGTTTGTTGCACTTTGCACGTGTCAGCTCAAACACGTCGGGATTCTTCTTGTGAGGCATGATGCTCGACCCCGTGGTACACTCCTTGGGCAGGCGCACGAAGTTGAAATTCTGTGAGTTGAACATACACGCATCGTATGCCAGCTTGCTCACCGTCCCGGCCACGCTTGCCATGGCAAAGGCCACGTTACGCTCCGTCTTGCCACGTCCCATCTGGGCATACACCACATTGTAGTCCATCGAGTCAAAGCCCAGCAACTCTGTCGTCATCCTGCGGTTCAGCGGGAAACTGCTGCCATATCCGGCAGCCGAGCCCAACGGGTTACGGTTCGTCTGCTTCCACGCAGCCAGCAGCATCGTCATGTCATCCACCAGACTCTCGGCATACGCGCCGAACCACAGGCCGAAACTGCTGGGCATTGCCACCTGCAGGTGGGTATATCCGGGCATCAGGACAGAAGCATACCGCTCACTCTGCCTCTGCAGCGCGTGGAACAGATCCAGCACATCCTGCACTATGAGCCGCAACTGGCGTCTGGTGAACAGTTTCAGATCGACCAGCACCTGATCGTTGCGAGAACGCCCGGAATGAATCTTTTTCCCCGTTTCACCGAGTTTTCTGGTCAGCATCAGCTCAACCTGCGAGTGTACGTCCTCACTACCCTCCTCTATCGTAAAGCTTCCCTCCACAGCCTGACGGTATATCTTGCGCAGCTCCGCAAGGAGGGCCTCCAGTTCGTCCTTGTCCAGCAGGCCTATGCTCTGCAGCATGGTGATGTGAGCCATGGAGCCCAGCACGTCATCCTGTGCCAGATAGAGATCCATCTCGCGGTCACGCCCCACGGTATAGCGCTCGATTTCCCTGTCAGTGTCGTATCCCTTATCCCAAAGTTTCATTTCCAGTAACCGTTTGCCTGTTTTTAGTAAGGCAGTACACTCAGGAACTGTGCAATACCCTCTACGGCCTGCTTGAGCCTTCCTTCAATCATCTTGCGGATGAAGAAGTTCAGTTCCGAACCAAGCGTCACCTTCATACGCGACGAAGCCTCATCAGTCGGCAACATCTGCACCCACATGGTCACAGGCACCGGAGCACCCTCCAGCTCCATCTTGACCAGCTTAGGCTCGGCACGCTCCACGATGCGCAGCGTTATGTCACCCAAAGGACCTATATGCGCCTGCATGGTATCAGCCGTGAGCACCATCTTGCGTATGTTGTTGCGCAGTTTCTCCATCTGTTCGGGATTGGGACGCTTGTCCGCCGGCAACTGCGAATTGAGCATCGCCTCAAAGCCAGGGTCGTCCACACGCTGGCGAAGATATTCCAGACTGGTAAGGTCGGACATACGCGAATATACCCTCTCCACCGGAGAGCCGACAACGTGTACCGTACTTTCGTATTTTTCCATATCAGCTTATATTTCTTATCCCTGCCACTGGCTGGGGTTCTTACGCCACTCGTTGAGCAGCTCCACTTCATTCTCCTTTATATAGCCTATACGCAATGCCTCGGCCACGACAGCCTCGTAGTCGGTAAGAGTCACCAGCTTGACCCTGGCATCTGCAAATGCCTTTTCGGCGACGTCGAATCCATAGGTAAACGAGGCTACCATGCCTACTACCTCGCAACCATAGTTGCGTATTGCCTCGACAGCCTTCAGGCTGCTGCCGCCGGTGCTGATAAGATCCTCGACCACTACGACCTTGCTACCCGGCTTCAGCTCACCCTCGATAAGGTTCTCCAGACCATGATCCTTTGGCTTGGAACGGACGTAGACAAAAGGAAGAGCCAACGCATCGGCAACCATGGCACCCTGTGGAATGGCACCGGTGGCAACGCCTGCGACCGCCTCAGCCTCGGGGAACCGCTCTGCTATGATACGCGCCGTTTCCAGCTTTACGAAAGTACGCAAGTCCGGATAAGACAAGGTCTTGCGGTTATCGCAATAGAAAGGCGAGTGCCAGCCGCTTGCCCATGTAAAAGGATTGGTCGGCTGAAGCTTGATAGCCTTTACCTTCAGCAGCTTGCTTGCAAAAATCTTCTCGAGAGTCTTCATGTCTTTCTTTTTTTATGTGCTTGCAAATATATCATATTTTATTATAATAACTCAGTCTTCAGGCAGAAATTTGTTTATTTCTTCCAATTCAAACCCACGTCCGGCGGCAAAGCGGATCAGCCTGACGCGCCGCCTGTACGGGTCTTCCTCGGCAAGAGTCCTGTCCTTCTGCTCTATCACACTGCCGAGGACCTCGCGATACTCGTTGACGTCCAGCTGTTCAAGTCCCAGCCTTATGGCACTGTCCGGGACATGCATTCCGCGCAGCATTGCCGCTATCTTTATCCTGCCCCAGCGGGAAAAGCGCATACGGTCGTTACAATATGCCCTCGCAAAGCGTTCCTCGTCAATATATTTCTCATCGACAAGCCTGTCCACGATACGGTCCGACTCCGCCTGCGAGAGTCCCCACCGGCGCATTTTCTGCATGACGTCCCACACACAATGCTCACCGGCGGAGCACAACCTTGCAAGCCTGGCATATACCTCGTCAGACGCAGGCACAGAGGAAGCGTTTCTTTTCATACCTGTCACTTTTCAGACACACGTCACGGAATCCGGCCGAAGCAACCAAACCCGCGGTCTCTTCGGCAAGAAGATGGTTTATCTCGAAAAACAGCCTGCCGCCCTGAGACAGGTGACGCAGGGCATACCCAGAGATATGCCTGTAGAACAGGAGAGGGTCGTCGTCGGGCACGAACAGGGCAAGATGAGGCTCGTACTCCAGCACGTTGGCATCCATGCCGTCCTTCTCGGAACACATGACGTACGGCGGATTGCTCACAATCACGTCCCACACCCTGTCAGAAGGTACCGGATGTAAGATATTTTCATGCACGAATTCGACCTTTGCACCAAGACGTACGGCATTTTGCCCAGCTATCTCCAACGCCTCTGCAGACACGTCTGTCGCCGTCACGTCAAAACCCTCCAAGGCAAGGCTTATTGCAATACAGCCGCTACCCGTGCCTATCTCCAGCAGGCTGCCCCTTCCGTCCAGTCCCGCAATCTCACTGACCAGGTCCTCCGTCTCGGGACGCGGTATCAGACACCCAGGGCGCACCACGAAGCGATGTCCGCAGAAATCTGCATATCCCAGTATGTACTGAAGCGGCACGTTTTTCAGCAGCTGCACCGTAATTTCCCTGAGCCTGCACTTGTCGGATCGTGAAATTTCACTATCTTTGCCAAGCAGGATGTCAGCCTGCGACAAAGCGAAGCACTCCTCCATGACAATGCGATAGAGCGCCATGCCCTCACGGACACCGTAATGCCGTTCCAACTGTTGCCTGCAACTCAACATAATATGCAAAATTACATTTTTTTAGTATAATGTCCGACATTTCCTGCCCAAACTTTATGAATCAGGACGAAATCTTCATGAAAAGAGCCATCCAGATAGCCAGATGCGGCGAGGCCGGCACGGCCCCGAACCCGATGGTCGGTGCCGTGATCGTACACCAAGGCAAGATAATCGGCGAGGGATACCACCGCAAATACGGCGGTCCGCATGCCGAGGTAAACGCCATAGACAGCGTACGGGACCAGACGCTGCTCAGAGACAGCACCATATACGTCACCCTGGAACCATGCTCGCACTGGGGTAAGACCCCGCCGTGCTGCGACCTGATAGTCAGGAAAGGACTAAGGCGCGTAGTCGTAGGAATGCAGGACCCGAACCACAAGGTAGACGGCAAAGGGCTGGAGCGCATACGTCAGGCAGGCATCGACGTCACCATTGGCGTACTGGAGCACGAATGCGAGGAACTTAATCGCAATTTTCTCACATTTCATCGAAAAAAACGTCCATACATTACCCTAAAATGGGCACAGACGCAGGACGGCATCATCGGCATTCGCGGGAAGAGCCGCGACAGCCAGCCGTCAGGCAGGCCGAGGCTGGGCATTTCCTCACCGATGAACCAGATGCTCGTACACAGGCTCAGGACTCGCACACAGGCAATACTGGTTGGAACGGACACAGCGCTTGACGACGACCCCGAACTGACCGCACGGCTGTGGGACGGCCCGTCGCCGCTGCGAGCCACCATCGACCGCCACGGACGGCTGGACGGAAACCTGAGGATGCTGCAGTCAGGCCCGGAGACCATAGTCTTCAAGAACCAGATACTGGGCGAAATGATATACGACCTGTACCGGCGCGGCATACAGCACCTGACGGTGGAGGGCGGAAGGAAGCTGCTGCAAAGCTTCATAGACGAAGGACTGTGGGACGAAGCCAGGATAGAAATCGGAGACAAGGAAGCACCCGCTCAGGCAATCCCGCCAGACTGCGAGGCAATAGCAGCCCCTGTGCTGAAACAGGCAAAAATCGTCAGCGACATCACCGTCGAGGGGCATAAAGTGCTAATTTTACTTAATTCGCACCCCCAATAGGGAGATTTTTGCAGACGTTTGGAATAATTACCGTACATTTGTAAGCCAAAAGCGCATACATATATGTACACAAACGCGAAAGCAAAGATTTTCAGGCTCCTGACAGAGCTTCTGTCCATAACGTGCATCATAGCCATACCGGCAAGCTGCTCGACCGGCAGCAACGAGGACGAGGATGACCCCACGACCTCCAACGACGATGCATGCTACATCTCCAGCTGCTATTTCAGCAACCTGCGGATTCCGCATGTGGTAAAGGCATCCGACGGAGTCACAGACAGCACCTACTACACCACCTACGTCCCCTTCAACAAATACATGACCATAGACCAGAGGACGCTGACGATACAAAACCGCGACTCCGTCTCAAAGGGAACCGACCTGTCCAAGGTTCCGCTGGTCATACAGTATACCGGCAATTTTATCGAGTGGCGCAAGACCGACGCCTTCGACGATGACGAATGGACGACTTTCAATTCCGGCGACAGCCTGGACCTGCGCAAGCCTCTCCGGATGAAGATCACAGCCTTGAACGGACAATCCCGTATCTACACCATCACGGTGAATATGCACGAGCAGGACGGCGACGAACTGTCATGGAACAAAATGCCTGTTCCTGCAGGACTAAGCGGAAGCAAGCCGATGAGGATGGCAGCCACTAAAAACGGAGTCGTCGCACTTGTCAACGACGGAGGCAGCATCGCGGCATACACACATGGACTGTCCAACACCGGCGAGTGGGTTATGCAGTCGTGCCCGAGCCTTCCGGACAAGACCGACGTGATGACGCTGGTCGAAGGTCTGGACGCACTGTACGTAAACACGACCGACGGACAGATCTATATCAGCACGGACGGAATACAGTGGTCGCTGGTCGACACACGCGAAGGAGTCAGGCTGCTGGGCACGTCCGAGTATTTCCTGTACGCACTTAGGAACGGCAACATTGAAAGCACACGCACAGACCAGTCGGCATGGGAATGGAACACAGAGAGCCTGGACGACAGGAAAGACCTGGTTCCCTGCGAGGACATCGCCTTCGTACACTACGAGCAGAACTTTGCGCAACACCGCGCCGTGCTCATGGGATACACTCCCGACGAAGACAATCACTTCCCGATGGATGCCATAGTGTGGAGCAAGGCATGGTCGCACTTCAGCAACGAAGGCAAGGCACAGCTGATAGTCAACGAGAAGGGAGAGAACTGGATGATGTACTCACGTACCTGGGACGACCTGTGGCAAATGCCTATGCTGGAGAACATGCAGGTGGTCAGCTACGACGACAAGCTGATGGCCATCGGCGGCAAGAACCCCTATACAGAAGAGAGCCTTGAGGGAGTCTACGTGAGCAGTGACAACGGCCTGACATGGCGAATCACCGGAGAGATAAACCTGCCCGAAGACCTGGGCGACGGCAACAGCATCTGCTGGATAGTGGACAATGACGACTTCCTGTGGCTGGCAGTAGACGGCAAAATCTTCCGTGGCCGCCTGAACCGTCTGGGATTCAAGAGATAAAGACATATTCAGAGATGGCGAAGAGGTTCCTGGGTTTTATCATGGCTGTTTCCGTCGTTGCACTTGCCTGTGCCGACGACGAGCTTGAGTACAAGTGGGATCTGGGCGGATCCCTGGGCCTGTGCTACTACCTGGGCGACGCCAACAGCACGCCGCTACGCGGCAGCAGCGTGATGGCAGCCATCAACGCCCGCAGGAACTTCAACCCGCGCATGGCACTGAAGACAAGCCTTTCCTTCGGCCGGTACAGCGGTACGACCAAGGGAATGTATATCCCCAAGGAGCCAGGTTC
>ODAI011925341.1_pt1 | contig 10388 bp, 5 predicted proteins | sample 1539321 | NCBI WGS metagenome assembly ODAI01 (sample SAMN02144231, study PRJEB22623) | gut metagenome | biome: sheep rumen | host: Ovis aries | place: New Zealand | reverse complement strand
GCAATGATGATGAAGAAATAACTGCTGAACGCCCATATCACAGAGCCCAGCATGGCCAGATACCAACGGAAATCAAAGGCACGTAGCAGGATGTAGAAGCCCAACAGATAGGCAAACACATACCACACATTCTCTGGCAACCACAGGTGATAGGCATCAATACCCTGCGACAGCACATTCGTACTGTTATACGACGGAGCCATCTGATAGGTTGGCATACCTCCAAACAAGGCATTCGTCCATCGTGTCACCTTACCAGTCTGCTCATTATACTCATGAGCCTCCTGACCAGCACCCCTGCTTGCCGACGAGTCGTGACGATAGAGAATGCGTCCTTCTATGTCAGCTGGGAAGAAATAGGCAAACGATATTGCTACAAATATGATCACTACCAACACCTCGGGTAGCCACTGTTTCAAACTTTTCATACCTTATCTTATTTCAAATTTGTGGCAAAATTACTAATAATTTCTCATTTCTCATCCCTCATTTCTCATTTATTTTGTATCTTTGCAACACAAAAAGACACAAAAGTTATGAAAATAGGCATTATTGTAGCAATGGACAAGGAGTTGCGGCAGTTGCAACAACTCTTCAACGACGGCAACGTGCTCGTCCGCAAATGTGGCATCGGCAAAGTAAATGCAGCCTTAGGTGCCCAACAGATGATTAACGATTTCCACCCTGATGTCATCATCAGTAGTGGTTGTGCTGGTGGTAATGGCGACGACATCAATGTTCAGGATGTCATTGTCAGCAGTGAACTTTGTTATCACGACGTATATTGTGGCAGAGCGATTGATGACACCACACAATACGGACAAGTTCAGGGATTGCCCGCCCGTTTCCAAGCAGACCCCTATCTGCTTCGCAAGAGCAAGGAGCTGAAAATAAAGGAGGAGAATATCAAGATTCATGCAGGACTTGTGGTTACGGGCGACTGGTTCGTGGATAGCAAGGAGAAGATGCGCAGCATCGTCAACCTGTTCCCTGAGGCCAAGGCTGTCGACATGGAGTCGTGCGCCATTGCCCAGACCTGCTATATTAATAAGGTACCGTTTATCTCGTTCCGTGTTATCAGCGACATTCCCCTTCGCGACACCGATGCCTCACAGTATCACAACTTCTGGGACACCATTGCGCAGAACTCTTTCGAGGTCACTAAGACCTTTGTGCAAAGCCTTTAATTGTTCACTATTCACTATAATTATGGAAGTCATTCAAAGTTTCACCATCGACCACACGCACCTGAAGCCAGGCATCTATGTTTCTCGTGTGGATAAAGGATTTACCACGTACGACCTACGCATCACAGAGCCCAACAAAGAGCCTGCCGTTGCCCCAGCAGCCATGCACAGTATAGAGCATCTCATGGCGACGTGGTTCCGCAACTCGCGAGCTAAGGACGATGTGGTTTATGTAGGTCCGATGGGTTGTCTTACAGGCATGTATATCATCATGACAGGTACTTATACTGTCGAGGACATGCGCCAGCTTACCATTGAATGTCTGGAGTGGATACTCACACAGACAGAAGTGCCTGCCACAGAGCCACAAACCTGTGGTAACTACCTGCTCCACGACCTTCCCATGTGCAAATGGGAATGCCGTCGCTATCTCGATCGTCTGCAAAACGATTTCCACTCGGAATACACGAAGCTAAAGATTACCCTTGACGACGGTAAGGTCTTTGCCGATGCATAACAAAACAGGGCTGGAGTATTTGTTCCAGCCCTGTTTCCTTTTATTTATCTGATTCGTATTTCTCGCGAATCTTCTTAATCTGCAACAACAAGTTCTGATAGTGACGTCCATTGACACCATCAGTGGATTGCGCCTTCAAATACTGCTCTATCTTGTCAAGATGCTGTATGCCATAAAGAATGGCATCACTGCGCAGGGAGGCTGCTGAGGCAGCTTTCCTATCGTTTTCCGTTGGATTCAGGATCGTTCCTACAAAGTGGACGTAAGAGCGCTGCTCCTGACGAAGATAGTGATTCATGCGCTCATCCTTATGATTGATAGGCTTCCATACAATGGCAAAGACATCTTCCAGATACTCCTCAACGGGATAGGGGTCGCTGGAGCGAAGTGCCGATTTGTGCATGTTATAGATAATACCTGGCGACAACAGCATAGCGATGGTTGTCAGCTGACGGTTCTGAATCTCGTCAACAGCATCAATGCCCAGACGGTCAACAATCTCTTGGGGATAGAGCCACAAGGGAGCATCTATCATGTTACGACCTATCCAGGCAATAGCCTCTTTCTGCAAAGCGCGAGGCACAATCTCGTGACTCTTCTCACTGGGCCAATTGTTGTTATAACGTCCATTGATATATCGCTGAACATGGATACAATAACGCTGATATTGGGAACGTGCCATCTTGTGCACCTCGCCAAGGTCGTCATATTGTCCATCGGGCTGGGCCGTCCACTTCATCAGGTTTGCCACCACGCGCTTCAAGTTCTTGATACCATATTCCGTAGCCTTCATATGGTTGTCACTCAAGTCCTCGGTCTGCGAACGAGGGTCACTGCTCTTTCCCTCATCACCCGAGAAGTGCAGACGAGGGTTAGCCAAAGCCTTCGTCACCTCCTTGCGCAGGGCCGCTTTCTCCTCATAGGCATCCTTAAACTCTGGGCGCCACTGGTAACCCCACTTGATGGCCCACTTGTCGTAGTCGTTGATGCGGGGGAAGAGTCCACGCTCACCCACCTTATCTTCAGGCTGAGCCACCCAGTTGAAACGGGCATAGTCCATGATAGAAGCGGTATGTCCATGTTGCTCCACCCACTTCTTGTCGCGCAACTTCTCCACAGGAGTGGCATACGAGGCTATCATGTTATGGCGCAATCCCAGAGAGTGGCCTACCTCATGCGAGCTGACAAAGCGAATCAGCTGGCCCATCAGTTCATCAGGGAAGTCCATTGACTGGGCACGCTTGTCCAATGGTCCGCACTGCACCATATACCATTTCTTCAACAACTGCATCACGCTATGATACCAACAGATATGTGCCTCAATAATCTCACCACTACGAGGATCAACGATACGAGGTCCATAGGCATTCTCCGTTTCTGAAGGAAGATAGCGAACCACTGAGAAACGGGCATCGTCCAAACTCATCGACGGGTCGTTGGGCCAGTCCTTAGCCACAATAGCATTCTTGAATCCAGCAGCTTCGAAGGCCACATTCCAATCCTCGATACCCATCTTCAGATACTTCGTCCACTTCTTGGGTGTTGCAGGGTCGATGTAGAACACTATTTGCTTCTTGGGCTCTACCAACTTACCAGCCTTATAAGCCTTCGGATCTTTAGGCTCCAGCCAATAGCGCGAGATAATGGCATCATGGTCTGGCGCATTATCATCCGTAAACTGCAGCACCTTACTCTCAAAGAAGCCTACACGTTCGTCAGCCAGACGTGGGCGTCTTGCGGTTTGAGGCAGCAACACCAGCGAGGTGGTCAGTCCAACGGTGGCAAAACCACTCTGCGAGGCGGGTACCTTACCCTTGTTCATCGCATAGGTACGTAGGGTCTGTATCTCTACATTGATAGGGAATGTCTTGATGGTGTCGATAAACGAACGGTCGTTCTGTACAGCCCCTACCCCAACTATCGTACGGTCACTGGCTGTAAAGCTGGTCACCTTGTTATCACTCATCAGCCACTTGGTCACGTTGATGAGCTGCGCCTGAGTCTTCGGATTACGTCCAATGACCTCAAACTTATAGACTATGGGATTGGCCACAGACTGCTCCAGCGCTGTACCTATCTGGTCGCCAGGCTTGGCATATTGTGTCTGCACAAATTCACGAAGCAACAGATTCTTCTTGCCATACTGCTCCAGATAGACTGTCGAACGATTCACTTCCTCACCACTCAACAGCTTAAAGCCTTGTGGCACACTGGCAAAGCGCGTCACGGCCAGCATCATGCGTCCCACCATCGAGTCGGGCACCTCCATATACCAATCGTCCTTGATATGACGAACGGTAAACATGCCTTCGCACATGCTTCCACCCTCCTTCACCACTTTATGGTAAGGGTCTTTGTGGTCTGTTACTGTTGTGTCCTCACAGCACTCTATCTTTGGCTTCGCCTTCTTCTTGGCTGGGATGGAGTCGTTATCTGCAGCAATAGCCGTCTGCTGCCCCATAGCGAGCAGCGCGACGGCTATCAGTGTTTTAATGATTTTATTGTTATTCTTTGCATTCATACGTGCAAAGGTACAACTAACATCAACAACAAACGAATAAAAACTGTTTATTTATGTTTCTTTCACTTATCGTCTTTGTTACTTATCATTTCACAACAACTTTCTTTCCGTTGGAGATATACACGCCCTTCCGTGCGGGCTTGCCTTCCAGCTTCCTGCCCTGCATATCATACCATTGGTTCAGGGTTAATGGTTCACGGTCAATGGTTTCAATTCCCGTGACACCTGCAATCTCTTGGATAGGCACATAGCGAGGAGCAGGCTGACCGTTCTCCTGACGATGAATGGTATAAGCCTCAAACGGACGGACTGTACGATAGTCACGTTCAAACACACTACCCTCGAAGTACTGTCCACGAACCTCGCCCACGTTCAGTGCCCATACCGATGATGAGCGACTCTGACGCTGCATAGCAGGAACCATCACGATGCTCGAATCAGCCAGAGCCAGCACCTTCGTCGTCGTTGCAGGCACATCAATGTTCTGGGCTGAGAAGGTTACACGTCCATTCAAGTTGTAATCAGCCACATATTCCTCCGAGTTAGGCATGCTGATGACGTAAGGCGTGTTAGCCTCGATGCTCGTAGCTGCCTGCAGTCCATTGTCAGTCAGTCTGCGCAACCAGAAGTGCTTGTTGCTTGCCGAGTTGTTGAACGGAGCTATCACGCCCTTCGACTCATGCTGAATGGTCTGCACATCGAATGGCAATGCTATCGACTCCCATCCTCTGCTCGTACCCTTTGTTGTCGATTGTGCAAAGTTGCGAGTATAGCTGATGCGCTCAGCCACGAAGGCCTGTGGTGCATACCAATCGTTATTACCATCCTGAGCATCCGTCAGCACAATCTCCCTAGCCAATCCGTTGATGACTACGTTCTGAACGTTCGAAGGTGCCAATCGTGCTTCGTTGACATATACCAACAGGTTAGGATTCGTAATACCTTGCAGGTCACTTTCAGTCAGAGCCGATTCCTTATTCCATATGATGGCAGCAATCGTTCTTGTGGCTTCCGCGCGTCCTCCACGCTGCTCGAAAGCCTCGTCCAACGTGCGCTCGCCACTAACCCTTGCCACTTTTCCATCAAACGTAGCCTCGCCCTCAGGTGCATTCTTCGCTGTAAAGTAACCTGGATTAGATGAACCTCCATCAATGTGAGCATAAGTGTAGTCTGTATGGTTTGCATCAAATGTTGTTCCTGCTCCGCCAACTAGACTGGTGCAACCCTCGAACATATCAACAGTGGCACTTGGTGATGAAGTAACCCATTCGCTGCCTACAAAAATAGTTGTCAGGGCAGAACAGTCTTTGAACATAAAGTTCATATCCGTCACTTTGCTGGTATTGAAGTTACTCAGGTCAAGCGTGGTAATGTGGGAACAAATTCCAAACATATAGGTCATGGTCGTTGCATTGGATGTATTGAAATTGCTCACATTCAGGCTTGTCAGTCCAGAGCAACCATAGAACATACTGCTCATGTCCGTTACTTTGCTGGTATTGAAATTGCTCACGTCAAGCGACGTAATGTGGGAACAGTTTGCAAACATGTAGCTCATATTAACTACATTTTCCATATTGAAATGGCTAACGTCGAGGCTCGTTAAACCGGAACAGTCACGGAACATCCATTGCATACTGGTTACATGATCCGTCTTAAAGTTCGTAACGTCTAGGCTTGTCAAACTAGAACAACCATAGAACATATACCTCATAGCGGTCACGTTCTCCGTATTGAATCTGCTCACGTCAAGGCTCGTCAAACCAGAACAGCCACGGAAAACGCCGTCCATGTACTTCACATTAGCCGTGTTGAAGTTACTTATGTCAATGGCATTCAATCCAGAGCAGTTCTCAAACATGGAATTCATAGATGTCACATTGTCCGTGTTGAATCCGCTCACGTCAAGGCTTGTCAGGGCAGAACAGCCAGCGAACATATATCTCATTTCTGTTACATTATCCGTCTTGAAGCCACTTACGTCAAGACTTGTCAGACTTGAACAGTTAGAGAACATTTGACCCATATCCGTTACGTTTGCAGTATTGAACCTGCTTACATCTAAGCTTGTTACGCTTGAACAGTGTCCGAACATAGATCCCATTCTGGTCACATTTGTCGTATTGAAATTGGCCACGTCAAGGCTTGTTAAACTAGAACAGTCAGCGAACATACTTGTCATCACCGTAACCTTGTCCGTATTGAAATTGCTAACATCTATAGCAGTAAGTGCAGAACAATCTTGGAACATACCACCCATCAAAGTAACATTAGCCGTATTGAATCTACTCACGTCAAGGGTCGTTAGGCTAGAGCATCCATAGAACATATTTAACATATCTTCCACATTGGCCGTATTGAAGTTGCTCACGTCAAGACTCGTCAGGCCCGAACAGCCATAGAACATGTAACCCATGTATGTCACATTTGCAGTATTGAATCCGCTTACGCTGAGGCTCGTTAGGCCAGAGCAACCAGAGAACATCCATCCCATGTCCGTCACATTATCTGTCTTGAGGTTGTTCATGCCAATGATGGATGTAATTTTTCCGCAATCATAGAACCAAAAAGCCGTACTTGTCAATGTCGTACAATTAGCAAAGGAATCATCGAATTCCGCAGTAGTGATACTTTCCCTTTGGTTATACCATGATGGATAATTATTCAAATCAAATGGTCCAACACTCAATCCACCTCGTGCATTTTTTTGATCATCATAATAGAATGTCAACTTGGTTTCGTTATCACTCAAAACAACGTAAGGTTCAGGAGAAGCTGCCTCTTCGTAAAATTCTGGCGTATCATTTTTACTAAGAAGCGTAAAAGTTGGTGCACTTGCATCCCCTAACTGAATAGTGCTTTCCATTTCTTCACTGAAATGAACACCACCAAACATAAACTTACATCCACTTCCTAACATGATATACGTACTACCCGCACGATCAGGGAAAACCATAACGCCTTCACCATATACATTTACCTGATTCAATGAATCACCTGTTATTATATATGAGATATCTGGTGTTCTTCTTGTAAGAGGCTTATGCCATTCTCCATATTGCAGATAAACTCTATCGTGATCTAATATGGAATTATAACCTTCTCTATGCCAACCATTTGTAATCATCGCAATGCGATAACCAACAGCTATCGAATCTTCAAACAAAGAATAGGCTTTAGCTGTAGAAAAAACTCCCCACACATACATATACCCATCTTTATTAGCTTTCATAGAAAAGGCACATCCAGTTTCTGGTACAGTTAATGAGTTGCTAGGTGATTTGTTATTTTTATCCTTTGGATTCGTTTGACCAAAGATTCCATTTTCAACAGAAACACCACGTCCATTGAAATAGTAATACGGATAATAGAAAATATCCTGACCTAAAGCTCCCCACGAATAAAAGTCGTCAGGACAAGCTATGAAAACATCCATTGACGTAATAGAGCCAATTAATGTTCCTCCTGCTAAATGTTTTGTTGAATCAGCAGACAGGCCCATTGTCACTGGGTCAACATATACCAATCCATAGTCTTCATCCTGATAACTTGAATTACCCATAACAAATAATGGAATCAACAGTAGTAATAAAGATAGTAGTTTTTTCATATTGCTTAAATTTTTAGTTATTTTCTATCACAAAGGGAACTTTGCACTATACTTCGCTTGCAAAGATAAACAAAAAAGGTGAAAGCACCAACGCTTTCACCCGTTTATTTTATTGACAGATTTTCTAAAACCACTCACCACACTCACCCAACAAGAATTAAGCAATTGAAAATGAATAAGTTAGACAAAATAAACACTCACCCTACGACTCACCCAGTGACTCACCTAAGCATTCACCCACACATTCGCCCATATTATTAATGGCAAATATAGAGGCAAATATGTGTAAAGTTTTTTGCCGACACGTATTTTCTTTGCTATCGAGCGAATTTTTGCTCCCTCACTAGGAAAAAATTGTTCCCTGCCCAGGGAAAAAGTTTTTCTACGTGTAGTAGCAAAAATAGGCCTTTGAGGTGTTGCTAAGATTGTACGAATATTTCAATTAATTGTAAAATTAGTGTGTTAATTGGAACAGAAAAAACACCAGTTTTGGGGGAAAAATTTGGAAGCGCAAAGATATTTTTGTACCTTTGCACTCACGAAACTGACAAACCATCATGAGCTAAAACAAAACTCATGAAAAACACGTCAGGGATAACATAACAATAACTAATAAAAACATTTATGCTATGAGTAAGAAACTACTTGTAAACGGTGAGGTTATGCATGCCTCCGTAAAGAAAATGCTAAACATCGAGGAATTTCTTCTGGAGAATTACCAGTTCCGACAGAACGTACTGAACGGAAAGGTGGAGTATGTTATGAAGCAGGCTGACGGGACTATGGGCGAGTACGGCCCATTGACCAAGAAGTCGCTGAACAGCATCATTCTACGCGCCAAGGAGAATGCTGACGAGGTAATGGGCAATCCACAGGCAGACATCAAGATGTATGTGGATTCTGACGAGGTACCTAAGTTCGACCCCATTGCCGAGTACCTGAACTCACTGCCCAAATGGGACGGTCACAACCATGTGGCCGACCTATTCTGCAGGATTCCAGGTATCAGCACAGAACAGCTATCGTTCCTGACTATCTGGATTCGCTCCGTAGTGGCTCACTGGCTTCAGATGGACACACTTCACGGCAATGAGGTGGTGCCTACGCTGATAGGAGCTCAGGGTTGCGGAAAGACCACTTTCCTGCGACGCCTGTTACCTGAGCATCTGCGCCAGTACTATCTGGATCATCTGAACCTTTCAAACAAGTTTGACAAGGAGATGGCTCTGACTAACAACTTGCTGGTCAATCTGGATGAGTTGGATGCTATCCGTCCTTCGCAACATGCTTCGCTGAAGCAGGCTTTGTCGAAGAACAAGGTGAACGGACGACCTATCTTTGGTTGTGCGCAGGAAGATCGACCCCGCTATGCCTCGTTTGTATCTACTACGAACAATCCGCATCCCTTGACGGATGCTACGGGCAGTCGTCGATACATCTGCATTCAGATTCCCACAGGGCAGTTTATTGACAACTCAGGCAACATCAACTATGAGCAGTTGTATGCCCAAGTGTTGTACGAGTTGCGAGAACTGGAAGCTCCCTACTGGTTTAACAATGAAGAGGTAGCAAGGATTCAGGAGCTGAACCAGAACTATGTCGAGCAGAAAGATATGGCTGAGCTTATCAATGCCTGCTCCCGCAAGCCAAAGGACACTGAAGAGGTGAAGCCAATGACTTGCACTCAGATGCTGAACGTCATTTGGAGCGAATATCCCTCGTTGAAAATCAATCAGAATGCCAAAGTGCATCTGAAAGCAGCCATGAAGGAGCTGGACTACGAAATGGTTAGTCACGCGCGAGTGGACTACTACAAGGTAGTGCCTAAGAAAACGGCTTAAAAAAAGGTGATGGCGTGGGTGAGTCACTGGGTGAGTCCCCAGGTGAGTGCCTCATTCACGCCAAATCCTTAGTACTCAATCACTTAACCCCTACTGGGTGAGTATGGTGAGTCTATTTTGAAATTCTTTATTTACTTTACGATGACTTTCATACTTTTATGTTTTTATTTAGCTAGTAATAATACCCTTATTTGTCATTCTTTTCATCATGAGCACTCATGTTCTTGATAAACAGGTTGACAAGATGCTTCGTAATAAAGGTTTTCCTGACGGCATGGCGCGCCCTACTTGCTAATGATCTCTTGCCGCCAGATGGGTCAACCGCCTTCGCCTCTGCTTCTGCCACTTGCTGCTCGCGCTGGTCTATCTTAGCACGCAAGCTCGCTGGAGCGTGATTGTAAAGGAATGTATAGCACGGCCCCGCAGCCTTCATAATATAAGGTGTGAGGAAGGTGGTCACCACACTGGCTGCCACGATGATAGGATAGACAATAGGATTAAGCACGCCCAAGCTGGTACCCAGTGAAGCGATGATGAACGAGAACTCGCCAATCTGCACAAATGAGAAGCTGGTCAGCATCGAGTCGCGCATGGTCTGACCGCCCCACCAGCAACCCAAGGTGGCAAAGACAATCATTCCGATGATAATTATCAGACTGACATAGACAACACTCATCCAGTATTCCGCCAATGAAGCCGGATCAATCATCGT
>ODAI010883918.1_pt1 | contig 10388 bp, 6 predicted proteins | sample 1539321 | NCBI WGS metagenome assembly ODAI01 (sample SAMN02144231, study PRJEB22623) | gut metagenome | biome: sheep rumen | host: Ovis aries | place: New Zealand | reverse complement strand
GGCCCTTTCCGGGGATAGTTCCCGATATTGAGTGTAACCTCGTTCCAGCGGTTGTTTTCGAGGGAGATCAGGTGGTTCGCCGGCAGGCAGGGCAGCCAGCAGTCCAGGTTCACGACCGGGAACCCGTCGCAGGCGGGACGGATCCGGAAGGCGATGCGGTCATAGCCTTCCAGGTCATATGACGAAAGGTCCAGACGGACGGAACGGCTGCCGTAGGTCGCATAGTCGGGATCGTCGGCCGGGCCCTGGGCCCGCGCCGTGGGTGTCGTCGAAAAAGCGAGGTCCAGCCGCCCGGGCACGGAGGTTTCCTCCAGCACGGGACGCTCCCGTTCCGCCGCCTCGAAGGAGCGCGAGCGGTCGGGGGCGAGAGGCAGGCTCCAGCCCGGCTCCTGGCCTGTCCGTTCCTCCACGGACAGGCCACAGCCAGGAACGGCCATCACAATCAACAACCAACCTATTATTGCAAAAGGCCTTGCCATCTGGATTTCCTTTTAAGTTCCTTATTTCCCGGAGGTCCAATGGATCGCGTTCAGCAGGAGCGTCCGGAACGCCTCGTTGTCCGCCAGTTTCGGGCTGTGACCGTACTGGAAATAGACATTGCGGCCCTTGCGGGCCGTATTGGTCCAGACAACCGGGTGGTCCCCCATCTTGACGGGGGTGTCGAGCGTGTAGGAGTTCTCGTCCACGGTGGCCAGCACGTGCACGTCCGGGCAGGCGCGCGGGCTCTTGTCGTAGGTGTAGAACTCATCGTCCTGGATGACGAACGTGGCAGGCACACCGGCCATCACGGGATGGGAGGCGTCTTCCACGCAGACGGTCCCGTCCGTCAGCGGTTCGATGTAATTCTCGTAGCGGATGCCGCCGAGCAGGCCGGAGAACCAGTCCCACATCGGAAAGCCGTCGAACTCGCCCAGCAGGGAGGCGTGGTGGAAGCCCACCCATCCGCCGCGGCCTTCGTCGACATATTCCTCGAAGGCCTCCACGGCCTCTTCCGGCCAGCCGTACGGGGCGTAGTCCAGCTGGACGATGACATCGAACCCGGCGAGGTATTCCTCATTGAAGTTCTTCGGATTGTGCGCTTCCGTCAGGACCAGGTTTTCCTGGGGAGCGATTTCCCGGAGCCAGGGAAGGACGGCCTCCGAGAAGGGTTTGTGGTGGCCGGCGTTTTCATAGAGGACCAGGACACGGGTCGGTTCCGGCTGGCAGGAAAGCAGCACGGAAACCAGGAGGGGGAGAAGGATTCGTTTCATCAGTCGGCAGTTTGTTTGATTCGGGAACCGATACGGGCGTACAGGAGCATCATGATCTCTCCGAAGAGGACCAGGAGCCAGGACAGGCGCCAGCCGCCGAGCGTGTCGGCCAGGGCGCCCTGCAGGAGGGGAAGGATGGCGCCGCCCACGACGCCGATCATGAAGACGCCGGACGCGGCGGACGTATATTTGCCCAGCCGGGCGACGGAAAGGGTGAAGATCGCGCCCCACATGATGGAATGGAACAGGCCCACGGCGACGAGGATCCAGGGATTGTCGACGAGCACGGCCAGGATCACGAGGACCGAGGCGGCGATCGTGGTGACCGTCAGCTGCGTGCGCGGGCTGATCTTGCTGAGGGAACTGCCCACGGCGCGGCCGATGAGCATCCCGCCCCAGTACAGAGTGGCGAGGAGAGCCGGGGACGAGAGGCCCTTGTCGATGGCGTACATGTTGATGTTCGCGCCGATGCAGACTTCCACGCCGACGTAGAAGAAGATGGCGACGACCCCGAGGGTGAGATGGCTGAACGACCACACGCTCTTCTCCAGCTTCTCGGTCGTGTCGTTCCGCGTACCGTCGATGTCCGGCAGGCTCAGCCGGCCCAGGAGCAGCATCACCACGAGCATCACGCCCAGCAGGGCCAGGAACGGCACCTGCAGCTGGCTGATGTGGATCTTGTCCATGGACAGGCCCCCGAACACGACGCCCGTCACGAAATACGGGGCCAGGGTGGTGCCCACCGAATTGGCCGTCCCGCCCACGGCGAGCCGCTGCACGGACTGGGTGCCCGGCACGTCACAGGCGGTCAGGTACGGATTGATCACCACCTGCAGGATGGTCGCCGAGGCGCCCACGATGAAGGAGCCCAGCAGGAAGATGACGAAGCCCACGGGAATCACGGCCTGGCCGACGCGGAAAGCGCTGTCCTCGAACCGGACCGTGTACCAGGAGGAGGCGAAGAACAGGAAAAGCCCCAGCAGCATCACGGCGATGCCCCGGAGCAGCGTCCCCTTGTAGCCGTGACGGTTCACCCAGCGGGAACCGACGGGGCCGGCCAGCGGGTAGGCCAGGAACCAGGAGAACGTGATCAGCGTGGCGAACGTGTTCTGGAAGCGGCCGGCATTGGCCAGGAAGGCTTCCTTGAGAGGCGCCTGGAACTGGGTGTTCGCCGTGGTGAGGAAGCCCACCACGAAGAACAGGAAAACGAGGGTCAGGAACGGGCCCAGGTAGTTGGTCTTTTTTTCGGTCATTGTTCCGACATGTCAAGAATAGACAATCGATCAGAATTCGGAAACGAGCATCAGCCACCTGGCGGCCGACGAGCCCCAGACTTCCTTGTAGGTGGCCGTGTTGAACTGAGGCCAATAGGGCGCGTCCTCGTTGAAATAGGACTGCATGCCTACCGGAACCTCGCCGGTCATCTCTCCCGGAAGGGCGTTGTACAGCTGGGGATAGTTGTATCCTTCCCCGTAGATGAGCGACTGGCCGAACGGGTTCAGTCCCACCACCCACTGCAGCTGGGCTTCCGCGATGTGCATCAAGGTCTCATCCTGCAGGATCCGGGCGCAGATGGCCGCGCTCTTGCCGGAAGCGAGGGAGACCGCCGTGTTTCCCTTGAAGGAGAACCAGACGGGGAACCTCCTCACGAAGTGGCTGCCATCCAGGTCCACCCCATGATGCAGCTGCTCCAGGAAATCGGGCGTCACGTCTTCATCGATCCAGATCTGGGTGGCGTAGAAACTCTCCTCGTCCTTGATCTCATCTTTGGAATAGACGCCGCTCGGAAGCATGCCGTAAGGCGCGATATACTGCATGAGGCCTTTCAGATAGTTTCCGTACAGCCTTACGGCGTCCAGCCACCTGGACGCGGCCGGATGGTCCGGCTGCGTCTGGCACAAGGCTTCCAAGGCCTCCATGAAGCAGTATTCCCGGGACTGGTGGTTGTAATGGACAATGCTCCGCCGGGTGGTGTCCCGATAGAAGAACCCGCAGGTTCCGTCCCGGTCCGGCAGCGGTTCGGTCCGCTGGCAGGCCAGGACATATTCCATCGACCGGACAGCATCTTCAGCGAACCGCCGTTCCCGGGTCAGCTTGTAAAGCATGCTGGCCGCCCAGGACATATTGGCACGGTACTGGCTTTCGGAGGCCATGGAAGCATGACCGCGTCCGCGGCCCTCTTTCAGCTCGGCGAACCCCAGCCTGGAGAACCGCTCCATCGCCGCGTCATAATCCTCGACGGCGACTTCCGCCAGTTTCCGCCGGAGCCCTTCGTCTCCCTCCAGTTCCATCGCCGCATAAGCCTCTATCCCAGAAAGGATGAAATTCTCCAAGGCGCCCGGATGGATCTGCAAGTTCCGCCCGCCGGCGTCATCGACGGTTCCGATGACCCCGTCCGTCCAGAGGTTGGTCCCCCAGCCCAGGATCCGGTCGCCGCCACCCAGCCGGGTGCGCAGGACGTAGTCCAGCCCCCACAGGCTCTCCTCCTCGAGACGGCGGGACAGGTCGTCGAGCCCCCGCTGCTTCGCTTTCAAAGAAGCCTGCAGCAGGGAATAGGCGATTTCCCCTGTCTGGAGCGTCTGCTGGGACTGGTCCCCGGCATCGTGCCACCCGCCGTTCAACGTGACAATGCCGCCGGCATAAGGGGCGTTCAGGTCGGTGTGGCAGGTTCCATGCTTGGACGGGACCGGGTATCCGCACCGTTCACAGAACAGGAAGTTGAGCGTTCTCCAGGTGGTCTCCAGCCAGAGATCCCGGTGGATATGGAAGGGCGGGGTCACTCTTTCTCCCACCCGCAAACGGTACTGGCCCGGTTTGCGGAAGGCGGTAAAATCCATCTGCTGGAAGCTTCCCACCGGGGAATCGACCTTCCGGACCGTCCCGGAGAACACCCGTTTCCCGCTGTCGGCATCTTCCAGATAGAATCGGCCGTGATGGCCCGAGACGGTCGTGAGGGCCGTCTTCTCTCCCTGGGGCGTGTAGCCCGATGTGCTGTAAACGATTCTTTCTGCGCCGGGAATCCAGCCCTTGACCACCTCGGGATCCGCCACTTTCTCCAGCGAAACGGCATCGATGTCGAAACACAGGGTGTCGCCCATCGTCTGCTCCCGGCCGAACACCTCGATGGCAAAGGACAGCTTGGTGATCCGGTCGCGGGAGAGGCCCGTGATTTCCAGGAAGCACTCGTTCCACTCCTCGTTCCGGAGGTTCAGTTCATGGTAGCCTTCCCGTCCATAGGGATCCGGGACTTTCACGGCGCCGTCATTCTCCAGATACAGGTTCAGATAGATGCTCCGCGCCCCGGCGCAGGAAGGATAGACGAAAAAGTGGAGCCGGTTGCTCTCTTCCCAGTTCTCCCCGGGCAGTTCCAGGGAGGCCAGGCTGGTTCCCCTTCCGAGTCCCCAGTCCGGCATGCCTTCGGGATGCGAAGGGGCCTGCAGCCGGAGGCTGTGACGGCCGTCCTTGCTGCGCAAGTCCGTCAGAGCCATGCTTCCCACTCCTTTGTGCGACCAGCCGCTCAGGCTTTCCATGTCACAAAGGATGCGGCTGGAAAGAATCCGCTTGGCGCCGAATGTGCTCTCCAGCCCCCGTTCCGGATGGAGCGGGAGCGGGGAATGGACATATCCGCTCTGCCGGACCTCTTCCAAAAAGGGCGTGTCCACCTGGGCCGCAGCCCAAGTGGAAACACCCAGAAACAAACCGGCGCCGGTCAACCAGCGGCGTAGAAAGATCCGCATAGGCCTCTGCTAGAAATTCGGACCGCCCGTATCCCACCACAGGCGGGTGTTGCCGTTGTCGGCCCCGCCGAGTTTCTGGACGGCTTCCGTCATCTGGTTGTTGTACTCGAAGCCCTCGGGGAAGGTCATCCGCTTGACGTTGTCGTCGTTCTTGAACACGCCCTGGCTCTCGTTCACCATCACCGGGAACAGGGCCGGGTAGCCCGTGCGGCGCTGCTCGGACCAGGCCTCCATGCCGTCCGGGAAGGTGGCGATCCACTTCTGGATGATGATCTTCTGGAGCTTCTCCTCGTTGCTGGCGGATTCGATCCACTTGGGAGAGACCGTGTTCTTCGCGGCGATGTTGTTCGCCGGGTTCTTGGGATCGACATAGTCCGCGGGCACCTTGTTGCTCGCCAGGTAGTCACCGGCTTCTCCCGCACCCCACTGGGCGAAGGATGTCTGGACGCCCTTCTCATAGAGGGACTGCGCCGAGCCGCCCATGTTGTTCCAGCCGCGGAGCGCGCCCTCGGCCCGCAGGAACCAGACTTCGGCGCTGGACATGATCAGACCCGGGTCGCCGCCTCCGAAGTTCGGGAAGGAATGGCCCACGTACGTGTCCTTGACGTCAATCTGGATACCCATCCGGATGCCCTTGTACTTCGCGCCGAGGGTCTTGTCCTGGGCCTCCTTGAAGTACTTGCCCAGGCGGGGATCCTCATAGCCGCCCATGATGCTTTCCATCACGGCGTTCATGCAGCAGTCGTTCCAGTCGGTGCCCAGGGTGGACAGCGGATGGACCCAGCCCTTGCCGACCACGGAAACCGTACCTTCCTCCAGGACACCGTCGGCGACCGCGGCCTCCGCCTTCTGGCGGGCCAGGGCGGGCTTCACCTTCACGAGGCGCATCGCGGCGCGCAGCTGGATGGAATTCGCGAACCGGACCCATTTCTGGAAGTCGCCGCCCAGCAGCAGGTCGAACGGTTCGAAGGGCTTGGCGTCCGGATACTCGGCCATGAACTTCTTCAGGGCGGCCTTCGCGGCATCCAGTTCCTCGAACACGTGGTTGTAGGCCTCCTCCTGCGTATCGAAGGAAGCGCCCGTGGCGCTGGTTCCGTACTTGCTGTACACGACGGGACCGTAGGAGTCGCTCACGCGGATCATCGCCACGGCGCGCAGGATCTGCGCGACGGCGTAGAAGTGCGGATAGTCCTCGGCCCGGCTCTCGATGCTGGTGAAGATCGGGCTCATCACGTCACGGTAGGTCAGGTCCCACATGCCGCCCACCCAGCCGCGGATCAGGAACAGCGTGGCGGGATTGATGTTGTTCTGGAACGGGGTCGGAGCCATCATGTAGCCGCACCAGGTGTCGGCCGTCAGGTTCTGGGCGGTCTGCATCTCCCAGGCCCACAGGCAGGTGTTGTTGTAGATGCCCTGCTGGATCGTGGGGAAATAGGCGCCCACATCGTTGAAGTCGGCGGCGAGCATCTCATTCGTCACGCCGTACGGGTTGGTATTATATTCTTCCCACTTGCTGCAGCCCTGCATCGCGACAGCGAGCACGGCCAGGAAGAGCATGGAATATACCTTGTTTTTCATATCTTTCATCTATTAGAAGCCCAACTTGAGGTTGAAACCGTAGGAACGGGTACCGGGAACACCGTAGAAGTCGACGCCCTGCGCGCCGGAGGCGGCGGACATGCTGTGGTCGGTGTCGTAAGGAGCCTTGCAGTAGAAGATGATCAGGTTGCGGGCCACGAAGGACAGGGAGGCGCTCTTCAGGACCTTGGAACCGGCGAGCACCTTCTTGGGGAGGGCGTAACCGAAGGACAGTTCGCGGAGACGGATGTTGGTCGCGTCATAGACATAGTATCCGGAGATACCGTCACGGCCGCCGACCCGGCGGTAGAAGCCGTTCACGTCGTTGATCTTCTGGCCTTCGAGCTCCACATAACCCAGGTCTCTCGCCGCGGCGGTCGCCTCGGACACACCCTGGATGTCGTTCATCGCCTGCGTCAGGGACAGGGCGTCGCCGCCGAAACGGCAGTCCACCAGGAAGCCGAGATTGAAGTTCTTGTACTCGAGGGTGTTGTTCCAGCCCAGCAGGAAGTCGGGCGTGGCGTTGCCGATGTAGGAGAAGCCGTCCGCCTTCGTGGGAAGGCCGCTCTCGTCGAGAACGATCTTGCCGGAAGCGTCGCGGTTGAAGACATAGCCGTAGAAGTCACCGTAGGAACCGCCCTCGGAGAGCCACATCCGGTAGGCGTCCGAACCGGAATCCGTCAGGACGAACTGCGTGATGTCGTCGTGGAGCTTGATGATCTTGTTCTTGTTCCGGGACATGTTGAACTGGGACTTCCAGATGAAATCCCGGGTCATCACGGGCGTGACGCTCACCATCGCCTCGATACCGCTGTTCTGGATGTTGCCGGCATTGACATAGTAGTAGTTGTAGCCGCTGCCTTCCGGCGCCTTCAGCGTGAAGAGCTGGTTCGTGGTGTTGGTCTTGTACCAGGTGAAGTCCACGGACAGGCGGTTCTTGAAGAACTGCCACTCGGTACCGAACTCGAGGGAGGAGGAGATTTCCGGCTTGAGCTCGCCGAAAGCGGCCGTGCCCACCGGGGTGACGGTGCCGTTGTAGTTGACGGAACCGGTCGGGTTGGTGATGCGCGTAGGCAGGTCGTTACCCACCTGGGCGAAGGAAGCGCGGACCTTGCCGTAGTTGATCCAGGCCGGGAGCGTGAGCATCTCACTCAGGAGGAGCGTCGCGCCCACGGACGGATAGAAGAAGCCCTTCTTGAAACTGGTGGTGTAAGCCAGCGCGGAGGACCAGTCGTTACGGGCGGTGACGTCGATGAAGAGGTAATCCCGGAAACCGAAGTTCGCGGTGGCGAACAGGGCCATGTTCTGGGTCCGGTACGCGCTCTGGCTGAACTGCTGGGTGATCGTGTTGGGAATGGTGAAGATGTTCGCGTAGGCGAGGCCGCAGTTGTAGGAGCTGGAATACAGCGAGTGGCTGCGGGAGTCGGAGATGCTGCCGCCGAGGGTGGCGGTCACGCTGAAGTCGCCGAACTGCTTGTTGAAGGTCGCGAGGAGGTCGCTGTACAGCTTCGCGTCCGTGGACTGGCCATATTCATACAGGCCGTTCTTGTTACCGGCGAGGGAGACGTCCGTGGTCGCGTACATCTTGACTTCCTCGCGGTCGGCGTTGGCGTCCAGGCTCGTACGGGCCTGCAGGTTGAACCATTCCGTGACGTCCCACTTGGCCGACAGGCTGGCGATGATGCGGTTGCGCACGTTCTGGCGGCTCGTGCGGTTCACCACCCACCAGGGATTCTGCTCGGACGGGCCGATGGACTTGTACCAGCTCTGGGCCATCAGGTTGCGGTCCGCGTCGAAAGCCTCGAAGTTCTTCGCGTACTCGCTGATGTCGTGGCCGACGGGAATGTTGTACAGGCCGGGGATCGGGCTGGTGTAGGCGCCGCCCGGACGGGGACGGTTCTGCACGTCCTGGTAGATATACTGCATGCTGGCATCCAGGGTGACGGCGTCCCACATGCGGGCCGTGTTCCGGAAGGTCACATTGTGACGGACGAAGGCGCTGTTGGGATAGATGCCCCGGGAGGTCGTGTTACCGTAGGAGACGTAGGTCTGGTTCTTGTCGTTGCCGGTGGACACGGAGACCGTGTTCATCGTGTTATAACCCAGCTGGAAGAAGTCCTTGACGAAAGCGATCTTGTCCCAGGAAGGGTTCGTCTTGGCGCCCCAGCTGTAGTAGCCCTCGCTTTCGCCGTACCGGTTCTGGAGCTCGGGCAGATAGGCCGCCTGGTCGAAGGTGGTGGTGGAGGTGAAATCCCCCCGCGTACCGCCGGCCTGCCCCCGCTTGGTCGTGATCATGATGACGCCGTTGGCGGCCTCGGTACCGTACAGGGCGGAAGCGGAGGCGCCTTTCAGCACGTTGATGGAGGCGATGTCGTCCGGGTTGAGGTTGGACATGCCGTCACCGCCGTCGTGGCTGCCGGACAGCAGGCTGTTCAGCTGGGAGCCCTGGGAGTTCCGGATCGGAACGCCGTCCACGACATAGAGCGGCTGGTTGTTGCCGTTGGCGGAACGGAAGCCGCGGATGGACACCTTGGTGGCGCCGCCCAGGCCGGACGCGTTGGACGTGACCGTGACGCCCGCGGCCTTGCCGGCCAGCGCGTTCATCATGTTCACGTCACGGGCGCGGGTGATGTCCTCGCTGCTGACGGTCTGGGTGGAATAGGTCAGGCTCTTGGCCTGGCGCTGGATGCCGAGCGCCGACACCACCACCTCGTCCAGGACGGACGCGGAGAGCGACAGGGCGACATCGACACGGGCACGGCCGTTCACGGGGACTTCCGCCTCGTTGTAGCCGAGCAGGGAGAACACCAGCGTCCCGTCGGACGGGACCCGGAGGGAATAGGAGCCATTTTCGGAGGTGACGGTCGCCACGGAAGCGTTCCCCTTCAGGGACACGAACACTCCGACCAGCGGAGACCCGTCGTCTCCATCTGTTACCTGTCCGCTTACCGCCGTCTGGTTCTGGGCGCCAAGCCAGGTCGCCGGCGCAAAGAAGAAGGCCGCGCCGAGCGTCAGGATGATTTGTTTTACAAATTTCATATAAGTTAGTTGTTAAGGTTGTCAATGACAGGATTCCAGCCTGGATGCGGCGTCTCCGTCCAGCAGGACGGTGCAGTCCGGGTGCAGCTGGAGCACCGACGCCGGCACGTCCTCCGTGACGGGGCCTTCGATCATTTTCCGGACGATGGCGGCCTTCGACAGGCCCTTGGCCGCCAGGACGATCTTCCGGGCGTGCATGATGTCCGCCAGCCCGAGCGTGACGCCCCCGAGGGGCTTGTCGGCGGGCGTTCCCGTTTCCCGGCGGATCCGCTCCTCCAGTTCGGGATACATGACCGAAAGCCGGGCGCCGGCCCCGAACGGGGAACCGGGCTGGTTGAACCCCAGATGCCCGTTCTCCCCGAGGCCCAGGAAGAGGAAGTCCACGCCGCCCCGCCTGTCGAGCTCGTCCACGAAGGCGCGGCAGTCCCGGTCGAAATCGTCCGATTCCACCGGCAGCATCAGGAACCGGTCCTCCGGGATGCCCAGCGGGCCGATGATTTCGTTCATCAACATGGTATAGCAGGCGCCCGCGTACTCGCGCGGGACCCCCGCCACTTCATCCTGTCCGAAGAAAGTCACCTCGGAGCAGTCCAGGCCGGTCTCCCGGACCAGCCGGACGAACGCCCGGTGGATGTCGCCCGTCGTCCGGCCCGTGGAAAGGCCGACGACGGCGTCCTTGCGGCGCCGGATGGCTGCCGCCATCTTCCCGGCCGCCTGCCGGTCCAATTCTTCCGGCGTTGGTAAGACGATGATCTGCATGGGATTACTTGTTCATGGCGACGGC
>ODAI010577907.1_pt1 | contig 10388 bp, 9 predicted proteins | sample 1539321 | NCBI WGS metagenome assembly ODAI01 (sample SAMN02144231, study PRJEB22623) | gut metagenome | biome: sheep rumen | host: Ovis aries | place: New Zealand | reverse complement strand
TGGTCATCACGCAGGAGCAGGGGGCATCTAATCCGGTGACGAAGGGCCTGAAGCCACTGCTGAACTTCGACGTCTGGGAACATGCCTATTACTTGGACTATCAGAACCGTCGTGCTGCTCATCTCTCTGCGCTGTGTGAGATTGTGGACTGGAATGTGATTGCTGCTCGGTATGATGGGTGAAGGATGATGTTATCTGCGTAGCAAGATACAGACAAGACGGTCATGGAACTGTTGGCTTGAGAGAATTTCCAATAGTGATATGACCTCTTGTCGGTTTTTAGAAATGGCATAAGGATGCAAGAGACGGCAAACAAGCAGAAGCGCATTACCCTGAAAACTCTTCACGAGATGTTGAACGGGATGAGCGTGGAACTGGCAGAGAAGGTTCATCTCCTGTTTTTGGCCAACTATATCGACTTCTCAGACTATGACTTCCGTGATGAGGATCAGGTGGAGGGCTATTGCTGGTGCTACAGAGACCTCTTTGAACAGAAAACAAAGGAGTCACAGGAAATCGTGAACAGTCAACTCATCGAGTTCTTGGATGAGTGGCGGCAGTATGCTCCCTCTCGCTATCGGAAGGCAAAGGATGATATCTGCCATTGGATTACCGACGAGTGGTATAGCTTCGAGTCGCCCATGCAGAAGGAGATAGAATCGGCTTATCAAGCAGCTTTGAAGAAGAAAGATGATATGGCTATGGCTTTAGCTTTGTCGCCATTTGCTCGGAAAACGGCAGAACTGGTGAATAGTGGAGCATACGAAGCTGCAGCCGGTAGCTGCTATGCTATCTTCAGATGTCTGGCCAATACGTGCAAGGAGTATGAAGACTGGTTTGCTGGCTTTACAGGTTATGGTGATACCTACACGAAACTGGCGATATTCACTGAGGCTGTAGTGGAACTATACTGTCACCTACGCCAAAAGCCCGACCTCTCCAAGCGCATGGCTAATGAATGGATACCAACTTGGAAGTGTTCAACCTCGAAACCGATTTCTTCGGTGACCTGCATTGCAGCTCCCGCTTCACAGACATGCTCTGTGATGGCAAGGTGCATTACCATAACTACTCCGTGCTGGAGATGTGTCCCATGTGGGGGATGTGGGAGAAGAAGGGGGGAAAATGAGTTGTTGGACGATATGGACTTTGACCAGTATGGCAAGGTGAAGTGTTGGAAGAGAGAGCAGATGTTGCCGAAGCTGATGAAGATGGTGGAGGGGGAGATGAAGAGTATGAGATAAAGGCCCTACGGAAAACCGTAGGGAGCGGTGGCTTTGAGATAGGTCGCGATAAAATCGCAGAGCAATAGACGAAACAAGGCCACGATGGAATATGGACGCATTATAGCCCAATAGAGAAGTATATAATAAAAGTTATCAGATATGCCATATACAGTTAAAGCGTGCTTTGAGGCATTTAATAAAGATATTGTGAACTTGGATTCCGAACAGACAAAAACTGCTAATAGCAGTAGGGATTGGTTGATAGGGCAAATTCATCATAAGTGTGCAGAAAACATATTGCCTGCGTCATATTTTGAGAGGGATATAAAGTTTGGTTCTTTTGCAAGAAAGACTAAAATACGTCCATTGGATGACATAGATCTTATGATATGCTATAAAGGGCAAGGTGGTACATATCATTCGACAGAAATTACCGGTGTTTATGATATTAGGATTCCTGATAATGTTAAAGTATTGTCGGAATTGAGGAATGATGACGGGATGCTTAATTCAAGGAAAGTGGTGGAAAACCTAAAAGCAGCTTTGAAGAATGTGCCTCAGTACCAAAAAGCAGATATCCATAGAAATCAAGAAGTAGTAACTTTAACGTTGTCATCATATGAGTGGAACTTTGATATTGTACCATGCTTTTATACGACAACTAATTTCTATCTTATTCCTGATGGCGATGGAAGATGGAAACCCACTGACCCAAGAATTGATAAGAAGAGAGTTGAGGATGCAGATGCGAATATAGGGATGGTGAGACAAATAGTAAGGACAATGAAATATTGGAAGAATAGAGCTTGGGATAAAGAAAAATTGAGTTCCTATGCCTTTGAACAGATAGTTCTTGCTGCTATTGAAAACATGGAGATTTATGATATACAAAGGAACGTGTATGTGGTTCTCTCTCAATTGTCAAGTGCTATAAAAAGATGTATACCAGACCCCAAAGGATATCAAGGTGATTTGAATTGCCTAACAAGAGAAGAACGACAAGCTTACTCTGAAATCGCAGAAAAATATACAGCAATCGCGAATGATGCATATATTGCTGAAACGTTTTATGGCAATCACCAGAAGGCAATAGACTCTTGGAGAACTATTTTTGGAAATGACTTCCCACAATATGGATAAGGAAACAAAGAAAAACCATGTAAACGAAATGCAAAACGAACCGTTCAGCATAGATATGTTGAGCGCGCAACGACATTATTATTCGCAAGCCAAGCTAATAGTATATACATCGTTGTTCTTTTGTGTTATTGTGGTAGCTGTGCTTTCTGTCTTAAACAGATTTTATTCAAGCGAAATCCTTGGAAAGACAGTGTTGATGTATAGCTTGCTTGCTTTCATTCTAAGCAGTATGCTTACGAATTATCGCAATAAGCTGCAGAATTTAGCAGCAAGAATTCAACATCTTTTTGATATCAAATTATTTGGACTGAAATGGGACACCGCGTTATGTGGCATTGAGCCGAGAGTAGAGGAAGTGAAAAGGGGAAAACAAAAAAAGCAGAATAAACTAGATTATTGGTATAAAGATATTCCAGACGATTTACCTTTGGATGCTGTGACACTTGTTTGTCTCAGGATGAATGTGGAATATGATAAGAGTATGAAGCAAAATCTGTCACTCCTTCTGTATATTGTCGTTTCTCTTTTTGCTATTATTATTGTTATCGCTAACAACGAGAGAACAATATGGGATATGGTGCTTTATTCCATAGTGCCTCTGCTGCCAGTGTCAAAATTCCTTTATGATGTGAAACGAAGGATTGACAGTGACAAGGAAAGACTTGTCAGGCTTGATGTGAGCATTGATTCACTCATGAAAAAGGCTATTCAAGAAGGAGTAATTGAGAAAGAGGAATTACAAAACATAAATAACCAGATATTTGAGCATCGGAGGACATCGCCTTTAGTGCCAGATTGGTTATATGATATGCTAAGAGACAAAGAGGAAGAAACGGCTGCATATAGTGCAAAATACTATTTTGGGGAATTAAGGAAGAAACTATGAGTGATGAGGTGGTGAGTGTGACAAAGGATGCCTATAAGTGGGTAAGATCCCTATCCACTTTGAGTAGCTGTTTGCTATGGCTATCAGTAGCAATCCTCGTTGCAGATGCAGCACATGCCAGGTATGACTTTTGGCTGAATTCTGGATTGGGTTTATGGGAATATGCGAGAAACGGACAGGTGTTGCTTATATTGACCTACCATTTGACCATATCTGTAGCAGCTGTCTTGCATTTTAATGCCTCGAAAAGAAAGTATCCGGATATTGTAGATGATGTTTATAATACGCAATTGTCATATCCTCAGTCGAAAAACTATTATAATTCACAGAAATGTAATTCTCCAGAGAAGAAATTGGCATGGAACATTGCAGAGAATGTTTTCTTTTCTAGGTGGATTATGATGAAAGGGATAAGGGGGATGACGATGAAGATAGCAGCCATCTTGCTGGTCTTTGTAACATCTTTTTTTATAGACCACTCTCAATTTTTCATAGCGATACTGAAATTGACGATACCATTTGTGTGGTTGAAAAAAGCAGTAGTTTATTTCTATGCCTGCTACCAGCTGAATAGATTGAACGATGAATTGAGAGATTTAATGGTGAATAAACGAACATCGAATGAGATGAAAGCCCAAAGCCTGAAATACGCATTGACCTATGAGTCGTTGATGGCTTGGCTGAATACACCAGTCAGTGAGAAGATTTATAAAAAACACCGAGAAGAGATAAATAGAGAGTTTGATAAATATTCAAGTAAATTTGTGTTATAAGATGTCAAGCAAAACATATTTGGAAAAGATAAACCGCCGAATCCTAGAATTGAACAAGGAAAGCAAAAAGAGTGTTGAGACTTCAATCAGTACTCTGGAACGGCATCTTGAGAATTGGGACAAGTTCGACACAGTCGTTGAGCATAAGGCATTTGGGTCTTTTGTAAGAGAGACAAATCTCCCTAAAAGCATAGACTCAACGGCAGATGTGGACTATATGATTGTATTTAATACGACAGATAAGAAGCCACAGACCTACCTGAACTACGTGAAAGAGTTTGTGGATTTGAAATATCCAAACTCCAAACGTTATCAGGACCATCCCACAATTGCTTTAGACCTGAATAATATAAAATTTGAGATAATGCCAGCCATTCAATTGTGGGGCAAGGCCTTTCCCGGTTATAATATTCCAGCGCCAGCCTCAGTTGTGTTAGAATGGACTAATACTTACCCGCAAAAACTCCAAGAAGATCTAGATGAAGCTGACAAGAGAAATGGTGGAATGCTAAGACCTGTTATCAGGCTTATCAAGTATTGGAATGTCTTGAATGGCAAAATTTTAACATCCTTTAGAATAGAAGAGTATGTCATCAGCCATATTTTTTTTAATTGTAGTGACTTATCGGACTATTTTTATGATGCAGTTCGATACTTAGCTCAAGCAGAGGCATTGGATGACAATAGAAGACAGAAACTATATTCATTTACTTCGAGTATAGAGATGGCCATAAGTCATCGATATTTGAGAAATGACCTTAGTGCAGAGGTGATACTTAGAAAGTTGTTGCCAGAGTTGTGATGAAACCAAATAATACGGCCACCTTGCGGTGACCGTGTGTAAGGAACCCGAAGGCGATGATTAGACTTCTTGTTTCCCTATGCCGATGCCGGTTTCTCCGTCCTCGTATATTGACCCAAGATTCTTTATCTCCGTATGTCCGTTTTCTCCGTCCAGCCGGAAAATCATCTTGTTTAACGTCGCTACCCTTCATAGTCCGACGCTGCAAAAGTACTACATTTTTATGAAAATGCAATCAATTGTCAAAGGAAAAACTATAAAACAGGTGAAAAAACTGAATCTGTCAGGGCAAAACCTAACAGAAATACCTGCTTATGTGTTTGAATATACCAATTTGACCAAGCTGGTGTTAAGCAGAAACAGCATCAGTAAGATTCCCAAGGAGATAGCCAAACTGAAGAAGCTGGAGGTGTTGGATTTGACATACAATAATCTGACAGAAATACCTGCACCAGTTTTTAAACTGCCAAAATTAAGAGTTCTTTCAGTCGGGCATAACAAGTTGAGGAAATTCCCCAAACAACTAGTTGGTTCAACTATAGAGCAACTGATAGCAGACCATAATCAAATAGGTGTGCTGGATGCTGCTGCATTGGATAACTTGACAAGACTTATTCTTAGCTATAATCCTCTTGGCGGGCAGTTGGTGTCGCATAAGTTGGAGAAACTTTTATACTACGACTTTAGACATACCAATCTGATTACACCGGATTTAAAATTGTTGCCCAATGATAGTAAAGGGTATATGCCCATTCATAAGGCAGAGATTACCGAGGATATGTATTTTACGAAGATGATGTATGATTTTTCAAAAAACACGAGTGGCGTGAAGACAACCAATGGCTCAATTTTTATCAGCCATTCGTCGAAGGATAAGGCCATAGTTGAAGAGTTTGTTGATGAAATTCTTCAATTAGGTATGGGTATTGATGCTGACAGAATCAGTTGCACCTCTATCGAAGAAATGGGAATACCCAACGGGACTAAGATGAGGGAGTGGATTCAGGAGAAGATCGTTGATTGCAAGGTGGCGTTTCTGATGATTTCGCCTAATTACAAGAAAAGTGAGATATGCTTGAACGAAATGGGAGCTGTTTGGGCTTTGGAGAAAGATGTGAAGATACTACTTCTGCCTGATATCGATTATGGAAACTTTGGATGGTTAGAGGAGATAAGACAAGCAGGGCATATTGAGAGCGAAGGCGTGTTGGATCAACTATTTGATGACCTGAAGTCGGAGTATGGGTCTGATAAAAAGGTCTCAGAATGGGGGAGGCATAAAAAGAAGTTCCTGGACTTCTGTAAGAATCTGCCAAAGAAAGAGCCTGATGGCAAAGAAGAAGTCGCTACTGGACGAGAGAAGACGGATAAGATATACTTGGAGTATTGTACGCAAATATTTGACTATTTAAGATACAAGCGTTTCTCTGTGTGGACAGAAATGCTGGCTGGTGGGAGACCTCGGATACCAACAAAACTATTAGAAGATATTGAATTGCTAATCCCATATCTTGACTCTAGAGCGAAGTATGACGGATATTGTAGACTTGATGATTTGTTTGTCGCCTTGTCGCTGAATATAAGTGACCTTACTGATGTTCTAAATCTGTATGCGGAGGGGAAAGATGAGGTGTGTACAGTAAGGGCATTCTATAGAGATGAGCCTCACAATCCCCGTTATCATGATGACTTGGAAGATTATAATGCCTACGTAGCATTTATCTATAACTTGACATACGAACTGACAAGAATTTGCAACGCTATCCTTTCTGAGGCCCGTCATCTGATGGTTGGTTTCATGTCAGACTTCGGCATATTCTCAATAGATGGTATTAATCATAAAGGGAATGTGATAGTTAAGTTTGAATACGAGGATGGCGAGATATATAAAGGACTTGAAGATTTTATTGAGGCAGCAATGAGCAGGAAGTTCCATACGTCTTTTGATAAGAAGCGAGTCAGGAAGGTGCTGGGGGATTTGTTGCTGGAGTAAATTGTAGATTATGAAATGAACGATATAGCAGCCTTATTCGCAGAAGTTGATGCAGAGCGTGAAAAAGAGGAAAGGAAGGCATTATTAAAGCAGATTCTTTTCTCTGACGAAACCGCGCCAGAACAATATTCAGACATTTTTAGCGATGTCTGGAAGATGACGTGTATCAATTTTGAAGAGTTACAGAAAGTCATTAATATTTTGGCTGACAATGGAAAGCTGCTCTTGCTACGGGAAAAAGCAGTCGAGGCTATCGAGTACTATTTATCAGAAGGCAGAGAGCGCGTATATGAGTATGCTTTCTCGTTAATCATTGATATAAACGGATATAAACGTATACTTGGAAGGGACTTGTGGGACAGCCTGAATATGGGAAGTTGTGGATTGAATATACATGATAAAGAGGAACATCAACAGGTGTTGTTTGTCATATCAATGCTCCACCATTACCAAGGGGACGTAGATAACAGGTTGTCAAAGGTATTGGAGTTGTTCAACTCTGAGTATGTGAGCGTGAGAAGGGCTTTGTGCGAAATGTTGTTGCCTTACTCCATGAACTTCTTTGGCGTAGTAAAAGAGCATATAGGGAAGTTGAACCTTAAAGAAAGTAAGGAAAAGGAGATGTTCGTCCATTTTATGGATGTGACAGAAAGACGGTTTGACTATGCTGCGAAATGCAAGGAGTTGAGAGCAGAATACATGTACCCAAGTTTGGATGACATAGCAAACGAAGAGGTAGCCAAACACTTGCGTAAAGAAACGAAGAAGGCAGAGGAAGGACATCATTACTTCTTCCAAGACTTCTGTAGGAACGTATTGCTTGGAAGAGGTTATGGTTTCCGGGATTCAGATGGAAGCGTACATACGCTACAGCATTTTCAATTTTCCAGAGCGATACCTATGATGACCGCATCGATGACACCATTAGAGCAAAGGGAATATATTGATATGTTGATTAAGAACTGGACAGAGTTGGAAGAGAAACATGAATAATAGGATAGTAAGGGATTATTTGGCCTCGCTGAAAGAGGACAGGGAACTTGATGCTTTATTCCCGTTGCTACTAAGTGCTATGGGATTTAGGATTGTTTCGACTCCAGTGAACAGTAAAGGTCAGTCGCAGTACGGAAAGGATGTTGTCGCTTGGGGTAAGGCCGAGGATGGAATCCTATATAGATGGTTTTTTGAGTTGAAAGGAAATGCCGCCAAGGATATAGATGATAGAACTTTTGCAATTCAGGATGGTGTGAGAGATTCTATTTTGGCTGCTAAGGACACGCCTTTTGAAGACCCAGCCATTCCTTTTTTCAACAGTCTGCCTGTCAAGATTTGTTTTGTACACAACGGGATACTTAAAGAAAACACTAGACCACAATACGAGGGTTTTATAAAACGAGAGTTCCCTGATGATGGAGCCATGAAGTTTGAACGATGGGACATTGAGCGTTTGACTGAGTACTTTACAACACACCTTTTCAATGAGAACCTTTTCTGTGAAGAAGAAAGCTATAAGCTGTTGTTGAAGGCTCTTATTTTGATGGATGCTCCAGGATGGACGACTGATAATGTGGATAGGATCATTGACATTCAGTTGGAACGCTGTCCTATGAATGGTGCGAACAACAGACTTGTTGACAAAACATTCGCGGCGCTTGGTTTGTTGATGGAATTGGTGACGAAGTATGCCGTGGAGAATGGAAACCTTCTACCAGCTAAACGAACCTCGGAAAGGGTGGTTTTGAAAACGTGGTCTTGGATTCTGAAGAACAAGAAGGAAAATACTAATAGGATTCTTGACAAGTTTAATGGCCTCGTATTAAGACACCTAAACATCTATCGAGAATATGTTGCAAAGCTGATACCGTTGGCTACAAGCTATAAAGGACTATTTCAAGCGGGCGGTGGAGAGGCCGAGAGAGTGTTTTATCCGATGAGGTGCTACGATTTCTTGAACGATTTGCTTTATTATTCGCTGGTTGTTCAAGCATATAAGCCTGAAGAGGAGGTTCAGAAGAATCATGTGAAGATGATAGCGGATGTTATCAAAGCAAATTCTGCTTTTAATTCACCTCTGTTGGACACCAATTCTATAACTCTGCTAATGCTGCTGAGATATACTGATGCCAAAGACAAAGACGGGCATTTGCATAAGGTCGTTTCGAACCTTATTAAGGATATATGTCTGAATGTGGTGTTGCGGCATAAAGATCAAGGTATGTGGCCGGAGTTATATGGGAATAGGAGAAACGTAATCAAGAGCGTTTTCTCAAAGTCGGAAGAATATACAGATGCTTCATCGCTGTTCCTAATGACGCTAATAGAGATAGTGGCGTGGATGGGCGTAGAAGAGCTATATGAGATATTGCGGAAAGAGATAGTTGAGTCGGAAGTGAACTTGCAGGTTGCATATCCTGTTGAAACGGAAGACTTTGAGGTCAAGCTATTTGAGAAACGACTATATGATGAAATAGCAGTAGAGACTTCCATTGAACTGCCAGAAAAACTGTCGGATTTCAAAAAGAGTTTTCGAAAGAAGTATAACCATATTCCATTGAGGACAGAAGAGACACCTTTTGCTTTTCTGATATTGCTGGCTCACATCCACTATCAGACAGATATGTTTCCGGATTATTTAAATTTTGGTTTTCTTGAGAAAATGAAATAGTGGTATATGACGCAAGACGAGAAGTGGATAGCAAGATATAATGAAGTGGTGACGTTTATTGAGACTAATAAGCGGAATCCGTCGAAGCACCGGATTGAGGAGCATGATATGCTTAATTGGTGTAAGGCGAATAGGAAGGCGATGAATGCAGGGAAGATGAAGCCGGAGAGGGTGGAGAAGTTTAGAAAACTTCTGGAATTGACGGAACAGTATAGGAGGAAGAACCAATGGATGTAAATTAATAACTATTATAGTTTCAGATGGCAGAAATTTCGGAATATTTTACACATGATATTAGCATGTATCCTAAAAGCGGGTTGGAGTTCTATGTTTTTGATAATAGTAAGGCAACAGCTTTTGTTCAAGATTGCCTTATACCTTTTAGGGAAGCATATATAGGCGAAGATAAGCTTACTCACATCGTATCTCAATTTCCTACGACTAGAAAAGAAGCCATATCTCGAAGGTTGCCTGAAAAAGGAATGGTTATGTCAGGTGATTTTGGAGAAATATTGTCTTTCTATCTCGCGTGCCAAACGTGGGCACCGGCGGCAAATGTGTTACCAATGAAATGGCGGTTTAGAGATAGTAAGAAAGACGCAAGCAAGTATACGGATATAATATTGTTCTCTTTACAAGACCCAGATAATCCTTCGCCTTCAGATTCAATGTATACTTATGAGGTAAAGACATGCGCCACGGGATTAGGGAGAAGTGTTTATAAGATTCATAAAAGGCCATCATATGTCAATTATAAGGATGGAAAATTGGAATGTACAATATTGGAAGCCGTTTTTGATGCTAATAAAGATGCTGTTGAAAGGGCGGCAGAAACAATTCCTTACTTGTTGACCCGCTGTGAAGATGAAGACCTTTATGACCTTCATAAAAAAATATACCGTT
>ODAI013825589.1_pt1 | contig 10389 bp, 11 predicted proteins | sample 1539321 | NCBI WGS metagenome assembly ODAI01 (sample SAMN02144231, study PRJEB22623) | gut metagenome | biome: sheep rumen | host: Ovis aries | place: New Zealand | reverse complement strand
GAAGAAGTTTTTGTATTCCCTAAATGGGATGGAGTAAGTTGTATATTCGAATTCAATCCAGATGGCTCTCTTTCTAAAGCTTTAACAAGAGGATACACAAGAACCAATGAATGTCAAAATATTACTAAGTCATTTCCAAATATGCGTGGTAATGAAACCATGTATGGATATGGTTTAAAGACAGAAATTCTTATGAGAGAATCTGATTTAAAATACTACAATGATAAGTATAATTCTAAATATAAGAATACTAGGTCGATAGTGGCATCAATTCTCAATAGTTGCACTAACGATGAGCGAAATTCACTGCTTGTGATCGAGAAACTTCGCCAATCTGTCATTAAAGATGGCGTTGAGAGTTTTCAGACACTTGATGAAATGGCTCTCGAAGATAACTATATTAAGTGCAAACTTAAAGAGACAGATAAGATATCTGAATTTGCAGAAAAGCATCGTTTTGTTGATGGATTAAGATGTGATGGGGCAGTAATCTATTTAAAGAATAAAAAGCTTCAGGAGATACTTGGAAGAGATTACGAGAAAAATAGAAATAACTATGAGGTTGCTTATAAGTTTACCGAAGAAGTATCTCTTAGTAACGTTAGAGACGTAATCTTCCAATTAGGACCAACCGGTGCATTAGCTCCTATTGCTAAGATAGAACCAGTAGTACTCAAAGGTAATACTATAAAAAGAGTATCTTTAGGATCGATGGATAGATTTAATGAGCTTAAACTGAGAAAGGGCGACACTGTTAAGATTCTCTATGATATAATCCCTTACTTGGTATTTGACTTGGATTGCAAGCACGATAAGAAGAATAAGGTCATTAAAGCACCAACCGAATGTCCATATTGTGGAGAGAAGCTTGATACTAATGACGATGGTGTTCCAATCAGATGCTCTAATAATAAATGTGTCTGGAGAAAGAAAGGTAAAATATTCAATTTCTGTGACAAAGTAAGAATCGATGGAGTTGGTTGGAATATAGTGGATAAACTTTATGATGCTGGTATCTGGAAGACTATACTTGATGTCTATAGGATCGATAAGCAAAGAGATGCTATTTGTATGCTAAATAGTTTTTCAGATATGTCGTATCAGAATCTTAGGGCATCGATTGAAGCTAAGCGCGATCTGGATGAATGTGAATTCTTAGGTGCACTTGGCATACCTGGAGTATCTAATAAAACATTTGAAGTTATACTTAATGCTATGACTTTAAAGAGACTTATGGTATGCTGTAACTATGATGATATCGATGAACTCTGTAAGCTCCCCGGTATTAAAGAGAAGAAGGCAAGTAAGGTAATTGAAGGTATCAAAGAGAATACTAAATTGATTGATAAGTTCATTACTACTGGCTTAATCAAATTACATCATAATATACCAGATAAGTCTAAGTTCAAAGTATGTTTTACCAAGTTTAGAGATAGTCAGATGGAAGATTTTGTAAAGAATAATGGTGGAGAGGTTGTTGATGATGTTACTAAAGACACAACATATCTCGTAGTGCCTGATATAAATACAGAATCTGGTAAAGTAAAGAAGGCTATCAAATATGGAGTAGAAATTATTCCTAAGGATAGACTTGAAGAGGTTATAACCAATATCAATACGTAAAAAATAAGCCTAGTAGCTTTCTACTAGGCTTATATATTATTTACTAGTAACAAAAAACTTTTTCACAGAAAGGAATTTTTTATGAATAATCGTGAAGAAAAATTAAAGAAAATTGTAGACAAACAGACTCGTAAGTATTTGGATCACACAGTAAACACTACTGACAGCACAACTACATACGTGAAACTGAACGACGAAAATCTTCTGATAACTCCGAAATTACTTCTTGCAAGTCTCAAGAGTGAGTTCTATAAGAAGAATTTAAAGTTCCCAAAGCATGCCAAGTGGACTTTCAATGAGAAGGAAGGGTACATAAAATTAGAGTTAATCAGAAACGGTGTTAAGAAAACTCTTGAAGTTAATCCTGAAGAAGAAACACCAGACTCACTTGAATCTAAAATTATTAGGGAGACTGATAGTGACTTTGATGGTGATTTAGCTGAAGTTAAAGTGGCAGAAGAATCACCAGTTGAAGATAACAGCGATGAAGACGATGGTGATCTTCGTGAGCTGTTTAAAACATCAATCGAGAGATTAAGAACTATGGTACCGAGTAATAATATCCAGGTACCTCATAATATGGCTCTCTATATCAAGAGCTTACTGGTAATCACAAAGAACCGCATGTTTCTTTCAAAGTCAACAAGTGGCCCATATCTTTTCACACAGAGATATTACGAGTATGCTATGGCTATAAAGAATGAGTACGAAATCAGACTTGTTAAAGCGTACCTACTTACAGTACTCTGTGCTATCCAGCTATTAAATAAAAGTGGGGGTATAGATGTTGATAATATGGATGCCACATTACTTGAAGCATACGATTTTATTGAAGCATACTCTTCATTTGCTGTAAGTGATTTTACCGATGCTCCGGCTATGATTAATAAGATGATTACAGATATCCAGATTCCGGAGAATGATCATTTCGGTTATCGTGAAGTTCTCACTGACTATATCTTGATTAAAATGATTAACGACTACGACGTATATAGAGAGGTTGAGAAATTCGCAGCAATGTGCCACGACTACTGCTTCGGTTCAGAAGGTCTTGTAATGGAAGACGTACTTGAAGGTTACTCAAATTACGTATCAAATTTTGTTGAAGGTAAGATACCTACTTCTAACTCAGTAGTAAGAGAGCAACTGTTAGCAGTATTCTTGATTAAGTATCCTGACTTACTTGACAAATCATCACAGCTTAGAATATTTGGTACGTTCAAATATAAGTACAAGACAATTAGCAGAATCGTATCGAGAGAATTTGATTCTCATGTCTATAAACCGCATGGATTAGATGTAGAATTTAGTGAAGAAACATTAAAGTAATCGTTTTTGGTCTACGTCCAAGTGGGGACAATAAAACGATACAATTCTTCACTATGTAAAAAAATATAGAGTGACCTATTCTCGGTGAGGTCACTCTATATTTTTTTAATTCATGTATCACAATAATTTAGAATAAGTGAGAATATTATTCTCATAAAAAATTATATTTATTTTTTTGAAAGGAAAACCTATTATGTCAGAATTTAAAAGGGGTAATCAGAGAAACTCTAACGACCGTAACAAGAGACCTAATCGCGGTGGTTATGAAAAGAGAACTTATGAATCTAAACCAACTATTACAATGGTTGATAAGTTCCTTGATGAGGTTAAGAGTATCGTAAATAGTGTGAATGATCAGGTTGGAAACCTCGTGCTTTCAGTAAACGATTCAAAGGTAGATTTCGGACAGATTTCAGCACGTATCGATTACATGAATGGAGAAGTTGTTAAGAAATCAGTAAACTTCTACTACATGGAGAATAGAAAGTCTAAGTCCGGTGAATACTTTAACGCGTTTATTATGGCTACACATGGAAGCAGCGGCGGAGTACTCTTCTCAACATTTGGAAGAGCTGATAACATCATCACAAAGTTTGTTCCTTACGCTGATACAATCGTTGCACGTAATGCAGGTCTTGACGTAGAAGTTAAGCAGGCCGTATAATTTTTACCCCTTAATCCGAAATAAATAATTTGATTATATACTATCACGGCGGATACCGTGATAAATATAATAAAATAAATAAATGGAAAGGAAGTACGGATTAGTTCGCACGGGAATTAATAATCCGGAAAGGTAGGAATCATGCCAAAACAGTATGTAACCTATGTTGCAGAAAACGTCGTAGATAATAAAGAGGACGTTTATGCAATCACAGACTGGTGTACTGAGAGACTGTCAAAAGAATTTGACATCGATGCAAAAGACATGCCGGACATGGTAATTGCAATCTTCTCAGTTACATTCAGAAAGTTCGTAGATGCTCTTGCAGAAAGAGCCAGAAAGAATTATGATCACTTTATGATCATCGTGGCAAACAGATTAGAGCTTGGCTTTGATAATGCCACAAGTGAAGAGTATGAAAAGAATGGCGGTTTCATGTTCTATATGAAGCACCGTTATTTCAAGTCAGCTGATGATGAGAGAGATGCTGACATGGATGAAATGAACACTGTACAGCTCTGTACAAGATGGAACAGCATTAATGTAGCTTCCGATACAGAGATCATCAGAGAAGTGACATCCGCTGCAATCAAAGAGCTTAGAGCAATGGGAATAATGCTCGAGTCAAATGAATGTATCATTCCGATATTCATTACGATGTATGAATCAATTGTAGGCTATGTAATAGCGAATAGAGGAAAAGAGTTTGAGTATGCGATTAACTTTGCATCATTATTTGACGTAAGAGCAACGGAGTCGGCTGATGAGACCGAAGACATTATAACATTTCAGCCGGCTATTGAGTTCAAACTCGAGCTCAAGTCAGACGCATTAGCATCATCAAAGTTTGACGAGTAATTTTAAGTAACTTAGTTTATATTAAAACGGATTATGACGTAACAAGCATAGTCCGTTTTATTTTTGTAAATTAGTAGTATGGAAAGGTTAAGATTATGCTTAAATACTTAAAAAGGTATAAAAACCCTTTCAATGACCAATTAAATAGATCCCTTCTTAAAGCAGAAGCAGATCTCCCACTTGTTACGTATATAGAAGATGCGTTTAAGTCACTGGAGATAGCTCCGCCTATAAAGATACTTAAATTTGAATTTAATGATGATGAGTCTCTCATTGACATAAATAAGTTCATATTTAAGCGCGATAAGAAGAAGAAAAAGAAGGATAAAGTAGCATATAAATTTATCCATGACTCTCGTTGCGGATCATTGAAAACTTACATTAGAATCACCCTTCCAGTGAAAGACCCTAAGACAGGAATAGTTACTATTCACCAGAAAGATATAGTAAAGTCTATCTTGATTCCTTTACAAGATGATCGTGGTTACTACTATATCAAAGGGAAGACTTACAGATTGATTTTCCAGATCTGTGAAAAGTCTTCATATACTGGAGCTGCATCTATTACACTTAAGTCGTTAATGCCTATAAGGTTAAACAGAGAAACTCTGGATTATACTGGAAAGCACATAAAGACTGAAGCTGAGTTATCTAAGGATGCATTCCGAGAGATAGAAGTAAATGAAGAAATAGCAAAAGTTAATGAAGGTGATGTAACTGTAGAAGATGTAGTTGGTGTTCAGTATACGCTCCCAGTCTACATGATCAACATGTTCAAGAGAGAACTTCCAGCTGTACTATTCTACTTAGCTAATAGTGTAGACTGGGCTTTACAGTATCTCTATGTCGATAAGATATTATCATTCGAAGAGAGTGATGATGACATGAGAGAAGGTGAAATCTGGTTCCAGATTAGCAACAAGTGCTACTTGAAAGTAAATGATGCTGAATTGTTTAATAAGTACCCATATATACAGTCAGTAGTTGGCGGTATACTTTCAGTATCAAGTAACAGACTTACAGTTGGTCAGTTAAATGACACAACCATGTGGATCAAGAAGTTAAGTAATGGTGGTACAAACTATGCGAAGGGCAAAGATATGATGACCTTCTTCAATAGACTTCTTGATGTAACAACTCAGAAAGTTCTCGGTGTTGAGGAATTTCATAAGAAAGATATCTATTCTCTTATTCGTTGGATGATGATGAACTTCAATTATCTTAGAATGAAGAATAACTTAGACCTCAATAATAAGAGAATTAGAAGAAATGAATATGTCGCACATCTTCTTACACAGGAATTCTCACGTAGACTTAACAGAGTTATATCCATGGGTAACAAAGCAACGATGGACAATTACAAAGAGCTCTTTAAGTTCTCTGGAGAGATACTGTTGCAGAGGATGCACGCAAGCGGGATATTACGTTTCGACGATACAATTAATGATATGACATTCTGGTCAAAGACTAAGGCTACGACCAAAGGGCGAGTTGTGCGGCCCCAAAATCCAGTAATGGATTGGATAAACTTCTTTAATTGCGGGAAACTCTCGTTATGTGCTAATTACTAAATCTAAGTAGTGATATTTAGATGGCAATGGGTAACTCCAAAGGTATAGTAAAAAGATTAGCAATAGAGACAATCGACGCAACGAAGATATTTAGTACTAAAAAAATAATTTAGGTGAATTATATGGATTAATTACTAATGATAAAAATCCAAAGAAATTACGTCACAATAGAGATGGTGCTAAATATTGAGTTCAACGACTATCGAACAGACACTTATGTGTAACTTAGTAGAGTAGATAAATTCGAAATAGGAAGTTCTCATATATATATATATATGAGATAAAGATATAGTCTACTAGCGCACGGTCAGGCGAATAAGGATTCTAATAGGATGTCTTTGAAGAGTCGCGGAATCGATCCTTCATTCATGGGTCGTATAGATCCACTTGTATGCGGAAGTTCAGATCCCGGGACTAGTCTTCAGATATCACCTTGGTGCGAACTTGATGGATTTGAGTTCAATAACTCCGTAGAAGGTGATTCATTCATGTATGAATTCAGACAAGATTTACTCGATAAAGAGTGGGAAAAGAATAATACTGATTATGATTATTTAAGATTCAGTCCTAAGAATAAAGAAGATTTCTTTAAGACATTAGGTAAGCTTGAAGATTTGAGTCACAGTGTTATTGCATTCGGGGATAGTCCTGAAAACCCAGGTATCGTAGTAGAAGACTCTGAAGATATTGACGAGAAAGAATCATGAAAAAGATGATTGTATCTATCGGTAGAATCAAAAACATGAAAGCATCAGTTATAGTTATTTTATCTCAAAATCCCGAATCTAGCGATAGGTTCGGGTATTTGAGTAAGAGATATAGAGATGGTTATAGTGAAGATGAGGTGATAGAGTTTAATTATCGTCCAATGGTACAAATCAATGTAGAGCCACGTAAGAATACGGATGAATTCGCTATTCCATATAGAATGCGACTTCTAACTATAACTAATATGTGGCTCCAACTATTTCTCTATTGTATGGAGCATATGATAAATCATGCTAATGAACCTGGGTTATTTACTAAGACTGATTATGGCTATCGATTAGATACAGAGATTGCATCTAGGTACGATATAATCGATAAGGTAGTAAGTAACTCAGTATTTTCATTAAGATACACGGTTGCAGAGATTAAAGACAACGATCTCATGAATAAGAGATATTCACCGGGTGTTGCACTTATCGTTGGTGATGAATCAAATGATGTTATATGTGAAATGACATTTGAAGAATTCATTATGTTTCATAGGGTACTGAATAGTTTAGACCTAACATCAATAGGTATACAATGTCAGCAATATCATGCACTTACTTCTAAGACTGGTGGAGTTAGAGTAAACTCTGATCCAGTATATGAAGAACGTATGGAGTTAGATAATAATATACCGAATGGTCTTACGATTAGACAATATCTTCCTAGTGGTAATATCCCAATGGAAGATGTTTCACTACCATTATAATTGGAAGGAGATGCTTTATGATTAAAGAAACTATCGACAAAATTAATAGCCTGAAAACACAGGCAAAGTACAACAAATTGAAGAGTACGTTTGAGGAAGAAACTCCGACTGAAAAGTTTGCTGATGAAGTTGATTATAACTTCAGAAAGACATCACTCAAGATTGATTACGCAAAGCTTGAATTATTAAAAAAGATCGGTAAAATAAGGCAAGAGTTTGGAGGATGTGAAGATGAATGATAACGAAATCAAATTCCCCGCGTACATTTCGGTGTACGGGGGTAAAGTAATTGTTGTAATAGGTCTTCTTGACGACGGTTACAAAGTGCCATTTAGAGATGGTAAAGGCTACGTTAAGGACGGAATAGTTTGGGTATACAAGAAGGAGCCGCCAATGGATTCCGAGTGCCCATACTTTTGGCCTGCTGAACACGGATATTGCTTTGGCAAGTTAAGAGAAGAAAACAAGGCAGTATTTTCAGTTGAACAGCTTAAACCATTCGGTGTAGAAGACATGGCTAAAGACATTAAGCCAAACGAGCAGTACTACAACGAAGAGATGCTTAGTGAGATGAATGCATCTACTGAGATTTATCATCCAGAAGTAGATCTTGATGACGACTGCTTAAAGCTCTCAGTAAAGAATGCTATTTTACTTAAGCATGTCAACTTAACTGCAAGAAAGCATGTTATGGAAAAGCCTTATCATCTGGCTAACCTTAAGACTGCTTTATCGAATAAGACTAAGATGTCAGACCCTAATCTTCTCAATTGGACTGATATTCTTGGTCTTAAGTTTAAAATTATCTTTACTGATTCAGGTACTGATGTGGTTAACCCATTATGTGCAGTAATGGAATATGACTCAGCTAAGGATAAGATCAGCATCTATAATTCATTACAGGAGCTTGTAGACGATAACGAGAGATACGTGTTACCGTTCAAGTCTAATATGACATTAGATGCTAGAAAAGAGGAAATTGTCAATAAAGATGATCTCAGGAGGAAGAACGATTAATGATTGCTTCAAAGATACTTAATTTCATTAAGGAAAATCCAGACAACTGGGAAGAACTAATCAATGCTAAAGACATAGCGACCAAGCACAAAGGTGACTTGGTCTGCTTTAAATATAACTCCATTATGTCAGATTTCTCTGATCCAATTGTATGTGAATCAAGAGGAATCATTATTGATGTAAAGAATTTAAAGGTTGTATGTTGGCCATTTGATAAGTTCTTTAATGTACAAGAGCAGTATGCTGCTGATATAGACTGGTCTTCAGCAAGAGTTCTTGAAAAGATTGATGGTTCACTTATTAAGTTATACTACTATAACGGTGAGTGGGTATTTGCAACATCATCTACATGTGATGCACATGATGCTAATGTTGATAGATTCGGTAAGAAATACTATGACATTATAAAGAAGGCTGTCAATTATAATAAGATACCATTTGATACTCTTGATCCAGACTATACGTACATGTTTGAATTGGTATCACCAGAATCACAGGTAGTTATTAATTATAAATCAACAGCTCTTTATTTCCTTGCATGTAGAAATAATACTACAGGTGAAGAGATAGAGACTAGTATCGGAATAATGAAACCGAACTCATATCCGTTAAATTCTCTCGAAGGATGTATGGAAGCTGTTGAGAAACTCAATATGGGTTCCGATGTTACTAATGAAGGGTTCGTTGTAGTTGACAAAAACTACCATAGAGTAAAGATTAAATCGATGGCATATGTATCGCTTCACCATATCAAGAATGCAGGTTTTACTGCCAAGAGAATGAGTGAGCTTTATGCCGCATCTATCGATTTTGATGAACTTGTTAAAGAATTCCCAGGCTATACACGGGAAATAAGATTCTATCAGTGGCAGATTGCTGAATTTGAGTTCAATGTCGAACAGATGATCGACTATGCAAGAAGTCTCTATGAAGAGTATGATCATGACAGAAAAGCTGTTGCTTTAGCTGTAAAGAAATCTAAGTATTCTTACTTTGGATTTAAGGCTATCGATAATGAGTTAACTGCTGAAGAAATGATTAGTGCTCTTAGACCTTCTCAGATTGAAGGTTATCTGAAAGACTATGAATATGAAGAAAAAGTAGTGGTAAGCTAATTATGGCTTACCACTATTATTTTTATGAAAGGAGGTGAATTAATGAAGTTATGTGATTTAAGTCGTTTGGATTTTAACCCAAGTGAAGTAAATGATGGGTATGATATGAATGACATCGTTAATGCTAATATATTTAGTAAGGCATTTAAAACGTACCCAGATGTATTCCAGAACATGGTTAAGAAGATGTGTGTAATGAAATTTGAAAAATATAAAACTAACCATGAAATTGGCACTATATTTGGTATTAGTGAAATCGATGTCGAAAAAATTTTACAAGTAACTGCTAAAGAGTTGTATCTGGCTGCTAGTGTAAATTCAAATATCAAACTAGATATATCAGATGAATTAGCACAAAAATTAATCTATTTCTATCTTAGAAAAGTAGAAGCTACGAATGTAATCGTATAATCTTGGCAACATCAAATGTAAAGAAAGTCTTTAGCGCTAATAAAGACTCTAATAGACGCTTACGAAGCGTTAAGATGGTACTTTATAGTACAAATTCTATAGCGGTAAAATCGAATTTTACCTTGAGTCAGATCCAGAGTATATCGATTTCCCGGTAACCCAGTTACTCGCTGAAAATCTGGCTCGTACAATCGATATGAATTTAGAGAAAGATAAGGAGAATTAATTATGGCATGGATCGATGATTTAAACAAAGGATCTCATGGAGTTAAGAGTGAGAAAAGAGAGAAAGGGATGTCATCTATTAGTGTAAGTAGTGTCATCCAGGGTGAGCTTGGT
>ODAI013547494.1_pt1 | contig 10389 bp, 9 predicted proteins | sample 1539321 | NCBI WGS metagenome assembly ODAI01 (sample SAMN02144231, study PRJEB22623) | gut metagenome | biome: sheep rumen | host: Ovis aries | place: New Zealand | reverse complement strand
CCAATTTTAACTTTATCGCGATCAAAAAATTTTTTTATCGTGATAAAAAAAATTGGGGTTCGCGAGAGCGATTCACAAAATACACATTGCGAGACAATATGTAAAATGGCACGAGGATAGGACAAAACGAAACCAATGATAAATGAGGAATGAGAAATACATGTTAAAATTACCTTCGGTGAGAATAGTTGGTAATTTAGCCAGCTGCGCTGGCGGGTTCTTTTTAAAAACAGGAGTAGGTAGTAAATACGTCATGACGAAGGTACAACGTACAAACGACAGCCAATGAGGAGTAAATAATCCTGTTTATCCGTGTATGATTTGATTTGAAAAGCTGATACTCATGCTGAACGTACCCCAAAAAGAGGAAGCCATATCGGCTTCCTCTTTCCATCATTATCAATAACTAACCTTCTTATATTTAATCAAAAGAGTATGCGTGATACGACAGAATACGTCATCTCATTTATATGAATAGCAATTATTACTCATTATCTACGATGGCGTCTTGCCTTCTCCATTCGATGCATCTTCTTCGCCATGTCATGACGCATCTTCTTGCAATGTTTGCAGAGACAACGGTCAACAGGACGGTTGAGATGACGATGAGTCTTGATATGTGGCTTGTGACACTTTATGTCATGATGATGACGGTTATGGTCGATAACTACAACAGTTGTGTTGTTGCGGTTGTTGTGTCTCAAATCTGGTGTGCGGCCTGCAAATGATGTTGCTGTACCGAATATTGTCATTATTGCTGCTAAAGCAAAAGTCTTGAAAGTCTTCATAATCGTGAGTTCCCTGTTAACCTCTGCCTTTCGGTTTCGGAACGCCTTTGGAACTTTGGGCGTTTGGTTTTTATTTTTGATGTTGCAAAGATAGTGGCTTTTACAATAGCTTTCAGGGTGAATTGTCCTATACAATTGGGGGAAAATACTAAAGTGGATAGGAATAGCCCCCATAGAATTAATAATTTGAGAAACATAGACCGATATGGTTTCCTCACTTTATTAGCAGGGACATAAAAGAGGAGGAATACGTTATCGCTTCTTACGGTAGTCGTTGTTAATCTTTATGACAAAGATGATAACACTACAAACAAACGTAATGAGATTGGTGCAAAGCATATAATAGTTATCACTTATGAAACCTTGTACCACAAAAGCAAAACAGCCTACAGACATCATGCTGAAACCTGGTAGCGAAATTCCTTCTGTGTTACGCGTACGGATAGTATGGATGGCTTGGGGAAGATAACCAAGGATAAGACCTATGCTGGCAACCCATCCACAGATATTGAATAACATTTGATGTTCCATTTGCAAAATCATTATTTTAGTGATTTGCAAAAGTATGAAAAAAATGTAAGAACAAACGCATATCCTTCTCGTTTTTTTGTATAAAAAACACGGAATAAGTACTCAAAATTTAGAACTCAAAAACTCGTGCAGTTTCGTTTTGTCCTACTTTAGGATAAAAAAGTCCAATGTATGTGTGAGAAATAATCCATACCTTTGCAACGTAATAAAAGCAAAGGACAGCACAATGATAGTCCTGAGCATAATACTAATACTGAGGTTTTAAGATTACTATTTATATATAATGAGATATACTGAGATAGGAAAAACGGGACTTAAGATTTCAAGTCTGTCTTTCGGAGCTTCATCGCTCGGAAGCGTGTTTCATGAGACAAAAGAGGCAGAGTCTATCAAGGCTGTAGAGACTGCCATCGAGGGAGGAATCAACTTCATCGACGTCAGCCCTTACTATGGTCACTACAAGGCTGAGACCGTTCTCGGCAAGGCTCTCAAGATTATTCCACGCGATAAGTACTACCTCAGCACTAAGGTGGGACGCTATGGCAAGGACGGTGTGAACACTTGGGACTACTCTGGTAAGCGTGCAACAGAAAGCGTGTACGAGAGTATGGAGCGTCTCAACGTAGATTACATTGACATCATCAATGTACATGATATTGAGTTTCAGGCTTCACTCCCTGGAGGTCTCCAGAAGGTAGTGGATGAGACTCTTCCTGCTCTCGTGGAGCTTCGCGAAAAGGGTGTTGTGGGTCATGTGGGCATCACAGACCTTCAGCTTGAGAACCTCAAGTGGGTCATTGACAATGCGCCTGCTGGCACGGTGGAGAGCGTACTCAACTTCTGCCACTACTGTCTTAACGATGACAAGCTGGTGGATTTCCTCGACTACTTCGAGAGCAAGGGCGTGGGCGTAATCAACGCCTCTCCTCTCAGCATGGGACTTCTCTCACGTCGTGGTGTGCCAGACTGGCACCCAGCTCCAAAGGCTCTCGTTGAGGCTTGCGCAAAGGCTGCAAAGCATTGTGAGGCTAAGGGCTACGAGATTGAGAAGCTTGCCATCCAGTACTCTGTCAACAATCCTCGTATTGCTGGTACTCTCTTCTCTTCAGCTAATCCAGAAAACGTAAAGCGTAACATCGAGTGGGCAAATGAGCCTATGAATGAGCAGCTCGTTAAGGAGGTACAAGAGATTATCGGAGACCAGAAGCGTGTAAGCTGGGCGAACACCTAAGGTTCGCATAGCTAACCTTAGAGTTAAAAACTAAAAGTTAAAAGTTATAAGTGGAGTTAGAAAGATAGAAGTTATGAGTTAGCTTAGCTCGGCTATATCGAACGCCATAATTTTAACTTTTTAACCCTCTGAGTTCTCTGTGCTCTCTGTGTTGGAAAAGAATTATAATTTATAAAAGACCATACCAAAACGAGGTAGCTTTATTCTCATCCTCTTGTGGATGATTGTGTGAGACCTCATTAGTAATATGATAATCGATGCACATTCGCACCTGTGGTTGCGACAAGACACAAAGGTAGATGGCAAGACCATCAAGACGCTGAAGAACGGACGCAGCATCTTCATGGATGAGGAGGTACAGATGATTCCTCCGTTCATGATTGATGGTGTCAACTCAGCCGAGGTTTTCCTCTCAAACATGGATTACGCTCAGGTGGGCGGAGCCGTGGTTGTGCAGGAGTTGATTGACGGCAATCAGAACGAGTATCTTCAGAGTGTCATGGAGCGTTACCCAGACAGGTTCTTCTGCATGGGCATGGCTTTCAACCTCGATGAGGCAAAGAATGTGCACAATAAGGGCTTCCGTGGAATTGCCATTCCTGGGCACCGTGTGCATGAGTCACTCCACACCATGATGCCAATGTTCAAGTACATGGAACAAGAAGGGATGATACTTTCCATGTGCCTCGGAGAGGATGCACATCAGATTGACGAGATGGCTGAGGTCATACAGGAATGTCCCGAACTGAAGGTGGCAATAGGTCACTTCGGTATGGTAACCACTCCAAGTTTCAAGAGTCAGATTCTGCTTGCCCGTGAAGGCAAGAACGTGATGATAGAATCGGGAGGTATTACTTGGCTATTCAACAGCGAGTTTTATCCTTACCCGTCAGCTATAAAGAGTATTCGCGAGGCTTCCGACCTCGTGGGTATGGAGCGGCTTATGTGGGGAAGTGACTACCCACGTACCATTACAGCCATAACTTATAAGATGTCATACGACTTCGTAACCAAATCAAACGAATTAACCGAAACAGAAAAGTGTATGTTCCTCGGAGAGAATGCCAAGGATTTCTACGGATTCAATAATCTTCCTGAGTTGCCATACATCAAAAATATGTCTGAATGATGAAAAAGAATACTATACCTTTGATACTGATCTTCTGCCTCTTCTTCCTCTGGGCAATAAGTAGTAACCTGTTGCCAACGATGATTAGGCAGCTGATGAAGACTTGCGAACTCAATCCTTTTGAGGCTTCGTTCACGGAGAGTGCATATTGGCTTGCATACTTCATCTGTCCTATTCCTATCGCCATGTTCATGAAGCGATTCAGCTACAGGTCTGGTATCATTGTCGGTCTGTTGCTTGCAGCCGCAGGTGGACTCCTGTTCTTCCCTGCTGCCATGGTCAAGCAGTATTCCGTATATCTCTGTATCTTCTTCATTATCGCCACAGGAATGTGCTTCCTTGAGACGGCAGCCAATCCTTACGTGACGGCTCTTGGCGACCCAGAGGGTGCCACTCGCCGACTCAACCTCGCACAGTCGTTCAACGGTCTTGGTGCATTCATCGCTGCCATGTTCCTCAGTAAGCTTGTGCTTAGCGGACAAAACTACACTCGTGAGACCATTCCTGCCGACTATGCAGGAGGATGGGATGCCTACATACAGGCAGAGACAGACTCCATGAAGATGCCTTACCTCATCCTTGCAGTCATACTCATCGTGGTAGCCGTGGCTCTCCTTATCGTCAACCTCCCAAAGGTGGAGGACGAGAGCGATGAACAGGACGACAACAAGAAACTTATTGATTTCAGCACTTTGCGTCTTCCTCACCTTCGTTGGGGTGTGATTGCACAGTTCTTCTATAACGGTGGACAGACAGCCATCAACAGCCTCTTCCTCGTGTATTGCTGTACATATGTAGGCATAGACGAGTCCGTGGCAACGACCGCATTCGGTTTCTACATGCTTGCGTTCCTCCTTGGACGTTGGATAGGAACAATGCTCATGGTCAAGATTGCACCAGAAAAGCTCTTGCAGGTTTATGCCGTGATGAACGTGTTGCTCTGCATCGTGGTCATCACATTCGGAGGCTATGTGGGACTCTACGCTATGATAGGAATATCATTCTTCATGTCCATCATCTATCCTACCCAGTTCTCTCTTGCACTCGTAGGATTAGGTCCAAAGACAAAGTCGGGTTCTGCCTTCCTCGTGATGGCTATCGTGGGTAACGCTTGCGTGCCACAGTTCACGGCTTACATCATGAATTCAAACGAACAGTTATATCATATCGCATACATCGTACCTATGGTCTGTTTCGCAGTATGTGCGTACTACGGATACAGATATCGAAGTCTGAAGGCAAGCTCTATGGATTAAGGCAGGAGCCTGATCATACGCATGCATCAATTAACTAAGACTAAGGATAGAATCGATAGAAAAAGAACTACTATTATTTTCGCTTCTTCCTTTTTCCTTAGACTTGCTAAGACTTCCCAACTAAAGCTCGCCTTGCGAGCTTTAGAGTTAAAAGTTAAAAATTAAAAGTTAAAAGTGGAGTTGAAAGTTGAAGAGTTGAAGAGCTAACAAACTCACAAACTTACAAACTCACAAACTTAAAAACTTAAAAACTCACAAACTTAAGAACTCAAAAACTCAAAAGATATAATGAAAGCAATACAGATTTCACACTCTCAGGAATTGAATATTGTAGATATAGAGAAGCCACAATGTGGCGCTGGTGAGGTACTCCTCAAGTTGCAATACGTAGGATTCTGCGGTTCAGACATCAACACATTCATGGGACGCAACACCATGGCACTCAATCCTGTTATCCCAGGACATGAGATTGGTGCGATTATTGAAGAGGTAGGAGCAGATGTTCCTGCCAACCTCACAAAGGGAATGGTCGTGACTTGCAATCCTTACACCAACTGCAACAACTGTGCTTCATGCCGCAACGGACGTGTGAACGCTTGTCAGCACAACGAGACTCTGGGCGTTCAGCGCAATGGAGCCATGAAGGAATACATCGCCGTTCCTTGGGAAAAGGTTATCCCAGCAGGTAACCTCGATGCCAAGACTTGTGCTCTCATAGAGCCAATGTCAGTAGGTTTCCACGCTGTAAGCCGTGGACAGGTGACAGACATCGACGTTGTTCTCGTCATCGGTTGCGGAATGGTCGGCATGGGTGCTATCGTACGTAGTGTTACCCGTGGCGCAGTAGTCATAGCAGCAGACATTGACGACGACAAGCTTGCTCTTGCACGTCAGATGGGCGCAACATATACTATCAACTCAAAGACAGACGACGTTCATGCACGTCTCTCAGAGATGACTGGAGGATTCGGTCCTGATGTCATTATCGAGGCAGTGGGTAGCCCATTCACATACCAGATGGCTGTAAACGAGGTAAGCTTCACTGGACGTGTAGTGTGCATCGGCTATGCAAAGGCAGATGTCACATTCACAACAAAGCTTTTCGTACAGAAAGAACTTGACATCCGCGGCAGCCGTAACGCTACACCAAGCGACTTCCGTGCCGTAATCAAGTATCTTGAGCGAGGCACTTGCCCAACAGAGACACTCATTACCAAGGTCATCAAGCCAGAAGCAGCACTCGACACCATGAAATGGTGGAGCGAGAACCCTGGTAAAGTGTTCAGAATACTTGTTGATTTCAATTAAATGACGTATCTTTGTGCAACTATGATTTCAAGTAATTAGGAATTAGAAATGAGGAATTATGTTCCTTGAACCTTTTGAACTTAAAAACTCAAAAACCTAAAAACTCAGAAACTAAAACAAAGTTGCAACAAAAAACGATTATGAAATCAAAACTCGTAGAACGAAAATTTCTCCTGCCATTCATCCTCGTCACATCGCTCTTTGCGCTGTGGGGATTCGCCAACGACATCACGAATCCAATGGTGGCAGCATTCCAGACAGTAATGGAGCTTAGTGCCTCCAAGGCATCACTCATCCAGTTTGCCTTCTATGGCGGTTACGCCACCATGGCAGTACCTGCGGCACTATTCATCCGACGTTACTCATACAAGAGCGGAATACTCCTCGGACTGGCACTCTATGCCACGGGCGCATTCCTCTTCATACCAGCGGCAGAATACCAGATGTTCTCATTCTTCTGTGTATCTCTGTACATTCTGACCTTCGGACTTGCCTTCCTTGAGACAACGGCTAATCCGTTCATCCTCTCACTCGGAAGCAAGGAAACATCAACACGACGACTCAACCTTGCACAGTCATTCAACCCTATGGGCTCGCTAAGCGGCATGGCTGTGGCATCATTGGTCGTACTCCCCAACCTGATCTCCGACAGACGTGACGCAGAAGGCAACATCATCTTCTCCACGCTCTCTGAGGCAGAAAAGGCAGACATCCGTCTCCATGACCTTGCCATCATTCGTGACCCATACGTCATCCTCGGACTCGTGGTACTGTCGATACTCATCGTCATTGCCCTTGTCAAGATACCTAAGAAAGAGGGCGAGGGCACAGACGAGCGCAACACGACAGGTCAGACGCTTCGCAATCTGTGGCACAACGGAGTCTATCGCTATGGCGTCGTTACACAGATGTTCTATGTGGCAGCCCAGATAATGGTGTGGACATTCATCATCCAGTATGCCGACAACCTCGGTATCAACAAGGCAACGGCACAGAACTACAACATCGTGGCAATGACCATGTTCCTCTGCGGACGATTCCTCTCCACATTTCTTATGAACTATGTGGACAGCCGTAAACTCCTTGGCATCTTCGGAGTGGGAGCAGCCATCTGTTCACTGGGCGCAATTATCATCGTAGGTATGTCAGGTCTCTACTGCCTCATAGGTATAAGCCTCTTCATGAGCCTTATGTTCCCAACGATATACGGAATATCCCTTGAGAACGTAAGTGACAAGGACACCACCCTTGGTGCCGCCTTCCTCGTGATGGCAATCGTAGGAGGTGCGCTCATGCCACCGCTTCAGGGTGCCATCATCGACCTCGGTACACTCTATGGACGTCCTGCCGTCAACGTGAGCTATTCCCTTCCATTGCTCTGCTTTGTCATCATCGCCACTTATGGCTTTATAGCGTGGAGGAAGAAAATAAACAATTGACAATTATCATGTTGTTTTGCTGTAAACATAATCTCATAACACAGCAAAAGCACAAAACATAACAACCATACAAAGTAGTAACAAACAATAACATTTTATTAGGAAATAGTTGATTTTTGGTTAAGTTGAATAACAGTAATAAAGCCTGACTCGTGAGAGCCGGGCGTTTTAATTTGATTGTACATGCGGCAAGTATCAAACCTAATAACTTAAGAGCAGACAACATCATAACATCTCAACAGGAGCTTGCTAAAGTTGAGTAAATTTATATTATCACGCAATGAAAACAATACTATTTTATCCAATTATCATCCTATGCAATAAAAGTACAGAATATATAATCGAATAACTTGCGTGCTTTCCCAAAATAATCATATATTTGCAACGAGTATAACCTACTACAATTTTGACAACCTATAGGTAATGCTTAAAAATAATACTTCAAAACGCATAAAACATTAATGACATGAAAATAAAAGTTCGATTATTATCAATATTATTGCTGTTGTTTTCATCAGCACATGCAGTTAATCCAAGGAATAATGCAGATCAGCAAATCACAGAAGATGGAATTTCTGTTAAGAATTTAGAAGTCTCATCCGAAAATATCGAGCGATCTCCACGTTTCCCTGGAGGTGATAAAGCCCTATTGGACTTTATTAAACGAGAAATGCGCTATCCTGAATGCGTAAAGAAAGAAGGTGTTGAGGGACGCGTTATTGTTTGCTTTTATGTGGAAACGGACGGAAGTCTCACTGATTTCAAAATAATAAGATCGACAGACTCAAGGCTAAACGAAGAGGCTCTTCGCATTGTCAAGAAGATGCCGAAATGGAAACCTGGGCAGATTGGAGAGAAAATAGTGCGAATGAAGTATTCTTTACCAATTAGATTCAAATGTAACAACTCAAAAAATGACAGCATAATGGTTCTTTTACCAATTACACAAGAGCAATGATGTTGGACTACTTACACTAACTTATATAAACAAAAACTAAAACCAATGAGAAGAATAGTTACTACTATTTTACTATGTGTGGCTGCAATGTCATCATACGCTCTTGAGTTGCCTGAGATATTCAGTAGCAACATGATGCTACAGCAATCTACTGCGGCAAAGATGTGGGGATGGGCAAAGCCTGATTCCAAAGTGGAGGTGTGCGTATCATGGGACAAGACTAAGTACCAAGTCACGGCTGATGGCAAGAAAGGTAGATGGGAGGTCGTGCTTAACACTCCTAAGGCAAGTTATGACACACATACTATTACCATCAACGGGGATGGAGAGACAGTAACGATTGACAACATTCTCATTGGTGAGGTATGGTTCTGCTCTGGTCAGTCTAATATGGAGATGCCTCTCGGCGGTTTCTGGAACTGTCCCGTAGAAGGTGCTAACGAGGCAATCGCACAGTCAGGAAAATACAAGCGAAACATAAGATGCGTGACGATTGAGCATACCGATGCTCTTACTCCACAGGACAAGACGAAAGGAACATGGAAGACCTGTGAGCCTGAAAATGCGCCAGGGTTCTCTGCCTGCGGCTATTTCTTTGCACGCACGCTTACGGATATACTTGACGTTCCCGTGGGCATCATCAACTGTTCATGGGGTGGCAGTTGCGTGGAAGGTTGGTTGCCAAAGGAGATACTTGAGACATATCCAGACGGACTTACTCCAATGGATGATGCCGACTATCACCGGAAGATGGTGATGTACAATGGTATGCTCTACCCTCTTGCCGGTTACACGATAAAGGGTTTCCTTTGGAACCAAGGTGAGAGTAACGTGGGTAAAGAACAGGAATATATTGAGCGTTTCACCACCATGGTGAATCTATGGCGCAAGATGTGGAAACAACCAAATGACAATCTGCCTATCTACACGGTAGAGTTACCGCCTTATCATTATGACAATGTCAATGGCGACTGGGCTGCAAAGTTCCGTGAGGCTCAACATAAGATAGCAAAGACTCTTCCACATAGTGGATGCGTATGTACTTCTGACCTTATCTATGATTATGAGACAAAGCAGATTCATGGCACGAAGAAGCTGGAGATTGGTCAGAGACTTGCATACATGGCAGCCATCAGGGACTATGGCATCAAGAGTATTGTGGCAGATGCTCCTGAGTTCGATTTCATGAAAACGGTAGAAGCAAATGACGAAGACAAGACCGTCATTGCTGGTACACCTGTTGCAAGCAATCCGAATGACAAGGGTAAAGTTACATATCTCTACTTCAAGAATGCGACTGACGGCTTTGACCGTCTTGAGAATATAGAAGGATTTGAGGCAGCAGGTGCTGACGGAATATTCCACCCAGCCATCGTGTGGGCAGCTTCCGACTGGAGAACACAACCGCAAGGTTGTTTCCTCAAGCTCGTGTGTCCAGAGGTGAGTGAGGTGAAGAACGTAAGATACTGTTTCAAGAACTTTGCCATTGGCAAGCTTCATGGCATGCGAGGATTGCCAGTCGTTCCTTTCCGTACGGACAAATAACTAATTCAAGTTTAGCTTGTAGTTAAATTGTAGTTAAAATGGAGTTATATAGGAAGTTAAAAAGACGTTTGATTGTTTGCTGTTTTTAGAAGAACGAAAATTTAGAACTTTTCTCACCGTAGGTAAAATTAAAGAAAATTTCTTATTACATTCTTCGTAAAAAATGATAACGAAAACAAGAGAAAATGAGAAGAAACAAATTTT
>ODAI012229194.1_pt1 | contig 10389 bp, 3 predicted proteins | sample 1539321 | NCBI WGS metagenome assembly ODAI01 (sample SAMN02144231, study PRJEB22623) | gut metagenome | biome: sheep rumen | host: Ovis aries | place: New Zealand | reverse complement strand
TAATTCAATTATTTTTTTAATTTTATTTTATTATTTAAAAAATATTTTTTTTAAATTTTAAATTTTTTGGATTGGGCATCACACATAAATTCTTAACATCAAAAATAAAATATAAATATTTTATTATAAAAAAATTTATTATATAATATCAAATGATAAAAAATTTTAATAAAAATATCATTGATTTTTTAAATTTAATAAAATGTCAGAACAAGAAAATATCCCAAAAGTAGAACAAGAACAAAAAAAATCCGAGCCCCAATCCACCGAAGAACCGAAAAAATCCGAGCCCCGAGCCACAGAAGAGACAAAAAAATCCGAAGACACCAAAATTTCTCCAGATATATATCAGGATATAATATCTTTAAAAGAAAAAAATATATTTATATTCACAGAATCTTTCGAGGAAAAAATTCCTGAGATTTTATCATATCTTATGGAAAAAGGTGATGAATATCCTTTAGAAAATAAAATTCAAATTTTATTTTATTTACAAGATTTATTTAAAAAAGTTGAATTTTATACAGAAATATTTTCGAAAAAAAAATCATTAAAAGAAAAAATGAACATCTTTGAAATAATAATAAATCAATATATAACAAATACATCAAAGGATTATTTATTTGAGTTAAAAAACATATTTATTCTATTATTAAATAAAATTACATTTTGTAAAAAAACATATAAATATATTTTCTCTTTTTTAGTCGAATATTTAAATAACAAATCCGAACATAAATTAAATTCGGAACAAGTTTCTAAAATTTTAGAATTATTAACCATATATTATACAACACTTCCTCAAATAAAAGAAGTCAATGATTATTTTTATTGTAATAATTATACAGATTATTTAATCAAAATTCAAAATAAGGGAAATGCCTCAAAGAAAAAAATAAATTTCGATGATTCATTAAATATATTACTTTTCATTAAATTAATTCCTAAAGAAATAATTAAAGCGGCTGAATCTGAACATATGACTAATTTACTCGAATTAGATTTTATCGATAAAACAAAAAATATTAATTTTAATATAGATAGTGAGAATAATTTAATAATGAATAATAATGCAACAGATAAAATTACTAAATTAGAAGAGAATAAATATATTAATATTTTATTTAGATTTAATCTTAATGTCAAAGAAAATTTTAAAATTGAAATTTTTATAAATAATAAGCCAATTAATTTCAAAAATTCTCAACTCGAAATAAAAGAAAAAGACTCCGACAAGAATAAAATAAAAGATAAATATGAAATAAATTCAATAAATCTTTTCAAAAATTTCTTTGGTCAATGTTCCAATATTATTATATTCAAAAATAAAAAAATTGAAGGCCTACCGAAATTTTTAACGGCCAAAAAGGTAAAAGAAGCGGATAAATCAGGTGCGAATACAATAAGTGCATTATTTGATATTTCTAAAAAAGAAAAAATCGAAGAAATTGTTATTAATGATTTATTCGTCAAAGGTCTTTATAATGAGGATTTATTAAATATTTTAATAAAAAATGAATTAAAAGAAAAAGTGGAGCAAAGTAATATCGATAATATTTTTAAAAATAAAACACAAGATAAAATACCCCTTACAGATATCGAAGAATTTTTTGATAAAATAATATCGGTATATATTCCATCAAGAAATGAATTAATCAATTCAGAAATTGTTTTAAAAGATTCAATAAGTGGATTAGATGCTGTATTTAATATAAAAAATAAAAATTCTGATTTAAATGGGATACATTTATATAAGTCTTTAATTGAAGATTTTAATTATATGGGAGGACTTAATCATTTTATTCCGATAATAGAATTAATGGTAAATGATACCAATATTTTAACTAATGAAAATTTTGTGAATTTTTTTAAAATGATTAATACATTAATTAATCCTTTTTATACCCGAATATTAAAAGATGAAAAAAATTCAAATTTCTTCTCGAATTTGTCACTTTTTTTCAAAAAAATTCCTGATAATTTTTTCAATTCGGAAATTGTTGGAAATATAATTGCATTATCTAATAAATTTTTGGAGCAAATTAAAGATGAAAATATCATCGAATTAAATAGAGATTTTCAAAATTATATTTTATTGGAAGAAAAACTTTTATATAAATGTAATAAAGAAGATCAGAATAAAATAATAGATCAAGTAGTAAATGTATTAAATATATTTATCAAAAATAAAAGGGATTTTGTAGATATTGGCCTATTGAAAATAGCAAATATAATGTTATATTACGACAAAGAACATCTCACTAAATTTTGCTGTAAAGCGCATTCTGAATATTTCATTGATACTAATAAAGAAAAAAAAATAATGGAACCAGAATTATGCGATGTATTTAAAAATTTCGAATATATTATTAAATTAATTTGTTCAAAATTCAAAGAGCGAAGTGAAAATAATATTAAAACACAATATGTCAAAAAAACATCAGATGATATGATAAATTTTTTCGAGATTTTGACGATGGAGGTTTCGCCCTGTTTTCAAAAAGTGATATTAAAAATATTTAATGATTTTTTCGAGGAAAATTATTATAATGCGAATAAATATCTAAATATATTAAATGAAATTTACGATATTAGTTTATTTGTATTAAAATCGTCTTTATTTGATAATAAAATTGATATTATAAATTTCATTAATTTATTGTTTAGAATAAAATATGATTTAAATCAGAAAAAAGGCGCGAAAGATAAAGAGTTTTTGCCTTCAATAAAAATAAATGGAGCATATGAGACATTAATGAATAATAACATTTTGCCATTTTATCTCTTACCAAAAGAAGAATTAAATAACATCGATAAAAATAAAATAGTAAAATCATTTTATCACATTGGAGGTGTGGAATATAATTATATTTCAATCTCTGAAACTGAAAAAAAAATAAGTGAAATATATAACAAGAAAAAATTGGGACAATTATTTATAGATTTATATGATAGTGTTTTCCTCGCATTTAAATTGCATCCGACGATAACAATAAATTTAGATTTTTTGATAAAATTAGGAACGAAAGGTGATTTGGATTTGGTTAAGAAATTTTTACAAGATTTAAATAAAGAAAAAAATAATATTATTGAAATTAAAAAAAATAGTTCGATATTGACTTATGTTTTAGAAACTTATTTCCATGTTTTTATGCTAAAAGGAACAAATTATGATAAAAATAAATTTGTTTCAAGATTTTATTATTTAAATGAAGATCAAAATAAGATGAAAAAAACAGTGGAAGAAATTTGTATTTTATGCAGGGATTTAATAAATGATATTCTTAAAATAAATATATATAGGTTAGATTATTTTTTAACTTGGGGGAAATACTATTATGAAATAAGCAAAAATAAAAGCAAAATAACTACGGAATTAATCGAGGAATTTATTTTTAATATTTTTTCGGATGTTGATAAAGTTATCTTCAATAAGGATTTAATTGTATATACTAATCCTGGACAAACAATGGAGTTTTTATATTTTATTAATATTGTGTTCGAGTTCATTTCTTATTTTAAATTAAATATAATAAGTAATGAAAATAATGATAGAAAAATAAATTTCATAAATGATAAAAATATCAAAGAAATTTTATTTTCTTCTTTTGATATTTTATTACCAAATATAAAAGAGCCTTCACAAAAAATCATTTCGAATAAGAATAAATGGAAATATTACCCTTTAATTAAAAAAGTACTTCAACATTTTTGTCCTTTATGGGATATAATAATGATGAAAAATGAAGATGATATAGATAAATATCTTGATAACAAAAAAAATATAAATATATATGTGATTGAATTCGAAGTTTTATTTGAAGAGGTCAAAGATGCCAATTTTGTCGCACCAGAATTCGAAAAACAAAATACTACTAATAGAGGCATTAAATTAATATATTTATTATACCATTTTTTTATTCAACTATATAATCTAGGAGGAGATAAAGATGATATTAAAGAAATATTAACATTATTTAGAAGGTTTTTAACTTTAATAATAATATCATCTTTCACTTTGTCACCTTCTACGGATAAACGAAAAACTAAAAAATGGAATAAAGGTGAAGATTATAAAAATGTTCAAAATAATGTTAAAAATATTTTTTATCATACATTTCTGTTTTTATATGAATCGATAAAAAAATGCGATTTAAATATATCAAATGATTCAGCAAATAAAAATCATTATTTATTTTTAAAAAATTATTTATATGAAACTTTAGCTTATTTATTAAAAGTAACAAATACTATATATCGAAAAGCCCGTAGAGATGAAGATAAAAACGCTAATTTAAAAGGAGTCAAGGGACTATTGAATAAAGTGAAAAATTTGAAAAATTTAATAGTAGAAACCGAAGGAGTAAAAACATCAGGAATATATTCTCTTTATGAAAAAATGTATAGTACACTTAATTTAGATTACGACTTCGAAGTAAAAAATTATTTAGATAAAATTCCACAAACTGATTTTAGTAATATAACAGAAAAACCAATAAATTCAAAAATAACCGAATGCATCAATTCTTTCATGGAAGAAGCGAAAAATAAAAAACTATTTGGCGTTGGTAGTTCAATAAATTCCGAAGTCGAATATGATAAAATAAAATTTTATCCTCCCTTTGAATATATTAAAAAAAGAAATTTATCATTAAATTTTTTCATTCCTTTATATGATGTATTACCCAACGTAGAATTCGATGAAAATGATGAAAAAAATTATGTTTTAAAAAAATTAATTTTAACCTGCGATTATTTCCAAAAATGCAATTTAGAAAAAGATTTAGAAAAAAATATGCAAAAAATTAATGAAAATGTGAATAAAAAATTGTTATTTAATTCCATACAAAGAGATATAGAAAGAAAAACAAATTCAAATATGTATATTAAAACTAAAAAAAAACTATTCAGCTTTTTGGGTGTGTGGAGTAATGAAGAATATTTTTATAATAAATCAAAATATGAAATAAAATACAAATTGGTAAATCATTTAACTTCTGATTATACAAAGGTATTATTAGAGCCAATAATTAATATAGATTATTATTTTCCTGAATTTACAAAATATAATTATGGACAAATTTTCAGAAATGATGAAAGTATAAATACTATATGTAATTTAACTGATTTATCCTTCGCTGTTCCAGAACATAAAAAGCCTATAATTGATGAAGATGATGACAAAAAAAATAAAACTGAAGAAAAAAAAGATGAAGAAAAAAAAGATGAAGAAAAAAGTGAAACTCAGGATAAAAAAACAGACGAAGAAAAAAAAGAATCAACAGAAGATTATAATGAATTGTACGATGTAAAATTAAATTATTATAAAAATTTGGGAAATAATGTACTAAATCAAAAAGATATTTCTTTGAGTTCAATCCCAGAAGAGCTAATAAAGGAATTCATTATCCAAAAATATTCAACAAATATTATAACACAATATGATACAAGTGCTGAAGCTTGCTTAATAAATTCAGCAATTCATATTACAGGTCTTATTTTCAACGACGAAACAGGTATCGGATTTTATGGCTATGAAAAAGTTCATTCAAAGGATATATACGAAGAAAATTATGATAAAGAGAGATTCACATGTTTTGGTTCAATTTTCAGACCACAAAATAAAAAATACGAAAATTATTTTATTAAAATACCTTATAATTCTATTGAATTAATATTAAAAAGAAGATATTTCTATAAACGAAATGCGATAGAAATATTCACCGTTGATAAAAAAAGTTACTTTTTTAATATAAATGATAATAAATTTAAATCGTTATATGAAAATATTAAACATTATATGCCATCAGGAATCGAGGATATAATCATCGAAAAAAATCGTTTTGAGAAATCAGGTGAGAAAATAGGCTTTTATAGCAAAAACACATTTCTTCAGTTTAATAAAAGTATAATCCCTTTCCAAAATATACAAAAAGATATGAGTTTAAAAACCATTTATGAAAATTGGTCCAAATGGAAAATATCTTCATTTAAATTATTAATGTATTTAAATCTTTATAGTAGTAGAACCTTCCATGATTTAAATCAGTATCCTGTATTCCCTTGGATAATAACAGATTACAAGAGTGATAAATTACCCTCATTAAATAATGAAGAAAATGGAATAATAAGACAATTCGAACTTCCGATGGGAATGATGGAAATAACCCCCGAAGCCGCAGATAGAAAAAGAAGCTATTTAGAAACATGGAATACAGAAAAAGAAGAAAATGAACCCGAGGAAGAAAGCAATACAGAAAGATATCGAAGTCATTATAGTACGTCATTATATGCCACGTATTATTTAGTAAGGGTATTTCCTTTTTCTTATATAAGAGTAGAATTACAAGGGAAAAATTTCGATGACCCGAATAGATTATTTAATTCGATGAAAAGCTCTTTTAATAATTCAATATCACAAAAATCCGATTTAAGAGAATTAATTCCTGAATTCTTTTACTTCCCTGAAATGTTCTATAATTCCAATAAATTAAATTTAGGTATGGTCACTACATCCGAAGGGGAAAAACCTTGCAATGATGTGCTTATGCCAAATTGGGCTAATGGTGATGGATATTTATTTATTAGTAAACATAAAGAATTACTTGAATCTCCTATAATTAGTGATAATATAAATAATTGGATTGAACTTATATTTGGAATTAAACAAAAAGGAGAAACCGCGAAAAAAATTCATAATTTATTCGCCAAAGAAAGTTACGAAGAATATGAAGAAAATTATAAAAAGTCTAATAATGATGAAAAAACACTTTTATGTAAATTTACTGAATTTGGTGTTACACCGAGTCAATTATTCAAAAGTGTATTTAATAAAAGAATGGCATATTCCGAACTCAAAAGTAATAAATTTTTATTACCTAATACTACAGAATATTTAAAATATAAAGAAAATGAAAAAGAACTTGAAAAAATTAAAGAATTTATTGTCGAAGAAGCAAAATATCAAATATATGGAATTCCTGGTAAAATATGTTATACTGAAGAATCTAAAGGAAAATATAGAATAAGTGCTTTAACTCCAGAATGTATTAAAATTCATAAAAGAAAAACGAATGAAATTCATATAAAAAAATCTGTGGCACTCGCCCCCAATCCCCAAACCCCCCCTTCAGGCCCCACCCCCACACCTGAAAAAGAAGAAGAAAAAATAATTATTGAAATTGATATCGAGCAAAAAAAAGAAATTAAATTAACATCATCTCGAAATAGAATAACTAATCCTCCCTCTGTTTTTTACAATAATGGAAAAAGCATTGCATTAGGAGGATATTGGAACGGGACAATTTTAGCCCAAAATATTGATGAAAATTTCGACGAAAAAAAATCAAAAAATAAAAATACAGTAATGCTTTACACAGGAGTTAATTCTCCTGTTGTAAAAATTGCCATAGATAAAAATGAAACTTATGCTGTATGTGGAAACAAATTGGGTAATATTTTTATATTTATAATAAATCAGAATAATAAATTAGAATGGACTTTATACAAAAAAATAATAGAGCATAGAGCAGAAATAACTTGTTTAGATATTAATGAGGAATTAAATATATGCATTTCCTGCTCAAAAGACGGTTATTGGTTTACTCATTCTTTGCCAGATTGTGCCTTAATAAATTCATTTTTATTCACAGAAAATATTTTTAATAAAGAATCAAAAAATGATGATAAAATATATTATCCTAAAATCGCATTAATTTCTTATTCGCCTTTGCCTTGTGTTATTCTATATTTCGAGGAGAGAGACAGTCTTTGCGTTTTTGCTATAAATGGTAAATTGCTCAAAGAGCAAAAGATGGGATTTAAATTAAAAGAAAATAATATTAAAAAATATAAAGATATGCAATTCAATGAATACTTATTAATTTTCGATGAGAGTAAACAATGCATTGAAATTTATAATATAATAGATTTAAAGCCGATTTCATCTTTTCCTTTAATTGAGCACACTTTTGTCGATTTCATTACAGCAAAAGAACTTGATCATATTCTTGTCCTAGCTCAATTTAAAAGTAAAAATGAAGAAAAAAATACTGGAGAAATAAGTGCAAAAACTGCTTATAAAATTATGGTTGTAAGAAATAATAATTTAGAAATAAATTGGAAATGAGAAAGGAAAAGTAATCTGTAAAGATTAATTATAGACTTAGTTTAGAATATTTAATTAAATTTATTTAATTTTGGAGAGTATTATATAAATTTATTATTATTTAAAATATAATGATATATAATAAATTCATTAAATTATTTCATGGGGATTGGGGATTGGGGATTGGGGATTGGGGATTGGGGATTGGGGGTTTGGGGTTTGGGAGGTGGGGCCCAGCCCCAACTCCCCACCCCAAACCCCAAACCCCATCCCCCAACCCCCACACCCCCACCCCCACAAAAAAAATTTCATGATTTATTAATACTATTAATGAAAAAAGAATTTTTTTGAACTTTGAGATTTTGCATAAAAAAAAATATAATATAAAAAAATTAAATTATGCATTTATCAGTTATTGATATTATTTTAAATCATGTATTGTTAATTTATTTTTGAAATTTTTATTATACCCAGTATATACAAAATTTTGAATATCTTGGTAATTTTTGTGTCTAATTAAAGAATTACTCTTAAATTTATATCTGTTTTGAATTTTTGGAAATATAGTTTCTTCTTTATCATTATCGATTTTATATTTTTTATTTATTAATTTAATTTTATTTGTAATTATAGTATTATTTTTATTTATTGCGTCTTTAACTAAAAAAGTTTTTGCCGGATTATGAAATAATTTTATATATTTATTCATATTAAAAGAAATATTTTTATAATTCTTATTTTCATCTTTTCTTTGAGAGTCTATATTTTGCTTATATATATCACTGATATTATTATTATTATTATTATTTACAATTTTATTTTCTTTCATATTTAATGGTTGTTCAGTATTATTATTTATTATTTTATTATTATCAATATCTATATTATAATTATTTATATTAGCGTCTTCTTTATCTTTAACCTTATCTTTATCTTTATTTTCTCTATTATTAACCATAAGTTTCATCCCATTAATATCATTATTAAAATTAATTTTAACACTTGATGACTTTTTAGTCTTAAGATAATTATCATTTATTCGAAACATTGTTTTTGATAATAATAAATTCGTATTCATAGTATTATTAATACTACTTGTTTCATTCTTATGTATCATATTAATATTTTTATTATGGTCTTTATATTTGGTATTATTCACCTTAAAAAATTGATAAAATGTTTGACCACTAACTAAAGCTTTATCTATTTTATTGTTTATATATTTATCATTTTTTATTGATTTTGATATATATTTATCAAATCCATCAACCCCATGATTGTTTTCTTCTTCTAATTTTGATAAATTTTTATTTATTTTATTAACTAATTTATGTTTTTCGAGTAATTTGTCAGTTTCAACTTTATTTTTTTTCTTTTTAATATTATAGAAGAGATACAACTTATAAAATTTATTTTTTATTTTTTCAGGAATTAATTCCAAGGCTTCTTTAGCCGAAGGCCTTCTATCTTTATCTTTTGTCATTAGTCTTAAAACAAAATCATATAATTCATTACTATAACATATGGGTAAATTCGAGGGTTGTTCACTAATAATAGCATTTCCCAATTTAATCAAATTTTCGTCATTAAAAGGGGGGGAAGTTTTTGCTAAATGATATAGGGAACACCCTAAACTCCATATATCTATTTTATAATCATATTTTTCTTTTTTGACTAATTCAGGTGCTATATATAAAGGTGTACCTACTCTAGTATTAATTAATTCATCTCCTTCAACAATGGTACTCATACCCATATCTCCTATTTTTATTTTTTTATCTTTAGTCATGAATAAATTCAATAATTTTATATCTCTATGAATAATTTTTTTTGAATGTAAATAATTTAGGCCAATGAGTGTTTGTATAGCGATGTTCCAGATTATATCTTCATTAACGAAAACTTTTTTCTTTTTGACTGATTGAAGTAGACTAAATAAATCGCCAAATTCACAAAAATCTATTATAATATAAATATTATCTGAATTATAAAAGGAATAAAAACATTTGATTAAATTAGGATGATTCAAATTTGATAAAATTTTAATTTCGTTTTCTTTATCTTTTGTTTTTTTCGTGTTTATTTTCTTAAGACAATATATATTATTATTTTCTTTCGATTTTACTTTATAAACAATGCTAAAAGCACCTCTTCCTATTTCTTGGATTATTTCATATTTAGATGATATTTCTTTCGGAAAATCTTCTTCTCCTAAATTGTGATATTTATCCATTTTCTAAAATGTCTATATTAGTTTTATAATTATATATTATATTATAATT
>ODAI012175404.1_pt1 | contig 10389 bp, 7 predicted proteins | sample 1539321 | NCBI WGS metagenome assembly ODAI01 (sample SAMN02144231, study PRJEB22623) | gut metagenome | biome: sheep rumen | host: Ovis aries | place: New Zealand | reverse complement strand
CAAGGCCAAGATCAAGGGCGAGAAATAAAGAGGCGGCGGGTTTGGGATGATCTCAAAAACGCCGTTTTTTTTTTATGCTTGTCTGTTTGATCGGTCTGCATACCGGCACATTTATACGGGCACCGGTGCAGTCTGGATCTATGCCCAGGGATCTGCTTCCTGCGGAGTCTTGATTCCGGGAGTGAGATACTCTTCGTTGAGGAACCACTCACCCGTGCTCTGCTTCTTGCGGAGTCTTACCTGTCTGTCACTGTCGGAGCCTGAAGACTTGACCCAGAGAGTGACATATCCGTCCTTCTCGTTATCATATGAATTGGGATGGTCGAATACCGTTATCTTGTAAGGTTCGGTGGGCTTGTAGTTATTCTCGGGGCTTGTTCCCTCGAAGTAGGATCTCATAAGATAATCCTTGCCCTTCAGTTGATCGTTCATCCTGGAGATCTCCTGATTCATCAGGGTGCCCGGTCCCTTGAGGAATGCCAGCATATCCTTGCACTTGTCGAGATCCTTATTGAAGTTGTTCATAGCGAGGATAACCAGAGCAACAACTCCGAAGGGGTTCTGGAGGTTGGCCTGGGGAAGTGCCTTCATTTCATCCACGGTCTCGGGAATCCTGTCGAATGTGAAGGTTTCCTTCTTCTGCCTGATGTTGTTGATGGCCTGATTGGCCAGCTTGTCCGCACCCTTGAGGGCGTTGTTCATCACCTTCCTGCTGCCGCTTGTCACGGCACTTGAGATGCTGTTCTCGGCATGATTTAAGATACTGTCTAAAAATCCCATATTCTTATGCTCCTTTCGTTCTTCCGGATCAATCTAATCCCCACTTTGCGGCATTCTTGGCTATTGGCCTCAGCACACTATCCCATTTTTTGTTCACAGCTTTGACGAGATTGAAATATTGCGTGCCGTTTGTCAGCGGATCCGGAAGTGATTCATCCAGCCAACGTTCGGCAGATTCCTTGGCAACCAGATCGTAGTGCATGAATGCGTAAGGCGGCTTTGAGGATCCGTTTGCATAATCATCGATCAGCTTCAGTGCCAGATCGAATATTTTAACCAACTCACCAAGCAGAGTATTCATGCAGATGACAGGTGTTTCCACAGCATCAAGATATACTTTTTTCACCGGTGAATTAAGCACGGCATCGCTAAGCCTTTGGGCAGTGTCAAGAGACGACTTCATAAGGTCCTTCGACGCATAGATATAGTGGAATGCCGTGGTGATCCGGTCAATAACAAAAAGATCATTTTTGGTGCCGGCGGAAAGTAATGACTTAAGATACTTTGTACCGCCTATATAATTATCGAGATGTTTCTTTGCGATTTCGTAATTTGCTTCAGGAGCAGCACTTTTACGCAGTTTGAGTTCTTTGATGATATCTGCATTGCCATAGTGAATCCTGAGGTTATTATAATCATTAAAACCGGAGATGATCGTATTATAGATATCGGATAGAGCGGGCAGCTCTTTGTCAATACGGATCATTGTATATGCAAGCTTAATCGTCTGATTTTGGACCATATCCGATATATTGCTGCAAAAATCGGTCACAGTTTCTGTCAGAGCACTGAGTGAGGAACATTTACCATAGCCAATTGCCTCTGAAGTATCACCACCAATGACACCTCTAAAGCCCGCAGTCAATGGTACAGTCACAGAATAAAGTTTACGGTTTTTGTTTCCGCAGCGAACTAAGCTGGTCAAGCTCATATTAAAAGCTAACAGTCCATCCTCTGCCTCATGGAATCCCTTTCCGAGAAGACAGTCATGCAGTCCGTCATATGCTTGTCTGCGCTTATCTTCAACCTCGTTCTCGTGGGTTTGTAATTCAGCTAATATTGCCTCATCACCGTTAAAATTCTCTCTTTTATCACCCTGTTCCTTACTGTCCTCTTTCGGCGCCTGCTCTTCCATTATTTCCTTATCATCGCTCATAATGATTTCTCCTTGTAATAGATCTTTACATAAATATGGTTTGCCGGACATGGTTTATCAGAATCTGACTTCATAAGCTGAAATATACCATCTTCCGTTGCCGACACGTCTGCAGGAATGATTTGCCGGTGAACCGATCTGCTTGCCGTTTTTATCTATCGCGACAGTCTGGACGACTGCTTCCTCTTCTTTTTCTCCATAAGCCTCCTTGATCTTCGCCTGTTCATCATCATCCAGGAAGAAGTTATCTATGCTGTTGTCATCATATCCCTGGATCACCCTTGTCACGGTCTTATCCGCATTGACGAATGCATGGATATATTCACCATGGAATCGTTCCTGATGGCGGTCCCAATGATATGTGAGCAGATCAAGCTGAGTAGGATTATCTCTTCTCTCGGGATCGATGCAGTCAACATAGAGGTCATAATTCTTTTCTTTGATCGCAGTCATAAAGATTTCGACCAAACGCTCCGGTGTCACGTCTGCCGGTATTTCCTTCACGGTATACCAAGCATCCTTTAACTCCTTCACCTTTTCCTCATCGATGAATTTACCGGTATGCTCGCCGTTCTCTTCGCAGGTTGCCATGATATGACCGGGAATATAAAGGGCAAGAGGTGTAACCTCCCATGCCATGACAGGTGCCAGAAGCTGGTTTTCGCTCGCGTCGGGAGATTCAAATGCAAGGCTGCTGATCACACCTATCACTGACCATTCCTTAACCTCCTGCAGAGTGGTATCCACCTGGCGGCGATAACGCTTTACCGCTTCATAAGGTCCAAGCCATTCGCGGCCGTCGATCCGCAGGAAGTACATACCATCGGAACGGGTTCCGGTCCAGATATACTCGCCATCGGTTCCGCTGAATTGATTGTCCGGATATCTGATATTGTCGAAAACAACAATCTTTCCTTCCAGGTCCTCCAATGTGTATTTATTGAAATCAGGCGTGGGAAACGGCTTCTCAAGCTTATTCTCCGTATGGGCCGCAAGAAACTCGTTCCATGCCTTTTCACTGACTTCGGCATAGTGTTTGCGCAGGCTCTCCTCATTTTCAAGGTAAACCGTCATATCCTTGTCGACGGTCATGATGTTGCCTGCACCACCCTTGACGCATGCTTTGGCACGCATATACAGATCATTTATGCGCTCATTACCGGGAGCAAACTCCACCAGCATCTTGATCCTGCCGAGGGCGTCCTCCTTATTGCGGAAGACATAGCCGGCAGCGCCCTGTGCGCGGCCGACTTCCTTCTCATATTCTTCGAGATAATGTGTAGCCTGGGTTATACGTGAATCCAGATTGGACTCGGTGATGGTAAATACAGAATTGTCAAACATCCTATTATTCCCCTCCTGTATAAGATTTCCGGATCTCAGAGCCTGCATAGAGGTGGCTGCGATTATCCGCATATATGTAAAATTGTACAAAATTTATGCCAATCCGTAAATAGTACTTAAGTACACTGAACAAAAAACTCCCGGCCTGTAAAAGCCGGGAGTCAGATCATGCTGTCGTATTTTGTTTATCGGGAACTGTCTGTCAGTCGTTAACGCCCTCGATAGCATAGAGTCCGGGGAACTCGTCGTTCATCTGAGGAACATACCAGTCGTCATAGCAGAAGGGGAACATGTCTGCATAATTAGCCTGAACGGTTCCATAGATGTAAGGAAGATCGCTTTCGGGCACATCATAGAAGTCTTCAAAGTCTGCACCCCAAGGTCTGAAGAAGCCCTTGATCTCAACCCATACGGAGGAATCCTCATCATCATAGAGGTAAATATCGAATGAGATGTAATCGCTGAGGAGATTGGAATCAGCTTCGGGATCGATGTAGAAGTAAGTATCCTCTACGTCATATCCGAGAATGGTACCCGTAGAAGAGATGAGCCAGCCTGAATCGGTTCCGTCATCGAGAAGCTGCATGTAGCAGTTGATGTCCTCGTCTCCTTCGTCGTCAACGAGTACCATGTGAACCTCATCGCCGTCAACATCGAAGGTTAAAAGGCTGTCGTATGAGTAGCTGATGGCATCTGAGAAATCATCGCATGCATCGGCAACGATCCACCATCCGAACCAGCCTCTCTCCCAGTATTCCTCATAAGATCCGAAATTGCCTCCGCTTACTGAAGAGGTGGTGGGACCCTCATCGGTCATGTATTCTACATTGATGGTAAGAGTGCTGATAAGCTCTCTGAAATCATCGGTTACGGCCTCTTCATAGCTTGCAGCTGAAGTATAGATATAAACAGCCTGCATATCGCCCCAGTTGTTACGATATGTTACATCGAGGGGAACGATGAACTCAGCACTGATATCTCCCCAGAAATCTTCGTATGTGTAGAGATATCCTGTAAGATATCCTACGCTGATGGTCTCTACGTCGGGATCATAAGACTCGATGGAGGAAATCTTGGAATCAACAAGATCCCATCCGCTGATGGAGGTTACATAAATGATCTGCTTTCCGTCTGTAGATACAAGATCACCGAACTCTGAAGCAGGATCTGCCTCACGGAGTCCCTCGCCGTACTCTACAGTATAGAGTCCCTCACCGTAGGTGAAGGTTCCGCCTTCTGAAGTACTGCCTCCTCCTACAGAAACAGGCTCTGCATCCGCATCCACGGAAAGAGATGCGAGAACCGCTACAGGGATATCATCATCATACTTGAAGCCTTCTGCGGAAACAAGAACGATCTTCTTGTTGACCTTGGCATATACAGCAAAGGAATCCTTGGTATATGCACCTGTCCACTTGATGCCTTCGATGGTATACTCAACATCCTTGGCCTTCTCATTGCCGTCCTTGAAATCGGTGATGAACTGCTTGGCATCATCCTTCTCTACAACAGCGAAGTAAAGGTGATTGCCATCCTCGTCCTCGAGTACGATGTCGCTCTCGGAGTCACCTTCTGCACACTCTGCTCCCTTGGGAACAAGGAGTGTGAATACGCCGACGGTCTCTTCCTTACCCTTTACCTCGGGTACTTCGAGAGAATCGTCATCCTCTTCACTCTCGGTTTCCTGTTCAGCAGGCTCCTTGCCGCAGCCGGAGAGGGCAGATACTGCCATCATAAGGCATAAAATAACGGCAAGACTTTTTTTACGAAACGTCATTTTTTTGCTCATAATTTCTCCTTTTCTAACTCAGGTTCGCATAAAACCACATTATAGTTTACAATAATTTAACATTTTTTTAAACCCTTAATAGCATTTATTATGGACAAAAGGGCTTTTTTGATACCTTTTTTCACGATATAATACATAATATTGTTCAGATGGTACCCGGTTATCGGGTTACAGACAGGAGAAGATATATGGATTACAGACAGTATCTGATAGAATACTGGGATGCGATAGACAGGGGCAATGCGGCGGATTACTGTAACGGCGTTGATCCTGAGGGGTTCAGGGCGGAAAAGCATATTCCGTATCTCGGTGATTATGATGCCGAGCATATGCTCAATCTGTATTATCCGTCAGATCATGTAAATGGTGAGGAGAAGCTTCCGACGGTCATATATATCCACGGAGGCGGCTGGATGTACGGAAGTGTGGATGTGTCGGAAAGATATCTGGGATATCTTGCATCACAGGGCTTTGCCGTTATGGGCATGAATTACAGGCTTCTGCAGAGAACTGACCTTGCAGGGGAGATACAGGATGTCTTTGCTGCAATGCACTGGCTCGGAAAGTACGGTCCCGAAAGGGGCTTTGATCTTGGCAGGGTTCTTGTGTGCGGTGATTCCGCAGGCGGACATCTGTCGATCCTTACAACATGTATTTCCCTGAGCGCAGAGCTTCAGGGCATATACGGAGTACGTGCTCTTCCCTACAGTATCAGTGCTGTTTCCGTAAGCAGTCCCGTGACTGAGACCTCATCTCTGTATATCGCAGGGGATAAGGGGACGGAGACCGGAGAGGGCAGTGCTAAGGCATACCTGGATCTTATGCTGGGAAAAGCCGGAAAAGATGCTCCCTGGAACGGACATATGTCAGCTTCGGAAACTGTTCCGGGACTTGACATGCCGCCCATTTATATTATAGATTCCGAAATGGATTCTCTGAGCGCACATACCGGATATCTTCAGGATACCCTGGACAGATGCGGCTGCACATATGAGAAGATCTACTGGACGAAGGATGAAGGCATACATCTCCTTCATGTCTTTAACGTAAGTCACGGGGAATGGAAGGAGAGTATTACCGCCAATAAGGGAATGCTGGATTTCTTTCTCAGAGTGACCGGATGAAATCAAACTTTTGATCGGCCCGGCGAAAATGTGCCGTTTAAAGCCGGGAGCTGGTATTATGAACCGAGATCTTATAAGGAAAATTGCATTTGTACTCAGTGTTCTGCTGATCTTTGTTTTTCTGCTTCTGTCATTCGGCATAATGTGGATGTATTCCGTCTGGGGCAGGAATCTCACCATCAACGATTTCCTGTTCCAGGTGACGATGCTGGAGGGGACCGGCTCCGAAATGGTCATAAAGTTCATCTTCGGAGCGCTTCTTCCCGCAATGCTCATCACAGCCGGTCTGACTTTTCTGTTCTTTTTCATCAGGAAAAAAAGTAAATACGGCTACCATATATTTATGTGGAAGTGCACTCTGGCGGCGGTTACCGTGGCCTGCTGGTCCGTGCTTCTCTTTGGCATCAAGTGGCTGAAGGTGGATTCCTATTTCGGATTTGCAGGCTTCAGGGCCGTCCGCGGTGAGGAGTATGTGCCTCCTGTCATTGAAGAGATAACTCCGGTCCTGTCTGCAGGTATAGGGACCGTATCAGGCGGAGATGCTGAGCCCGGTCCATGGGATGAGCTTCAGGATTCTCTTGCAGCGGAGATGACTCCGTGGGAGAAGGGATCTTCAAGGGACTTTATCGAAAGCTATTACGTGGATCCCGCATATGTGACTCTTACCTTTCCTGAGAAAAAGAGAAATCTCATATATATATTCCTTGAGTCAATGGAAGTGACATTTGCGGACACCTCACTTGGCGGGGCATTCGATGAGAACGTGATCCCTAAACTGACAGCCATGTCACAGGATAATGAGAATTTCTCCGGATCATACGGGGAAGGAAGCCTCCTTGATGGCGGATATGCCTATAACGGCGGAACCTGGACTATGGGTGCCATTTTCTCCCAGACCTCGGGGCTTCCTCTTCAGACCGGGGCCATAGGACGGAACGACATGGATACCCAGGAGGTCTTTTACCCCACAATAACAACGCTTGGTGACATACTTGCAGCCCAGGATTACAGGCAGATATTCCTTATCGGTTCCAATGCAATGTTCGGAGGCAGAAGGCTTTATCTTGAGAATCACGGAGGGTATGAGTTCAGGGACCTTATCTGGGCCAAACAGACGGGACATATCTCACCCGGCTATTATGTCTGGTGGGGATATGAGGATGAGAAGCTTTTTGAATTCGGCAAAGAGACTCTTCAGGAGCTTGCTGCGGGAGATCAGCCCTTCAACCTTACAATGCTTACAGTTGATACCCACATGACGGGAGGCTATACCTGCAGATTATGCGGCGATGAGTTCGAGGACCGGTATTCCAATGTGTATGCATGCTCGGATAAGCAGGTTACGGAATTCGTGGACTGGATAAAGCAGCAGGATTTTTATGAAGATACCACTATAATCATATGCGGTGATCATCCCACCATGGACGGTATGTATTGCAGAAATATAGACCCAAGCTATGTGAGGAGAGTATATACATGCATAATAAATGCTCCGGTTTCGCCTGTCAGGAATGCATACAGATCCTATTCCACACTTGATATGTTCCCCACGACTCTTACCGCTCTTGGTGTTGAGATCCCCGGGGGAAGGCTGGGACTTGGCACCAGCCTCTATACCAATCAGAGAACCCTGACAGAGGAGCTGGGATATACCGAACTTTCCTCCGCACTTTCCAGATATTCGTCATACTTAAGTGAACTTGGAAGCATTGTTCCGGTGGATGTATCCGGCAATGATATTGTGATAGGAGAGGACGGAACCGTGACGGTGACATCCCCTGACGGCAATCAGGTGATAATGAAGCCCGACGGAACCCAGATCGTTATAACTCCGGACGGGACCCAGACTGTGATACTGCCAGACGGAACCCAGACGGTAATACCTGCTCCAGCGCAGGTTACGCCGTAGTGAGTTTTCTGTGATGCTGAATGTGGGGCGAAGGACTGCACAAGAAAAGTCCCCGGATCATCCGGGGACTTTTTGTATGAAGCTACTTCTTGGCAGCTTTCATTTTCTTCTTGGTGTTGTACATGGTGACATCCGCGCGCTTGATAACATCATCGATGCTGCTGTCACCCTTCTGGTATAATGACATACCGTATGCGATGGATACCTTTTCCTCGGCGGGGCGGTTGCTGGTCGCAAGCTTCTTCATTTCTGACTTGAACTCATCAAGGAGATCGTCTCTGCGCTCAAAGGGTTTTCCTTCGAGTATTACGACAAATTCATCTCCGCCTATCCTGTAAACGGGGCTGTTCTTATATATGCTGCAGATCAGCTTGCAGGAGTTCTTGATGTACTCATCACCGGAGTAGTGACCAAGCTCATCATTAATCTTCTTGAGATCGTTGATGTCGAACAGAACTATACCGAAGCCGGGATTGCTCTTTCCTGCGGTCTTCTTTCTGAGCTCTTCCAGACGGACCTCGTATGCGTTCCTGTTCTTTACATGGGTCAGTGCATCAATATGGGACAGTTCTCGCACAGTGTCGTTGATCGCCTGCAGATAGATGGCCTTTCTGGTCTTCTCTACAGCTGAATTGAACTTCTCCATGAATTCACGGATAGCTTTTGATTCTATCTTGTCGTAGCAGTCTGTAAATACCACGTATCCGATCTTGTTGCCCCTGTCATGTGCCGGCAGGAATACATACATGTGCGGAGGATCGCTTTCTTCGATGCCGGGTATGAGATCCGTGGTCTTGATGGACCGGATATTCTGGATGGAATTGTTCCTTATGGAGACGATAACATCCATCTTCTCGCTGTATCTGAAATTATCATCGACGACATCGGAGCCCATTTCGGATCTGTAGCATGACGGATCGAAAAGAATATGGAAATCGGTGCCTTCAAATCTATGATTTCCCGAAAGGGTATTGGTTATGGAACGCTTTATCTCATTAAATGAATCGCATGCCATGATGACACGCTCAATGTAAAGAGAATGCCATGTTGCGGCATTGGCCTGCTGGGTGCTCTTGAATGCAATGATACCCGACCTTAATCTTCTCTCGGCAGACTCGGGAGGACATTTGCATCCGCAGCTTTCGCTCGGGATAAAGGCGCAGGGGAGCTGTACCACCGGATCGGCCTTTTTGCCATCCATCATTTCTCTGATAAGTCTTGCGCACACCTTTCCGTGATCCTTGCTGTTCTGGTCCACGGTTGAAACGGAAGGGTAGAATACCTGGGATTCGGAGAGGCAGTCAAAGCCCGTTACCAGTACGTCTCCGGGGACTGTCAGTCCTTCTTTTTCAAGAGCGCAGATGGCGGTCATTGCAAGTTCGTCATTTGCGCAGATAAATACATCAGGTTTATTCCCTGATCTGATGCTGTCGAGAACAGCATTCTCACAATTGACCAGATCCCAGTTTGTATAGACGATATCATCATCGGAAAAAACGAGACCATTTTCGGAAGCTACATCCTTAACGGCACGTATACGGATGTTGCTGTCTTCGTTATCCGCAGAACCGGCTAGGAACTTGATCTTCTTCACGCCGTGTTTGCTGATAAGGTGTCTCGCAAGATCAACCATTCCAATGGTGTTATCGGAGATGACACTGCAGACTCCGTCAACGGCAAGACCATGGCTGATGACCGGCACACCTGCTTTGCTGCATTTTTCAAATATGTCGTTCCTTATAGATGCATAATCCAGGAGATTGGATATCACCACAACCCCGTCGAAATCTGAAAGACGGGGAAGCTGAATAATAGTCAGATCCCCTTTCCGGCTGACATCCAGCTCTCCGGGATTGGCATAATTCAGAAACAGATATATATCTGTGTTGTCGGATGCCAGTTCCTCGTGCATTCCCTCCATGAAGTGAGCGAGAATGTCGGAAGCCCATCCGGTGCCGAAGACGGCAATTTTCCTTTTTGCCATACTTGCCTCTTTTAAAAGTGACATATGCAAATTATATGAAATTTATTATACCAAAAATCAGTTAGTTATGAGTAATTTTTTGGTATTTTTTGCCAAATTAAGTAAAAATTGTAAAAAGTGATATGAAATTCGGATATTTTAGTACAAAAGATACGGAAAACTTCCTATAATGTATATTTGTGAGATATAAGAACCGTTATACTTGCAAAGGGTGATGTATTGAGCTTTCTTTCTTTAAAATTTTTCATATTCCTGCCCATCGTCCTTGTGCTGTATTTTGCGGCGAAGCGGGGAGATAAGAAT
>ODAI011795717.1_pt1 | contig 10389 bp, 10 predicted proteins | sample 1539321 | NCBI WGS metagenome assembly ODAI01 (sample SAMN02144231, study PRJEB22623) | gut metagenome | biome: sheep rumen | host: Ovis aries | place: New Zealand | reverse complement strand
TTATGGCCTTTGCTATCTTGCCCTGCTTTCCTATAACCTTTCCCATGTCATCAGGTGCTACATGGAGGTGATAAACCACAATACCCTCTTCATCGGGCTCATCCCTGACTACTGAAACAGCAGCAGGATCATCCACAAGGCCCTTTGCGATGGTAAGGAGCAATTCTGTCATAGTTATCCTCCGGTTAACCAAAGATGTGTACGTGACACCTCAAATGAGGTGCCCCGACCATCCGTCTTGCAGCAGCCCAAAGCTTATTCAGCCTTGAGCACGCCGTTCTTTTCAAGAAGCTTCTTTACAGTATCAGTGGGCTGAGCACCGTTCTTGATCCACTCTCTTGCCTTGTCAGCATCTACCTTTACAACGCTGGGCTCAACAGTAGAATCATAGTAACCGATCTCCTCGATGAATCTGCCATCTCTGGGATATCTGGAATCAGCAACAACTATTCTGTAGAAAGGGTTCTTCTTGGCACCCATTCTTCTGAGTCTGATCTTAACTGCCATTGTATTCACCTCCGTAACAGGTAATAGTGCCTGTGCTATGCACAGTATATACTAACTGACGATACCGCCAGAGTATCACATGAATCTCCCGGGGATCCTGAGCCTGTTCTTCTTCCCCTTGCCGTTCTTCCCGGTGACGCCGAACTGCTTGAACATCTTCTGCATCTGCTCGAACTGCTTCAAGAGCCTGTTCACATCGGAGACGGAATTGCCGCTGCCCGCTGCGATGCGCTTCTTCCGGGAGGGATTGATTATCTCGGGACGAGCCCTCTCCTCCGGTGTCATGGATGTGATGAGCGCCTCGATGCGGTTGATCTGATTGTCGTCTATGTCCACATCCCGTATCTTGTCCCCCACACCCGGCAGCATTGATGCCAGCTGCTTTATGGAGCCCATCTTCTTTATCTGCTTCATCTGATCCAGCAGATCAGTCAGGTCAAAGCCCTGATTGTCCGCCAGCTTGTTTGTGAGCTTCTGTATCTCGCTCTCGTCGATGGAGCTTTCAGCCCTCTCGATAAGGGTGAGCACATCGCCCATGCCCAGTATCCTTGAAGCCATGCGCTTGGGGTGGAAAAGCTCCAGATCATCCAGCTTCTCGCCCGTTCCCACAAACTTTACAGGCTTGCCTGTAACCGCAAGTACGGAAAGTGCCGCACCGCCCCTTGTATCGGAGTCCAGCTTTGACATAAGCACACCTGTGATACCCAGTGCCTCGTCAAATGCCTTTGCCACATTCACCGCATCCTGACCGGTCATGGCATCCACCACAAGTATTATCTCGTGGGGGTTTGTTTCCGCCTTGATGTTCTTGAGCTCATCCATAAGCTCCTCATCAATGTGGAGACGGCCTGCCGTATCAAGTATCACTACGTCATTGCCGTGCTCGGTGGCGTGCTTTACCGCCTCCCTTGCAATGACCACAGGGTTTATCTGACCCATTTCAAAGACCTTGACCCCAGCCTTTTCGCCCACTATCTGCAGCTGATTTATAGCCGCAGGACGGTACACGTCGCAGGCTGCAAGCAGAGGACGCTTGCCCTGCTCCTTGAAGTACTTCGCCAGCTTTGCAGCATGGGTGGTCTTACCGGAGCCCTGGAGACCCACCATCATTATGATGCAGGGGGGACGGTTGGGGAATTCTATCCTTGAATTCTCCGACCCCATGAGCTCCACAAGCTCTTCATTAACTATCTTTATTACCTGCTGTGCGGGAGTAAGGCTTGAAAGCACATCTGCACCCACAGCACGGACAGTCACCTTGTCCACAAAGTCCTTTACGACCTTGTAGCTTACGTCGGCTTCAAGAAGTGCAAGACGCACCTCCCGCATAGCCTCCTTGACATCACCTTCGGAGAGTATGCCCCTGCCTCTGAGTTTTTTGAATACCGCTGCCAGCTTATCTGACAAACCTTCAAAAGCCATGCTGCACCCTCCTTACAACAGCCCCCGCAGCTCGGCGGAGACCTCCTCAAGCTTCTTTGCGGAAACGATGCCCGTTTCCAGCATATTGTCAAGCTCGTCTGCTATCTTTGAGAGCCTTACAGACTTTCTCACAAGCCCCAGCTTATCCTCAAATTCACGCATGACCTGCTCTGCACGTCTGATGGAATCATGAACGCCCTGCCTTGTTATCCCGGAGTGCTCGGCTATTTCCGCAAGGGAAAGATCCTCATTGTAGTACAGGTCTATAACGTCCTTCTGCTTGTCTGTCAGCAGATCCCCGTAGTAGTCGTATAACAATGCCATGTGGAGATCCTTTTCTCCTGCCATGATCCACACCCCCCAAGGCTGTAAAGCAAATTACCTTTACATTATATCACAAAAACAGATTTTGTCAATAGCCATGCCACATTCATTTGTAAATTTATTGTGAACGTACTAATTCCTTTTCTTTCCGCTCTTTCCTCTCCCTCTCATTCCTCTTCCTTTCACTGATCTTGCCTCTTGCTTCTCATCTTGCCTCTTGCTTCTCATCTTGCCTCTTGCCTCTCATCTTGCCTCTTGCTTCTTGCTTCTCATCTTGCCTCCTGCTTCTTGCTTCTTGCTTCTAAAAAAGCAGATACCTCCGAAGAAGTATCTGCTTTTTGGTTAATGTTGTTGTCCCTGTCACTCACACCGGAGTGAGAGGAGGCATGATCATTCCTTTACGCCGCCCAGTGCAACACCTTCAACAATGAACTTGGAGAAGATGAAGTACACGATAACAACGGGAACGATGGAAAGCATGATAGCAAGGTACTTTGCACCGTAGTCAGCCAGCTTATCATTGGATACGATGGTGTTTACCATCATGGGGAGAGTAAGCTGAGTCCTCTTTCTGGAAATGAGTATCATGGACGGTGTATAGTAGTTGTTCCAGTTTGCAACGAAGGCAAATATTGCCTGAACTGCGATAGCAGGCTTCATCATGGGGATGCCTATGGTGAAGAAGGTCCTGTATTCGCCGCAGCCGTCTATACGGGCTGCCTCCACTATCTCAAGAGGGAAGGTGGATTTCATGGACTGTCTCATGAAGAATACTATCGCAGGTGCTGCAATTGCAGGTATGATAAGGGGCCAGTAGGTATCGGTAAGCCCGATGCTGAGCATGAACTTGTAGAAACCTACGGATGTTACCTGTACAGGCACCATCATAACTGCGATGATGATAGTATAGGCTACCTTCCTCAGCTTGAAGTCGTAGACTACCAGACCGTATGCTGTCATAACGGAGAACAGCACTGTAAGACCGGTGGCACACAGTGAGATGACACCACTGTTGATGTAGCCTCTGAATGCATTGAATTCAACCTTGCCCTCGCTTGTCCAGGAGGAAAGGGTCTTGATGTTCTCAATGAAATTGAGACCGGGTATAAGGCTTACGCCCTTACCTGTGATGTCAACAGAAGACCTTGTGGCATTTACCACCAGCACCCAGATGGGCACCAGTGCAAATATGGTAAGGAGTACTAATACAACTGTAACAGCTATTGTACGGGCCATAATCATGCCCGAATTGCTTCTTGTTTTTTCCGGCATGATCAATTACCTCCCAGCTTGATCTTAAGAGCCTGATTGCCCTTTCTGACCTTTTGATCCCCATCCTCATTGTTGACCCTGAATGCTATGGCGCCAAGGATCGCAGTGATGAAGAACAGTATAACGGATGCCGCAGCAGAATAGCCCAGATTAGGAGCCATAGAGTTGTGGAAGTTATTGAAGATGTACACCGCAATAGTCTCTGTGTATCTGTTCTGGGATGTGCCCATGTTGTAGAGAGCGGGCATATCGTACATCTGCAGACCGCCGATCATGGATGTAACAACGGTGTAAAGCAGAATAGGACGGAGCAGAGGGAGTGTTATGCGGAAGAACTGCTGTCTGGGAGATGCGCCGTCAATGTTTGCAGCCTCAAACAGCGAGGGGTTGATGCCCATGATACCGGACATGAGCATGATGGTAGTATTGCCGAACCACATCCAGGTCTGGATGATCATGATCATTACTCTTGACTGAGTCTTGCCTGATACAAAGGGAACTACCTCGTGGCCGTGATTTGCAAGCCAGGAGTTGATGGCACCAAGCTTTGAGTCGGAGAAGAGCATAACGAACAGTGCCGCAACCGATGCCGCCGTGATGATATTCGGCATATACATTACGATCTTGTAAAAGCCTTTGCCCTTTATTTTGAGATAAGCGTCAGTAAACCATGCTGCCAGTAATAGTGAAATGATAATCTGCGGAATGAAGTTGCCTATCCAGAGAAGGAAGGTATTGCCCAGAACACGTCTGAAATCCTTCATAGTCGATTCCGAAGAACGCTTCTGCACCTTGTAGGCGATGGTGTCATCACCGTTTGCCTTGTTCTCAGCTGTCTTTGCCTCATCAATGATAGGAGTACCCGAAAGGATGATCTTGAAGTTGTCAAGACCTACGCTCGAAGTAGTCTGTGAGCCGTTGGACTGGGTGCTGAGGTAGAAGGTGTAGAAAAGAGGATAGACCTGAAAGAAAAGGTATACTATGAAGAACGGAAGAATGAACAGATATCCGAACTTGGCATAGCTAATGGTTTTATGTTTCATCAAATTCTCCCCCCAAAATAAAAGGTAAAGTTACATATATGGGGCAGGCTGAGCCTGCCCCAAACATGCTAACTGTTCAGTTGACCGCTAACAATCAATCAAAGTTGCTGTAGTCGAGGTCAGGGAGAGAAGAAGCAACAGTATCAACGAACTCGTCGATGCAAGCAGCCTCATCAGCTGTGTTGCCCTGGCAGTAATGTGTAACAGCGTCGTTGAACGCAGTCTTAACAGTGCTGTCGTAAGGAGTGATAGCGCCGCTCATGTTGATCTGGTCAGCAACAACGTTGAGAACCTGGAAGTGGTTCTGGCCGCCGAGTACGCCGAGACCCTCATAGTCGCTGGAGTTCAGAACCTGCTCCATAGCAGCCTTGTTGGAAACATACTCGCCCTTGTCGAGTGCATACTGCTTAGCACCTTCGGTGTTGGTAGTGAAGAACTCGATGAATTCCTTGGTGAGGTCAGGGTTGTTGTTTCTGTTAGCAGCAGTCATCCATGTGCCGCCCCAGAAGAATGCCTGAGGACCAACTACAACCTTCCACTTGCCGTAGGTTGCGCCGCCTTCGCCGCCTGCTGCCTGAGTGAGGATAGCATCGCCGAAGCCCCAAGTGGATACGAAGTAACCCATAGTCTGGTCAGTCTGGCCTGCAGAATACCAGTCAGTGGACCACTGAGCAAGATCCTTAACTACATAGCCTTCATCGTACATGGTCTTAGCCTTTGCGATGTAGTCCTTAGCAGTGTCATCCAGGGTGAGCTTGTTGTCAACTACCCAAGGAGTGGATCTGCCTGCGGAGAATACCTGCCATACGCCGCCGAGAGTGGAGGTCAGAGCAGTAGTGCCGCCGGAAGCTTCCTTAACCTTTGCAGCAGTATCCATGAAGCCGTTCCAGTCAGAAACGAGAGCCTGGAAGGAATCAGGATCTGTAACGCCGAGATACTTCTCAGCGAGGTCTTCTCTGTAGCAGAAGCCGCCTGCTGCAGCCTGCCATGAAAGACCCTTCTGTGCGCCGTCAACGGTGGACTTACCGATCTCAACAGTGTAGCCGTAGAGGTCGCTGTAGTCGGAAGTAACGCCCAGGTCAGCCAGAGGCTTGGTACCGGTCTCAGCAGAGTTGTCGTTGATGTACTTGAGAGCCCAGTCAGCTTCTACGAACATGATATCAGCATCGTTGGAAGTATCGGAAAGATATGCATCATAGTTTTCTGCTGCCTCGCCGCCGCCGCAGCCGAAGGAGTTAACGTTGAACTCATCAGCGGAGTGACCGGTAACTGCGCAGAAAGTAGTGATCATGGGATTGATGTCGTCAGTGTTCCAGCAAAGAACAGTGAGCTTGTCTGTGCTTGCATCAGAAGCAGCGGGAGCCTCTGTCTCAGCAGCAGCGTCATCAGCGGGAGCCTCTGTCTCAGCAGCTGCATCGCCGCCCTCAGCAGCAGCAGCAGTTGTCTCGGCAGCGTCGCCGCCTGCAGCAGCTGTTGTGGATGCTGTATCTGTAGCTGTGTTACCGCCGCAAGCGGTCATTACAGAACCAGCCATTGCTACGCATGCTACCATAGCAAGTGTCTTCTTTAAACTCTTCATTTGACTTTTCCTCCTTAAAATATATTATATTCCCCTATGGAATATAATAGCTTGAGAGATCAGTGCATTTTTGCAACTGACGCCCCTTCGATGAGCTCGCCTTGTATAACTACTGTCGAAATATCAGCCGAGGGGTCTTTGTTTATCAGAGAAACAAGTTTCTTTGCCGCAGTCTCTCCCAGTTTTGCGGTGTTCTGACGTATGGTAGCAAGCCTTGGTCTTATGACCTGTGACAGCATGATGCCGTCATAGCCCGCTATCGACACATCATCCGGAATGGAATACCCCATTTCCTCCAGTGTATTCATTGCTCCGATTGCTGCAAAATCGTCCGGCAATATAATACAGGTAGGTCTGATGCTGCAATTCATGACCTGTCTTACCAGAGTCCCGGCAGTTGCCGCATCGTGGTATTGCCCGCGGAGAAGAAATTCCTCCCTGATGGTTATATTAAGGCGTGCCAGGGTATCCCTGAAAGCGGTCACCCTTGTCTGAGTCACCTCAGAGGCATCGCCATAAATATACGCAATTTCCTTATGTCCGTTGTTTATGATATATTCTGTCAGATCACACATACCCGTGTAGTTGTCCGAAAGCACCGACCCGTGCCCCTTGAACTCGTAGTCAAGGCATATCATGGGAAGGTCGCTCTGCAGAAGCTCCTCAAGGGCATCGTATATGTAGTCATCCACACATACTACAAAAACGCCGTCAACGCTCCTGTAAAGGCAGTGCTCATACAGCGTCATCTGTCTGCTGCCGATGTTGGGACTGATAAAGGTGATATCATAGCCCAGTTTCTCGACCTGCTTCTTGAAGCTGTTGAGTATGGATGCAAAGTAGTTCTGCTCCAGGCCGCTTGTTGTCCTTTCGTTGAACACGACCCCGATATTGTAGGTCCTGTTGGTCTTCAGGGCACGTGCCTGCGCATTGGGGAAATATCCCAGCCTTGCCGCCGTCTCTCTTATGAGCTGCTTGGTGGGAACGCTTACATCCTTATGGTCGTTGAGTGCCTTACTCACAGTCGCAATAGAAAAGCCGCTCTGTGCAGCAATGTCCTTTATGGATACCACCGAACCACCCAACCCTGTAAGTCTGTCTATCTTCCTCCTGTGCATACCTTGCACACAAAAGTGTTTAAACGTTTTCGCTAAAACATAATATACAACCGAATTACAAAAAAGTCAATGGTTTTTTGGTAACCTATCACAAAAATAGTTATTTTGCACAAATTTCCATTAGATTTTACCGCTATTTACACATCTATTTTTAATCTAATTTTTAACAACAGTTGATTTCATAGAATAATGACCACAAAAAGCACAGAAAAACGCCCTTATTCATGGTTATTTTTACAAGAATATTAACAGCAGAGTGACAGCCTTGGACTATTTCCCCGGTACAGGGTCTGTGCATCTGTGCAAAGCCTATTCACACTGAAGAGGCGGCGTCTGTCTGACCTATGACAGTGTACTGATCCGCCGCATTTTCCTTGCTGGCGTATTCGTTCACGCTCAGCACCCGCACCGTAACAGTCTTTGTACCCAGAGTGATGCCGATCTCATCCCCGGCCTTCACCTCTGCGGATGCCCTTGCCACCTTCCCGTTGAGGGTGACCCGGCCTGCATCGCAGGCTTCATTTGCCACCGTCCGCCTCTTGATAAGGCGGGTGACCTTCAGATATTTGTCCAGTCGCATAATAACTCCGTTATCAGAAGCAAGAAGCAAGAGGCAAGAAGCAAGAGTAAAGATATGATGACCATATAGCCTTGTTTTTTCTGTAGCCGCAAACGTCTCGCTTTTGCATAGCATAAAGCAGCCGGAGGTGAGAGCAAGGAACTCTCCGTCAGCCTATCTTGCCTCTTGCTTCTCACTTCTTGCTTCTAACAAGTGTAATGCCGTGCCTTTCGGCACGGCATCCTATCCATAAGAAAGAATGACTTACTTCTTCTTCTTCTTGGTATCCTTGGTATCAACAGCATCCTTGAGAGCCTTGCCTGCCTTGAAAGCGGGAGCCTTCTTTGCAGGGATAACGATCTTCTCCTTGGTCTGGGGGTTGATGCCGTTCTTCTTAGCATGCTCTCTTACCTCGAATGTACCGAAGCCTACGAGCTGTACCTTGTCGCCCTTTGCCAGAGAAGAAGTGATAGCTGCTGTTGTAGCGTTGAGTGCCTTCTCAGCATCCTTCTTGGTAAGACCGCTGCCCTCAGCAATTGCTGTGATGAGATCCTGCTTTGTCATGTTTCATTACCTCCGTATTGGATCATCTGATCCTGTTTATAAATTTTTCGCTTTCTCCCAATAAAGATCAAGCGTATCTATGTCAAGAGAGTCCATAGACTTCCCTTCACAACCTATCATATTTTCCGTCTTCTCAAATCTGTCAATGAATTTTTCCGTAGAGCGGGTCAGAAGCAGCTCCGGATCATAGCCGTACTTGCGGACCACATTCACCGCAGAAAACAGCATATCACCCAGTTCCTCCGCCAGATGTTCCTCATCTGCCGACTTCACCTCGGCTATCTCACTTTCAAGGGACACAAGTGCCGATGCCGCATCGGGGAAGTCCATCCCTGCCCGTGCCGCACGCTTGCCCACCTTTGCCGCCCGCATGAGCGCCGGGAATGCAGTGCTTACGCCTTTAAGGGTGTCGGTATAGGTCTTCTGCCCGTGCATCTGCTGCTTTACATTGTTCCAGCTTGAAAGAGCCTCGCCCACCGTATCAGCCTTTACCTCGCCGAATACATGGGGATGACGCTCGATGAGCTTGTGCGTAAGCTCGTTGACTGCATCATAAAAGCCGAAATGCCCCTGCTCCTCCTCTATGCGGCAGTGGAACACCACCTGGAGGAGAACGTCCCCCAGCTCCTCACGGAGCAGGTCTGTATCGCCCTTGTCGATGGCATCGCAGGCCTCATATGTCTCCTCTATGAAGTCCATCCTGATGGACTCGTGGGTCTGCACCTTGTCCCAGGGGCAGCCCTCAGGAGAACGCAGTATCTTCATGACCTCAAGAAGATCGTCAACACCGTACCATTCTTTGAACTGAAAATCCGTCACATGAGCCTCCGATTTTCAAACAGGCTTTGCTTCCGCTTTCCTTATAGTATATTACCCCATAATGCCGATAAATTCAAGCCCTTTTTTGCATTTTACTGATAAATCGTCATTTTAACAATAAAGTGCCCGATTTATCGGCATAAAATCGTGATAATTACGAAAATCTTTACACTTTAAAGAACTTTGTATCCATTTTGTAACAATCAGAAGTCTATCTTTTCCGAAATGTAACCGATGAGGTCGTCGATATTCACTCTCTCCTGAGCCATGGAATCCCTGTCACGGACGGTGACACAGTTGTCCTCAAGGGTGTCAAAGTCGTAGGTGATGCAGAAGGGTGTGCCTATCTCATCCTGACGGCGGTAGCGCTTGCCTATCTGACCTGCCTCGTCATATTCCACATTGAACTTCTTGGCAAGCCTGGTGTACAGCTCTGTTGCAGGCTCTCTCAGCTTCTTTGTGAGCGGGAGGACAGCCGCCTTTATGGGAGCAAGTGCCGGATGCAGATGCATTACCGTCCTTACATCCTTCTTGTCCCCCTCGCCTATCTCCTCCTCGTCATATGCCTCGCAGATGATGGTGAGGAACAGTCTCTCAACACCGAGAGAGGGCTCTATTACGTAGGGCACGTACTTTTCGTTGGTCTCAGGGTCAAAGTATTCAAGGTTCTTGCCGCTCTGCTTGATATGCTGATTAAGGTCGTAGTCCGTTCTGTCGGCAATGCCCCACAGCTCGCCCCACCCAAAGGGGAAGAGATACTCTATGTCCGTCGTGCCCTTTGAGTAGAACACCAGCTCCTCGGGGCTGTGGTCACGCAGTCTCATGTGATCTTCCTTTATCCCCAGGGACAGCAGGAAGTCACGGCAGTATGCACGCCAGTACTCGAACCATTCAAGGTCGGTGCCGGGCTTGCAGAAGAATTCAAGCTCCATCTGCTCGAATTCCCTTACACGGAAGATAAAGTTCCCGGGAGTTATCTCGTTTCTGAAGGACTTGCCCACCTGACCTACGCCGAAGGGTATCTTCTTTCGTGTGGTGCGCTGGATGTTGTTGAAGTTTACGAATATGCCCTGTGCAGTCTCGGGGCGCAGGTATATCTCCGCCTTGGAGTCCTCAGTGACACCCTGGAAGGTCTTGAACATCAGGTTGAACTGTCTGATGGAGGTGAAGTCCTTCTTGCCG
>ODAI010304721.1_pt1 | contig 10389 bp, 10 predicted proteins | sample 1539321 | NCBI WGS metagenome assembly ODAI01 (sample SAMN02144231, study PRJEB22623) | gut metagenome | biome: sheep rumen | host: Ovis aries | place: New Zealand | reverse complement strand
AGCAGTTCCATTGTCTCATAAGAATTTGATGGCGGAATGGAAATGAACTGAATGAATATTAAGTGTTCATAATGATGAAACATTATTCTGTTATTTACCACCATTTCATAGTTTCTGATTTACTGTAAATACAATATTTCCGATTATAGCAGGTTTGAGAGCTGTTAATACACCAGACCCTAATGATTCAATTACTGTTGCAAAATTAATTAAACATACCAAGCCAACAATTTTAGCAACAACTCCAACTTTTTTGAAAAATTTGTTGAATATTGCTAAACCTGAACAGTTAACTTCTTTGCGTTATGTTATTACTTGAGGAGAAAAATGTTCTGAAATTGTTTTTGAAAAGACAAGAAAACTTATACCTCATTGTACAATTTTGGAGTGATATGGTATTACAGAAACCGCTCCAATTATTTCAATTAATACTATTGAAAGACAAAAGAAACAATCTGTAGGTATTCCTTTGGCTGTTGGTGAAGTTAAAATTTGTGATTTAGCTACAGATGAAGAGTTGCCTGTTTGAAAAGAATGAATGATTTACTATACTTGAGATAATGTCTTTAGATGATATGAGGATAAGTCATTAGAATCTCCATTCTTAGAACAATGAAAGAAAATTTGGTATAGAACATGAGATTTATGATATTTAGATAAGGATGGTTTCTTATTTATAACTTGAAGAAAAAAGAGATTTCTAAAGCTTTGATGAGAAATGATTTCGTTACCATTTTTAGAGGAGTTATTACAAGAGAAATATTGAAGCTCTGAGGAAATTAATTTGGCATTAGAATGAAAGGAAAAAGACGATGGAATAGAAATTGTTTTGTTCTGTGTATGAATGTCGTTAAATGTTAAGGAGGTTAATGAATATTTAAAATCGAAATGAGTTAGTAATTTGATTCAAATAACAAGAATTCAAGAAATTGATAGTATTCCATTACTTTGAACAGGAAAAGTTGATTATAAAGTATTGAAGGAAATGTTATAGAATCAAATGTCTAAATTTGCTTTTTTATATGAAAGCTCTATACTTAATTAAGGTTTATCTCTATTTTTACCATGAATATTATTAAATATATATTTATATGAATATTAGTCTGTATTATATTATGGTATTCTTGATTGAATCTCTATAGGGTTTTCTTTTTGTCTAAAAAAAGAGAACATAGAAAAGAACAAGCACATGGTTTAAGATTCTTACAAGTACAAATTCCAAAGAATGCTGTTGCAAGAAGTTCTGATATTGATGCAAAAGATCATATTCAATCAATGAAACAGAATATAGAACTTATGAATCAGGTTTATAAGAACTTTTATGCTGTTTTTGATGATTCATGGAAAAATAAACGTTACTGAAATAATTATATCAGTATGGAAATTGTTGTTGAAAGAGAAGTAATTAAATTCTTTTTGTGAGTTCCAAAAGAGTTTCTTATTACTGTAGAGAAGATGATTTCTTCTTTTTATACATGAGCTATCGTAGAACAGGTAAAACAACCTAAGTTATTAGATTCAGGTAAATTTTTTGCTTGATGAGAATTTGTTTTAACTAAAAATAGTGTATATCCATTAAAGACCTATGAATCATTTGAGGCTGACCCAATGGATAGTATTTTATCTGCTTTTTCTAATATTTCTAAAGAAGAAAAGGTTTGAATTCAAATATTGGTTGAACCATTGCATGAAGATTGGTTGAAGAAAATGAGAAAAAAGGCAGATGATATAAAAGAAGGAAAAGAAACAAAAGGATTTTGGGATTTTATTAAAAAGGTTTGGAATTCAGATAAACCTGATTCTAGTGAAAAAGAGGCTAAAAAGAAAAAGCATAATTTTTCACAACAACAATTATGAGATTTTGATAAGAAGATGGATGATGAGTTGTTCCTTGTTAAGATGAGAACAATAGCAACATCTCCTGATAGAAATAGACCTAAAAAAATTATTGATGATATTGCAAGGTTGTTTAATCAATATAACTATATTGGTTTAAATACTGTTAAATTTAAAAAAGCTAAGAATTTAAGAAAATTTGCTAAGCACTATGTATTGAGACTATTTTATAGTGATGGCACTCTAATGGATGATTTGAGGAATTTTAAAAAGAATACAATTTTAAATATAAAGGAATTGTCATCCATTATCCATTTCCCTCATTGAAGATTTAATCAGAATCCAATGATTGCATGGCAGAAATTTAAAATTGTTCCAGCTCCTGATAATCTTCCAAATGAAGGAATCGTTGTTGGTTATAATAATTATTGAGGAGTTAAAAAAGAGATAAGAATTACAGATAGTGATAGATTTAGACATATCTATATTCTATGACAGACTGGTACCTGAAAATCAACAATTATGCTTACTCAGGCTATTGATGATATGGAAAATGGAAGGTGATTTACTTTTATTGATCCACATGGTGATGCTATTGAGATACTTCTAAAGCATTTTCCTAAGGAAAGAATAGATGATTTAATTTATTTTAATCTATGAGATACATCATATCCAATTTGATTAAATCCATTGGAAGTTGATCCTGAAGATGCTGATGAAAAAGATGTTGTGACAAATGATCTTGTTGAAATGTTTATTCAAATGTATTGACCAGAAATTTTTGGTCCTAGAATTCAGGATTATTTTAGAAATGCTTGTTTATTATTAATGGATCAACCAGAAGGTTGAACAATTGTTGATATTATGAGACTTTTTACGGATGATGCATTTGCTGAGGCAAAAATGAGAAACCTAAAAGATCCAGTAGTTGCTTCATGGTGGAATAAAACTTATAAGAAGATGTGAGATAGAGAAAAGGCTGAGATTATTCCATTTATCCAGGCAAAATTTGGTCCATTTACTACAGGAGTTTATGTTAGAAATATTATTTGACAACCAAAGTCTGCATTTAAAATGTATGATGCTATGCAGCAGAAGAAGATTATACTTCTTAATTTGGCAAAAGGTATTTCATGAGAAGAAACATCTAAACTTATAGGAAAGATTATAGCGATGCAGGTAAAACTTTCTGCATTAAAAAGAGCAAGAATTGCTGAAGAAGATAGAGTTCCTCATTATCTTTATGTTGATGAGTTCCAGAATTATGTTTCAGCTTCTTTTGAATCAATTCTTTCTGAGGCCAGAAAGTATAGACTTTGATTAGTTGTTGCTCACCAGTATACAGATCAGCTTAAACAGGAATGATTGTGATGAAATCTAGATCTTTCAAAGACTATTTTTGGTAATGTTGGTAATATGTTCGTTTATAAGGTTGGTGCTCCTGATGCTGAATTCTTATCAAAGGAGTTTGAGCCTGAATTTAATCAAACTGATCTTACATCTACAGAAAAATTTATGGGTGCTTGTAAGATTTCAATAAATAATCAACAGACAAGGCCTTTTACTTTTAAGGCAAAAATCCCTTATGATCTTCCTGCAAAAAATAGTCCTGAAAAAGTTCAAATTATAAAACAAATTTCTGCATTAAAGTGGGGAACTAAGAGAGAATTAGTTGATAAAGAAGTCTATTATAGAGTAGGAGTATAAAATTTTCTGATTTTTTAAAAAATAAATCCTTATTTCGTCTTGAATATTTGTTCCTAATCTTTATATTCAGTTGAAGTCGATTTTTATCTTGTTTGAAATGTTATGGCACATAAAAAAGCTGCAGGTTCCGTTAAAAATTTAAAGGATTCACAACCAAAATATCGTGGTGTCAAAGTATTTTGAGGACAACCTGTTGTTGCAGGTAATATTATTATTAGACAGAAAGGAAGTAAGTATGAATGCGGAAAAAATACTTATGAAGCTGCTGATTTCAGCATTTTGGCTGAAAAAGATTGAGTAGTTGCTTTCAAGAAAAAGAACTTTAAAAAGTTCAATGGAAGAACTTATCTTAAGACTGTTGTAGAAGTTGTTTCTGCTGATGAAGCTAAGGCTCCTGCTAAGAAAGCTGCTCCAAAGAAGGCTGCTGTTAAAAAAGAAACTGTAAAAGAAGCTGCTCCAAAGAAGGAAACAGCTAAAAAAGCTCCTGCAAAAAAAGCTACTACAGCTAAAAAGACTACAGCTAAAAAAGAAGAAAAAGCTGAGTAATTTTGGATATTTTAATTTGTTAAGTTTATTAAGGAAATGACAATCGGTCCAAAGAAAAAAATTAGTAAGACTCAAACTAATAAGAGACATTCAACATGGAAGACAATTAACCAAAGAAGATTGTCTGAAACATATCAAACTGCAAAATGTCCAAATTGTTGAGCTAATAGATTAAACCATAGAGTTTGTCCAGCTTGTGGATACTATAATTGAAAACAAGTTTTAACAATAAAAGCTAAAGGTTCTTCAACTGTTGTTGAAGCTTAGTGTTATGCTTTTACTTTTCAGAAAGATTTTGTTTCATGGATATAAAAAAAAGAATCAATGCTAGAAAAATCGTTCTTTCGTATTTTTATCAGCATTGTTTTTTTTCTCTTTTAAATGAAAGAGGATATGTTTGAGATGAGGGATGAAGCCCAAAGTTTTATGATGCTGATCCTGAAGTTAAGAAAGATAATTCTAAATTCTTAGATGATGCTTTTTTGAAGGCTGTTGAGAATAAAAAACAGGAAATTCTTCATTGGGATGATGAAATCAAAGAAAAAATTTCTAAATATGCTCAGCATTATGATATCGATGAGGATTTTTCTTATATAATGTGATACTTTTTTGATCAATGGTCTGCTGATGATGTTGATGTTGATTATGTTCTTCAGGTTTGATGAGCATTGAAAAAATATGAAAAAGATTTTGATAAGAAAATAAATGAGTATGCAAAAACCTTTTCATATGAAAAAATGGATCCAATGGATCAAGTGTTATTACTTTTGTGATATATTGAATACAAGGTCCTTTGAACTCCAAAAGAAGTGATAATAAATGAGATGGTTGAGCTAGCTAAAAGATATGCTGATGATTGATCTCCTAAATTAGTTAATTGAATTCTTCATGAATTACTAAGTAGTGAAGAAGCAAAGAAATAAAAAAAGAAGCATTATTGCTTCTTTTTACTTTTCAGCAGATCTTTTAACTCTGTTCATTATTGCAAATCATAGTCAGTTTTCAGGAAGTCTTTGTATAAAGACTTTTTTTATTCATAGTGTTTCGCATCTATGATAAAGATCAAATAAACTATGAGCACAACTAGCAAGGTTTTCTTCTGTTCCTCGTTCTAGAATTAATGAGTTTTTTTTCTTATTTGATTCGTTGATTTCTTTATTAATCCATTCTTTTGTTGCAATTATTGCTATTTCTTCATCATCTTTTTGCTCAATTTCGCTATAAGTATTGATGATTATAATTTCTCAAGGTATTGAATAATGTTTAAATCTTGTTCATGGAGACATGTTTTTGTCTTTTGATGTGTATTCGACTTCTACATTTTGTCATTTGAAGAATTCTTCTAAATCTTCTTTTGTTATAAATCATGGTCTTAAGATTCAAATTTTTCATTTTCAATCTTCTTCGTCAACCTTAACAACGGTTGATTCTATTCCATAATCAGAACTTCAACCATCAATAATAAGTTCAATTTTGTCTCATACATTATCAGCAACCATTGGAGCAGATGTTGGACTTGGTTTTCATGAAATATTTGCACTAGGAGCGGCTATTGGTGCCTCAACCGCAATAAGAAATTCGTTTGCTATTACATTAGAAGGCATCCTTATTCAAACATAAGGATTCTGTGTTACAACTTCTGGTATGCAAGGTTCTTTTTTTAGTAAGAGAGTAATAGGTCCTGGAAATAATTTATCAATTATTTGTTGTTGATACTTATTTTCAACAATTCATAATCAATTTATTTGTTCTTTTTTTCAAATATGAACAATAAGAGGATTAGAACTAGGTCTTCCTTTCGCCTCAAATATTTTTTTTACAGCAGGAGTATTTAAAGCATCAGCTCCTAGTCAGTAAATAGTTTCTGTAGGGAATGCAACGATGTCTCATTTTTGAATAATTTCTTTAGCTTTTTGGGCTGTTTCATTATTCCATTTTAAAATTTCAGCTTTCATAATATTATATTAATATAGAAAAATACATAGTGTATATACTATGTATTTCTGGTTTTATTTCAATAATCAGATTTTTAAACTATAGGTACCACTCTAATTTGAGGTTGACGAATTCAGTTATAGAGTCTAACTCATATAATGATTATTTGGTCTCATTTTTTTATCATTTTTTCTTCTTTTAGGGCTTCTATTGCTATTTCTTGATCTTCTGACATATGTTTAGAGAATTTTCTTATCTTTTTTGAAAATACTCCGAAGTTTATTCCCATAGAGTAGTGTGTCTCAAAGTCTTCTGTAAATGATATAACAGGAATGTTTGGTTTAAGTGCTGAAAGGTATCTTGCAAGGTTTCATGAATATGAGAAAGCAACAACGGCTTTTGCATGGATTTCGTCAGCAAGCATTAAAGCATAACGTGATAATGCTTTTTTTAGTATTTCTGATTCATCTGTTGTTTGTATATCAAAATCTTTATGTTTATTTGTTGTTGTTTTTTCGGCTTCTCCAACGATTTTTTCCATATATTGAACAGCTTTAATTGGATATTTACCTATGGCTGTTTCATCAGATAACATAACAGCATCAGCTCTCATTATAACAGAGTTGTATACATCACTTACTTCTGCTCTTGTTGGGAATGGATTATTTACCATACTTTTCATTAATTCTGTTGCAATGATAACAGGTTTTCCATATTGAAAACACATATCTAGTATTTTCTTTTGATATACAGGTAGTTCATATATTGGCATTTCTATACCTAAATCTCATCTTGCAACCATAATTCAGTCAGATTTTTTTACAATATCTTCTAGGTTTTCTAATGCTTCTTTATTTTCTATTTTAGAAATGATTTTTACGTGTTTTCATCAATTTTTGTCTAGGAAGTTTCTAATCTCTCTTACGTTTTCTCATGTTCTAATAAATGATGCTGCAACATAAGAAATTCACATTTTTATTCAGAATAAAATATCAGTCCTGTCTTTTTCAATCATAGCAGGTAATGATACTTTTACTCAAGGTAGGTTGATGTGTCTTTTAGATCATATTTCTGCGTCATTTAATGCTTTTACAATAAGATGGTCTTTCTTTATTTCTTTTACTTCAACGAGTAAAAGTCATGAATCAATAATAATTTCTTGACCAGGTTTTACATCTTTTAAAATTCCTGCATAATCACAAAAAATATCTGAATTTTTAGTAATCTTTGTTTCATCAATGTATATGTTAAAAATTTGATTTTTTTTAACTTGAAGAGGTTCTTTTCTTATTCCTGTCCTTATATCTGGACCTTTAGTATCAAGTAGGATACTAAGATGTGTATATCCTTGTTTATTTGATTTGTTAATTTCTTCTAATAGTTTTTGACTACTTTCTGGTGTTGCATGTGTAAAATTAATTCTAATAACATCAACTCATGCATTGTATAATTGGATAACTTTATCAATAGGGCAGTCGTCTTTAACTGTTGCAATAATTTTTGTTAGTTGTGTTTGCATGTTTTTATTTAATATTTAAAGATTGTACTAATTTTGTCCGTTTTTTATTTTTTCAAGTTCATTGTAGTCATTTCGTTCTCTTTTTCAGTAGTTAGTTAGTTGTACTGTTTCATGTCATTTACCAGCAAGAAGGACTATATCTCATGGTTTTGCTATTTCTGTTGCAAATTTTATGGCAAAGCGTCTTTCTGGTATAATGTATGAAGTTTTTCATGGTGCGAGGAATCTTTCTTGAATTGGTTTACTCAATTCATCTAAGATTCTTAATCTGTTTTCTGTGTCTGGATCATCATCAGTACAGATTGCAATATCTGAAAATTTTCGAGCCAATTCTCACATGATTGGTCTTTTTTCTGTATCTCTATTCCCTGGAACTCCAAATACAGTGATAAGTCTGTTTTCTCCCTTTTCTTTTTCAAGAAATGTTAGAGTTTTCTCTAGAGCATCAGGTGTATGAGCAAAATCAACAAAATATGTTGCTCCATTTATTTCTTGTTTTTGAAGTCTTCCATTTACTCATTGGAAGCTTTCAATTGAAGCAAGAATCTTTTCTATGTCTAATCCAATTTCTATTCCAACAGCCATTGCTGCGAGAATGTTATTAACATTATAAGCTCATAGTAGATGTGTTTTTGTTCTATATAATTTACCTAAATAAGAGAATGTGAATTCTGTATGATCTAGGTATTCAATTATTTGTGTTGCTTTTAAGATTGATGATGCAGATGAAGAATAACTAATTTTTTTATCAAGTGGCATTTCTTCAAATCGTTTTCTTCAAAAGGTATCATCTGTTGGGAATACTCATATTTTGGTTTGTTTTTTGTTTGTTAATACATTTTTGAAAAGAAGTTTTTTTGCATCAGCATATTTCTCCATGTTTCAGTGATAATCAAGATGATCATGTGTAATGTTTGTTAAAACGGCTACATCAAAATCAATTCCTTCAAATCTATGTTGGTCTAATCATTGCGAAGAAGCTTCAAGTACTGCAATTCTACATCCACTTTCTTTTGCACTTGTTAGTAGTGATTGTAAATCAAAAACATTTAGTGAAGTCATTTTTTTTGAATTCGTTTTTCTTTGATTTTTTATTCTGATATCTGCAGTACTAATTGAAATAGTTGGTGCTACGTTATCGTTTAATATTTTTTGTAATAGGTTTACTGTTGTTGTTTTTCAATTGGTTCAAGTTACTCAAATTATGAAAAAACCATTACCTGGATTGTTATATAGAGAATTTGCTATATCTCATTGAGTTTTTTTGTAGAGGTGATATAGTGATGAATCTTTAATAACAGGATATATTTTGTCATAACATAGAATTTTCTTAACCAGTTTTTTCATAATTTTTTTACAACATAAATAAAAAATATTCATAGTTGAGCTTAATTATAAATAAGTTTTTTAATTTTACAATAATTTCTCAATTTTTTGATGATAAAATGAAAAAAATAGCGGATTTTTGACTTATAATTTTTTTTGGTTAAAATTAGTTTATGAAATTTTTTATTTCAGCAAACAAAAATATGACAAAAAAAGAGTTTATGTTGAAAGTAATTGATGCCCTTCCAAATTGGAAAATGGGGTGGTGACTGAAGGCATTGATACAAAATGATCAACTAGATCCTGATGTTTTTGAAAAATTGTATCAAGTTTTTAAGGATTCTGTAAATCAAACTTATAGTAGTGTTCAACAGCAACAAATGCAAAAAAGGATGGATCAAGTTAATGCAATGAAACAACAAGAACAAAAATCTGAAGAAGCTGTGAATTTAGATGAGATGATGTCATCTATATAATTTTATTTCCTATCAAATTATTATAATGAAAAAAGCAAAAAAAGAGGTAGGGAATAATGTCCCTGTAGAAAAAAAAGTATCATTGGATAATGCAATCATTGATCTTATTAAGGAAACTTGAGCTTGAGCTTGATTGGAAGGTCTTTTGAATTTTGAAGATAAACTTTCAACAACTGAAAGACAGTTAACTCCATCAGAGATTACTATGATAGTTAATAAAGTAAAAGAAGATATCCAAAATCCTGAATTTCTTTCATTTGAGAGTTGAAAAAAGGATGATAAAGATTTCTGATTTGAAGGAGTTTGAACTGATGTAATACCAACTTTAAGTCCTAATTGAGATTGTATTGTACCTGTTAATTTTTGGTATGATGGACAAAGAAGAACAATCTTATTAATTATTGAGGTTTTGCCTGATTGAGAAGAGGTTATATATCGTTTACCAGAATGAGATAATCGTTATTCGATGAAGATAAATGATGTAGAATTTACTTATCAATTAGTAAAACAAGGGAAATCATTTGAAATGAAGTTTAAAAGTAATTAATTTTATATTTTTCTTTAATAAAAATGTGATGAGTTGAACAATATAGAGGTAATGAAAGTGATGAACGTGCTGATAAATTGTTTGATTATGTTGATGCTCAATCAGAAGCTCGTATTAATGCTATTACAACTAATATGCAGCTGTACGGAGAGCCATTACAAAAAAATATAACATCTAAAGAAGGTGCTATTGCTGAATTGTTTAAATATAATAAAAAGTCTAAAGATATACTTGAAAAATTTTTTCCTGGTATGGCTGAAAGATGAAATACTATCGGTATTGATGGTAAATTACCGGAAATGAATGCTAATTGGAATGAACAAGTGATGGCGAAAAATGATAGTTTTGATAAACCGTTTATCCGTGGTACAGCAGATATTACGGTTAAAGAAGTTGATACTCCAAATGATATTGATAATAATCCAAATCAAGTTGAACAATTATCATAGATATTATTAGTAACTCTTTGCATATATTACTCTTCTTGCACTTGGTTT
>ODAI012625884.1_pt1 | contig 10390 bp, 11 predicted proteins | sample 1539321 | NCBI WGS metagenome assembly ODAI01 (sample SAMN02144231, study PRJEB22623) | gut metagenome | biome: sheep rumen | host: Ovis aries | place: New Zealand | reverse complement strand
CGTCGACCTCGACAGTGAGGGCGTCCTTTATCATGGGGAGCTTGCCCGTGCCGAATTCAACATCTATAACAGGTCCGATGACCTGAGTTATCCTGCCTTTTTCCATTGTTTTCTCCTTTCAGGGAAAAGAGTAAGTAGTGAGTAGAAAGTAGTGAGTAGTTATATCAACTCACCATAAGTTTCTTGATAAGAGAATTAAGCATTTTACCTATCTCACTACAAAGTTGAAGTGCAAGTCCCGATTGCTCTTCATTAAAATAATTCAATCTTACGCAAATATGGATCTGCGTTTCAAGCTCATATTTTGAGCCGCGAGCGATTGAAAGGAATTGTATAAAGTCATTTTTTGTTTTTCTGCCTGCGCCTTCTGCTATATTGGATACAATTGAAACAGCAGATCTGCGCATCTGATCAGCGAGAGCAAATCTTTCATCTGACGGAAGGAAATTTATCAAACGATATGTTTCCTCGACAAGATCCATTGATCTTTGCCAGACAATGAGATTTTTGTAATAGTTTGTATCATTGTTCATGGATATTACTACTTTCTACTAACTACTCACTACTTACTCTTCACTGATGGAAGCAGCGCCTCCGCAGACCTCGGTTATCTCCTGAGTGATAGCCGCCTGTCTTGCGCGGTTGTACATGAGGGAAAGGTCCTTTATCATGTCCTTGGCACTGTTTGTAGCGGCGTCCATAGCGGTCATACGGGACTGCTGCTCACAGCAGAATGCCTCCACCATGGCACCGTAGATTATTCCCTTTGCATACTGAGGGATGAGATAGTTCATAACTTCCTCGGGAGAGGGCATGAATGACGCCTTTGGCAGCTTTTTCATCGTACCGTCGGCAGCCTTTCCGAAATGCTTTCTCTCAAAGGGGAGCAGCCGCAGCGTTCTCGGCTCCTGAAGGCTGGAATTTACCATATCCGTGTATATGACATAGACCTCGTCCAGCTCGTGCTTCTCGAACTTCTCCAGCACCTGCTCTGCGATCTCACGGGCTCTGTAAAGCGTGGGATTCTGGGTGGTGTAGAGAAATTCTCCGTCAACGTAGCCCTTCTTGTCGTTCTGGATACGGCGCTGGAAGTACATTCTTCCCACCTGTCCCATGACAAAGAGGTAACAGTTGTCGATATCTGCGGTCTCTTTCAGCTTCTGCTCGGTATATTTAAGTACATTGTGGTTATAGCTTCCGCAGAGTCCCTTGTCGCCCGTGATGACGATATAGCCCTTCTTACGCTTATCCTCGGGGATATCCTCACGCCTGTCGAAGTACTGCTGACGGGTATGGGGAGTATGCTCGAGAACGCTCTCGATAGTTGACTGGAGCTTGTAGAAGTAGGGCTCTGTACACTCCAGTGACTTCCTTGCCTTTTTCAGCTTGGAAGAGGACATGAGGTACATGGCGTTGGTGATCTTCAGGATCTGCTGGATGCTTCCGATCCTTTCGCGGATCTCTCTCATATTAGGCACAGAGGATCACCGCCTTATTCCTCGAAAGCTGTGAGTATTCTTTCGATACGTTCCATAAGGTCGTCTGTGAGGACCTTATTCTCCTCTATCTCGGTGATTATATCCTGTCCGTAGCTCCTGATATAGGTCATCAGGTCGGTGCGGTACTCTCTGAGCTCCTTGAGGGGGATACCCTTGAAGAAGCCATGCTGAGCCGCATAGAGGAGTATTACCTGCTCATAGTGAGGCAGGGGATTGTACAGAGGCTGCTTGAGAAGCTCGGTCAGCATTCTGCCGTGCTCGAGGAGCTCTGTTGTGGACTGGTCAAGCTCTGATGAGAACTGTGTGAATATCTCCATTTCCTTGAACTGAGCAAGGTCGATACGGAGATTTCCCGAAGCCTTCTTCATAGCCTTTGTCTGAGCGGCGCCGCCAACACGGGATACGGAAAGACCGTAGTTCACCGCAGGACGGAGACCTGAGTTGAAAAGCTCGCTCTCAAGGAATATCTGACCGTCTGTGATAGAAATAACATTGGTCGGGATATAAGCGGAGATATCGCCTGCCAGCGTCTCGATGATGGGGAGAGCCGTCAGTGAACCGCCGCCGTGCTCGTCGTCAAGACGGCTGGAGCGCTCGAGAAGTCTCGAATGGAGATAGAAAACGTCGCCGGGGAAGGCTTCACGTCCCGGAGGACGGTGGAGCAGAAGTGACATGGCTCTGTATGCGACGGCGTGCTTTGAGAGGTCATCGTATACAATGAGGACGTCCTTGCCCTTTGACATGAAATATTCTGCGATAGCCGTTCCCGAATAGGGGGCTATATACTGGAAGGGCGCAGGATCGCTGGCAGAAGCGCAAACGACTACGGAATAGTCCATAGCGCCGTACTTTTTGAGAGTATTGACTATCTGAGCAACTGTTGAGGACTTCTGACCTATGGCAACATAGATACAGATAACGTCCTGACCCTTCTGATTGATAATGGTATCAACGGCGATGGAGGTCTTGCCTGTCTGGCGGTCGCCGATAATGAGCTCACGCTGACCTCTGCCGATAGGGAACATTGAGTCTATGGCAAGTATACCTGTCTGGAGAGGAGTGCTTACGGGCTTACGCTCGATAACGCCCGGAGCCTCGCGCTCGATGGGGAAGTAGTCGTCAGCCTTTATCTGTCCCTGACCGTCTATGGGAGCGCCCAGAGCGTCAACAACTCGTCCGAGGAGCTCATCGCTTACGCCGATACCTGCTCTCTTGCCTGTTCTGATTACCGATGAGCCCTCTGTGAGACCGTGGTCATCGCCAAGGAGAACTACTCCCACTGACTTTTCCTCAAGGTTCTGAACGATACCCCTGATGCCTGTCTCGAACTCTACCAGCTCACCGTACATAACGGAATTCATGCCGTGTACTTTTGCGATACCGTGGCCGAGGGGGGTAACGAAGCCTGTTTCGGTAGGTCCCGACTTTACCTCGAAGTCTCTTACTTCAGTTTTGAGGACTGAGATGATATCGCTGTTCTTGCCTGTATTCTTGGAACCGCCGCCGTCAACGTACTCCGCAGCCTTTGTCTGGAGGCTGTCCTTCATAAGGCGGAGACCTGTTCGGTAGCTCTTGTCGTATTCAAGGTCGCCTGCATTGAGTATGAAGCCGCCGATGATATCGGGGTCATGCTTGTACTCTATGTCAACGTCCTCTTTCACGAATTTGTCCATGATGAACTGACGGAGGTCTGCCTGCTGAGCCTCTGTAAGGGGCGTAACATAGCGGACTACCGCCTTTATGCTTCCCTGCTTGTCCAGAAGCAGCTCGTCGTACTCGTCAAGTATCTCCTCAAGGCGTTCGATGGCGCCTCCGCGGACAACATTGAGCAGGAACTTGTGCATGGACTCGGGGAAGAGTTTATTTATGATACCGCGCTTTTCGTCGTGGGTAACAAGGGGATTAGCCAGTGTATCTCCCACGTCGCCGCAGGTCTCGAGGATCTTTCTGGTATTGGAGCAGTCTGTCTGAGAAACATCAAGACGGACAAGCTCTTTCAGAAACTCTCTGTCTGAATCTCTCATTTATTTCCCTCCTCTTCGGAAAGGAACTTATCAACGAGCTTGCGGTTCTTTTCGTCGTCCACGTTCTCGCCGATGATCTTGGAAGCGGCTTCGATAGCCAGATCAGCTATCTCTGACTGAGCCTGACGGAGCACGCGCTTCCTCTCATTTTCGATGGTCTTGTCAGCGTCTGCAACGATCCTGTCAGCCTCCTCCTGAGACTTCCTGATTATGGCAGCTCTCTCGGACTCAGCGTCCTCATGCGCCTTCATCATGATCTGGTTAGCCTGTTCCTTGGCGTCGCTGATAGAGTTCTCATACTGCTGACGGAGCTCCTCAGCCTCGTCCTTAGCCTTCCGGGCGGAGTCCAGATCGTTCTGTATGGTGCGGGTACGCTCGTCCCTGATCTTATTTATAGGTTTGAAAAGGAATATCCTGAGCAGTATGAACAGCACGATAACGTTGAAAACCGCCCAGAAAATGCTCCAGAAACTAAAATCAAGCATTCTATGCCCTCCTTGGATGTTTTTTTGTTACGGCTTATTTGCCGCCGAGAGAAAGGATTATAAGGAGTGCGATAACGAAGCCGTAGATAGCGGTAGCCTCTGCAAGAGCACAGCCCAGAAGGAGAGCTGTTCTTATATCGCCCTTAGCCTCGGGCTGACGAGCGATGGACTCGGTAGCCTTAGCAGTTGCAAGACCTATTCCTATACCTGCGCCTGCACCTGTAAGAACGGCAACAGCAGCGCCTAATGCAATGATTCCCATGATATTTACCTCCGTATATTTTGATTACTTTCCGCCGAGGGAAAGGATGATGAGAAGTGCGATAACGAAGCCGTAGATGGCGGTAGCCTCTGCAAGAGCACATCCGAGGAGCAGAGCTGTTCTTATATCGCCCTTAGCCTCGGGCTGACGAGCGATAGACTCGGTAGCCTTAGCAGTTGCAAGACCTATTCCTATACCTGCGCCTGCGCCCGTAAGAACGGCAACAGCAGCGCCTAATGCAATGATTCCCATATTTAATTACCTCCGTGAAGTTGTGGCTTTTTTTTCGCTTTTTTTACTTTTTTGCCCTCATGCTCTTCCTCCTCGAGAGCCTCTGCCATGTAGAGGGAGGTGAGGAAGGCGAATACATATGCCTGAAGCAGACCGTCGAAAAGGTCGAAGTAAGCGCTGGCGATAACGGGTACGCCGCCGGGGATAACGTGCTTGATGAGCTCCATAACGACGAATGCGCCGAGGACGTTACCGAAAAGTCGCATACACAGCGACAGGGGACGGGTAACAAGGTCCAGCAGGTTTATGGGGTTGAGGAAGCTTTTCGCCCATTTCAGCGGTCCCTTTTCGATGATGAAGGACGCCTGAACGAGGATTATCGCCATGCCCGCAAGGCCTGCGGTGACGTTGATGTCCTTTGTGGGCGGTACGAAGCCGAATACGCCGATTATGTTCGATACACCTATGTATATGATGAAGGTCTCAAGTATCTGGACGTACTTCCTGCCTTTTTCTCCCAGTATATTGATGAAGAAATTGTCGAGGAAGTCCATGAAGGCTTCCAGTATGCACTGTGAGCCCGTAGGGACCTTTTTCAGCTTGCGTGTGAATATTATCGACAGCAGTACAAGGGCTGCCATTATTATCCAAGTCACCACACAGGAATCGGGAACGGGGATACCGCCGAGTATAGGTATGACAAACGCGGTGTGATTATCCAGCTGTTCCATTAACTCTTCTGCCATGATAACACCTTCTTTCAGTATGGCTTCATCGCCAAAATAATAAAACGGAGACTGCAATTACACAAATCTCCGTTGATTGAGTCTTGATGGGTAAAGATATACGTCCGACGGACTTTTTCAAGCTGCGGGGCATACCCTGTCCACACTATTATATAATATAACAAAACGGTAACATTGTCAAGAGTCTGACGAAAAAAATTGCATAATCATTGGGAATGACAGCATATACAAAAATGCAGTTTACTTTCCGTCGCCCTCGGCAAGCTTTATTGCACGGTCAAGGCGCTCTATGGCGCCTGAATTGAGCTTTTCCGACAGTCTTACTCTGTCAAGCTCCTTCTTGTAGGCTGCAAGCTCGTTGGCAATGCGGCGCATTATGTCCTCATTCTGGAGCTGTTTGTCCTCCAGAGCGCAGACTCTCTTGATAAGGTCGTTAAGGTTTGCGGCGAGGGCTTCGTTGGCGGCGTTCTGTTTTTCGCCGAATTCCATGAGCTTTTCGCCTGCCTTGAAGGTACCTACCTTCTCATGCCCCGTAAAGGTCAGCATTTTCTCGTTTGTCAGCTTCATATCGGACATTCTGTTCGCTCCTTCCTGATTTTGTCCTGTCTATATAGTTATATATTATTTCTCCAATAGCTGAGGGTATCCTCAACGGTCTGCTCCATGGTTATCTCTGCGGACCAGCCTGTGTCGGCGGCGATGCGTGACACATCGGGCTCGATGAGGGGGATATCCGAGGCTCTCATGCGGTTCGGGTCCTGTCTTACCTCGATGGGGAGCTTCGCAAAGGAAAGTGCCGTATCCAGTATGAACTGTATATCAACTGCTCTGCCCCTGCCCACGTTGTAGACCGCACCGCTGACGCCCTTTTCGCCGAGGAGCCTGTATGCTCTGACAACGTCGCGGACGTCGGTGAAATCGCGCTTTGCGGACAGATTTCCCACGCTGATGACGGGCTCCTTCAAGCCCTTTTCTATCTCTGCTATCTGGCGGCAGAAGTCGGAGATAACGAAGATACTGCTCTGAGCGGGTCCCGAGTGGTTGAAGGCGCGTACCATGACGATATCCATTTTGTACGCCCTTGCGTAGATCTCGCCTATCATGCCCTGACAGGCTTTTGTGGCGGCGTAGATATTGCCCGGATTGAGGGGCTCCGACTCCGAAAGGGGACAGGCGTCCTTGCGGATATAGCCGTATTCCTCTCCCGAGCCTATGAGAATTGTCCTGATGTCCTGCTTTTCGGCTGTACGGAGGGCTTCAAGGACGTTTATTGTGCCGATGACATTTATCTCTGCGGTGAGCTGAGGCTTTTTCCACGAAAGCGCCACGGAGCTCTGTGCAGCCAGATGATAGACCACATCGGGCTTCACCTCATTCAGCAGGGGAGCGATATCCTCTGCCGAAAGTATATCCAGATGGTGTACGGGACAGCTCTCGCTCACGGTCTCATTGGGCAGACAGGTGGCGTGGACGTCCCAGCCGAAGGCGCTGAGCTCTCTGATGAGATAGCCTCCCACGAAGCCTGCGGCGCCGATTATCAATGCTCTCAAAAGTCTGCCTCCTTATTCGCTGAGTATATCGTAAAGACGTTTCTGAATGCTCTCCTCGCTGAACTCCTCAGCCACACGGACTGCGGCAGCTTTCCCCAGCTTTTCACGGAGCTCTCTGTCTCCTGCAAGGCGGTTTATGGCTTCTGCCAGAGCCTTGGGGGACTTGGGCTTCACCGTGAGACCTGTCTTGCCGTCAAGGCTGACATATGGTACTCCCGAGGGGAGAGCGGTATTTATAACGGGTTTTCCGTAGACCATGGCTTCCAGCTGTACTATGCCGAATGCCTCACTGGGAGCCACCGAAGGCAGCACGAATATATCGCAGTCCGCATAAGCCTGACGGAGCTCCTCGTCGGGGAGAAATCCCAGAAAATGCACCTTTTCCTCCATGCCGCACTCTGCGGTATAGGCTTTCAGCTCGTCGCCCAGCTCGCCTGTGCCTGCGATGAACAGCTCGCAGCCCTTTACCCTTGTGAATGCCTTCAGCAGTACATCTACGCCCTTATAGTAGACAAGTCTGCCCGTAAAGAACACCTTTACGCAGCTCTTGTCCGTTGCTCTTTCCGTGAGGACGGGCTTTCTCGGTACTGCAAGGTACTCCTCCGGGATTATGCCGTAGGGGAGGACTCTGCATTTTTCGCTGTATTCGGGGAGGTACAGCGAATGCTTCACATGACCCTCCGTAGCTGTCAGTACAACGTCAGCCCTTTTCAGCAGATAGCGCATGAAGGGCTTGTAGAACAGCATGAGCTTTTTCTGCTTCACGATGTCGCTGTGCCATGAGACTACCACCTTTCCTTTGAAGCCCGACAGCAGCAGTGCTGCATCTGCAAGGGGAAAGGGAACGTGTATGTGTACAACGTCGGCTTTTTTCGCCATTCTGCGGAAGTGGCGGAAGAATGAGAATGACAGGGGACATGAGAAGTAAGTCCCGAGACTGCCTGCACGGGTGATATCAACACCGCGCATCTTCTCGCGTATCGTCCTGCCTCTGCCGTCGCGGCACACCAGTACTCTCACATGAGCCTTTTCGTTTTTGCTCAGCTCCTCGGAATACTGGCGGATAATGGTCTCTATGCCGCCTATATGGGGATAATAAGCCTTGTTGACTTCAAGAATTTCAAGCTTTTTACTCATTTTTCAGCTCCCTGTATACCTCCATGAGCATTTCTGCGGAGCGCTTCCATGTGAAGCCCTTTGCTCTTTCTATGCCCTTTCTGCTCAGCTCCCTGCGGAGAGCCTCATCGCTCCAGAGCCTGTAAAGTCCGCCTGCAATGCTTTTGGGGTCGTATGCGTCGCAGATGACTGCGCAGTCGCCTGTTACCTCGGGGAGAGAAGCCTCCCCCGACGCCAGTACGGGAACTCCGCACGCCATAGCCTCCAGAGGGGGCATACCGAAGCCCTCGTAAAGTGAGGGGAAAACGAATGCCAGAGCGCCGCACATAAGGGGATTCATGTCCTCTGAGGGGACGTATTTGGTGAAGATGACCCTGTCGGTGAGTCCCAGCTTCTCCACGCGGCTGTATATGCCGTGGTCAAGCCAGCCCTTGCCGCCTGCCAGCACCAGCTTGGGAGCCTTTTCGCCTGCCTTTTTTGCAAAAGCTGCATAGGCAGTGATAAGGCGCTCCAGATTCTTTCTGGGCTCGATGGTACCGAGGTAGAGGAAATAGTCACCCTCTATCTCAAGGGACTTCTTGACCTCGGGGATGCGCTCGGGAGTTTCGCATGGACGGAACCTTTCAAGGTCAACGCCGCAGGGGACTACTCTTATCTTGCCCTCATGCTGAGGGAAATACTTCACTATCTCAGACTTGGAGAACTCCGAGTCCGTAACGATGATATCCGCCCTTTTCATAGAGCGCTTCAGCCCCATTTCAAGCATGAAACGGGTGCGTCCGCGGACGGTCTCGGGGAAAGCCTTGTACACCATGTCATGGACGGTGACTACCTTTTTCCCGCGGACAAAGGGCGGCACGATGTAGTTGAAAAAATGTGTTATATCGGACTTTCTGCCGAAAAAGAATGAATAGGGCACGGGCAGGAATGTGCTGGCTGCACGGTAGAGATAGCCCGAAAAGCCCGAGGTGTTCAGCTTTATGCTCTTGCCTGCGAACTTCTTTACCCTCTTTACTCTCTCGGCGTCGCCGCTGGTAAAGAAGCTGTATTCGTAATAGTTTTCGGGGAAGCTTTCAGCCAGTGCCTGTGTCTGTCCCACCTCGCACCAGCCTATTCCCGTTATCTTATCGCTGCATATGGGTACAGCGTCGAAGGTTATCCTCAAATCAACTTCTCCACCTTTGAATGATATATGACTGTGTAGGTTTTTATCTGTCCGAGAGAGCGTTCATCAGTTTTGCTTCAAGGTCGGCAATGTAATTGTCCGTATCTTCGGCGGCAAAGCCGATAGTACCGAAAAATCCGCCCTTTTCTTTCCTCATGGGACGCTGACGGACCTTTTCCAGCTCGGGGAGTATCTTTGAGCTGTCAACGCCTTCCTCCGCCATCATCAGCAGAGCGCTCAGAGCGTCGATCTTAGTAAGCACATCGGTTTTGTTATAGCCGCCTTTTTCGCTTCTGAGTACCTCAGATCTCATAATACCGCCCCCCTTATTGACAGCTGAAAGTTCAGCCGATTATCTCTTTTACCTTTATCTCGTTCTGTACCAGCTCAAGGTCGTTCTTTACCATACGCTCAACAAGCTGTGAGAAGTCGATCTCGCGCTTCCAGCCCAGTACCTTCTCAGCCTTTGAGGGGTCACCGAGGAGGATATCCACCTCTGCGGGACGGAAGAACTTCTTGTTTACCTTTACGATGGTCTTGCCGTTTTCCTTGTTGATACCGATCTCGTCAACGCCGCTGCCCTGCCACTGAACTTCGATGCCGACGTGCTTGAAAGCAGTCTCAACGAACTCGCGGACAGTTCTTGTCTCGTTTGTAGCGATAACGTAGTCATCGGGCTTATCCTGCTGGAGCATGAGCCACATAGCACGAACGTAGTCCTTTGAGTGACCCCAGTCACGCTTTGAGTCCATATTACCAAGCTCAACATAGTCCTGAACGCCCAGCTTTATGCGTGCAACAGCGTTAGTGATCTTTCTTGTAACGAATTCCAGACCTCTGCGCTCAGACTCGTGGTTAAAGAGGATACCAGAGCAAGCGAACATATTGTAGCTCTCACGGTAGTTCTTTGTGATCCAGTGACCGTACAGCTTAGCTACACCATAGGGGCTTCTGGGATAGAAGGGAGTAGTCTCGCACTGGGGGATAGCCTGTACCAGACCAAACATCTCAGAAGTTGAAGCCTGGTAGAAGCGAGCCTCCGGCTTTACGATGCGGATTGCTTCCAGCATATTTGTAACGCCGATAGCGTCGATATCAGCAGTACCCAGAGGAGTGTCCCAGCTTGTAGCTACGAATGACTGTGCAGCCAGGTTGTATACCTCGTCAGCCTGAGAGATCTTCATAGCGGAAATAAGGGAAACGGGGTCGGTCATATCAGCGTAGATAAGAGTTACCTTGTCCTTGAGGTGAGCGATATTGCCGTAGTCAACGGTAGCCTTTCTTCTCCAGATACCGTACACGTTATAGCCCT
>ODAI010313628.1_pt1 | contig 10391 bp, 7 predicted proteins | sample 1539321 | NCBI WGS metagenome assembly ODAI01 (sample SAMN02144231, study PRJEB22623) | gut metagenome | biome: sheep rumen | host: Ovis aries | place: New Zealand | reverse complement strand
CAACAGAAGAAACACTGCCGTGTGCATCGATGACGATGCCTGCCTGACGGTGGAGCCCAAAAAACATTTCTACCAATGGCACGACGAACGTCGCCACCGCGTAGCGACACGCAACCGCCATGGTTTCTTCAATCGCCTGAGCGAAAGTTTCCCAGCATGGGCCAACTTGCTGTTTTATGCCGCGGCCGTGCTGTTGGTGCTGCGGGGAATGCTCCCGTGGGTGGCTGTTGTGGCCGCCATTGCGGTGAAATGGGCTTGGCAGATTGTCTCTTTCTCGCGTCTTACCAAGCGTTTCGACGGAGGGTATGTACATTTCGCCGCCCCACTGCTCGAAATATATTTTATCATTGCAAATACTATTTTGATACTTTTGCCGTTACCTAACAACAGAAAGTTCAAGAAGTAAAGTGGAAACAGCAGCAACAGAACGCATACAACGCGACTATCAGCTCGTGTGCGATGCCCGCGACCACGGCAGCAACAAGGCCTACGCCGACTTGATGGCCTCCTACCGCGAGCCGCTCTATTTACTGTTGCTCCGCATGACACGCAACGCAACCTCGGCGGCCGACCTCACCATGGAGACTTTCGGCAAAGCATTCAACCAGTTACACCGCTACGCTCCGACATCGTCTTTCAGCTCTTGGCTTTACACTATCGGCATCAACACCTATATCGACCATCGGCGCCGCAACCACATTGACACAGTGCCCCTGAGCGAGGCGCAGCACACCCAGGAGAGTGGTTTTATCGAATATCAGATTCCTTCGGGACAGCCTAATCCCGAGGAAGCCATGATAAGAATGCAGCGCGACGAAACCTTGAAGCAGGTAGTCAACCAGTTGAAAGAGCCTTATCGGCAGATAATCCAGCTGCGTTATTACGAGGATCTCAGCTATGAGGAGATTGCAGAGCGACTAGGCATTCCTATGGGGACTGTCAAGGTGCGTCTTTTGAGGGCCAAAGAACTTCTGATCAGCATCATCAAACACCGGAAGGCCGAGATATGAAACATGGTTTTACAATTTTAACCACTTTGTTGCTCGCTTCGACAGTCATCGCCGAGGACGGTTGCTGTAGCGTCGGGGCGGACGACAAACCTCCAAGTCGCGGACTTTCCATCTTTGCCAATGCCGGAGGCTACTGGGCCGACAAAGTAACAGCCAATTTCTATTCAGGCCGTCCGGAGAACAAGAACACAATTGATCGGGTACTGCATAGCAACACCCACGGTCGCCAGATCTGGCAGAACCTACGAAACCAACGCCTCATCACCGATGCCGTGGGCAACGAGACCCAGATGCAGGTGGTTGAATATCCCGACATGTACTATCGCATATCCTACCAAGTGGGACTAGGCTTGCATTATGAATACGCCTCCGGCTTCGGGTGGTTGCTGCGAGCCGATATGGCCCGACTCCAGGCCATCGGTGCGTTCAACCTAAGTGCCGACGGCAATGTGGGACTGCTTGGGCGCGACCAGTATGTGCGCTGCAATATGCTCGGCCGCGAGGACCGCATCAATATCGACATTGCCCTCACCAAAACGGTGAATCTCAGTCGGGTGCTGGATCTTGAAGTTGATCTAGGAGCCTCGCTTATCAATACCCAGGTTCGAGAGAACGCAATGGCGATCGGAGGAGGCAACTATTCTATTCTTGATGTCTGGGACGGCCGCACCCCCGATGAAGGGGTGGCAAGCTACAATTACGTTAATCAGGGAGGCATCGGCTACGGAGTCTTTGCCAGCGTGCTCCTGGGCTACTACATGCCCTCCATTGGAGCCTTTAAACTGGGCTACACTTGCTATCAGTCGCAGACCGTCCTGCAGGGCTACACTGCTTGGGGATGGCAGCACATGCTCGGAGTACGCATAGAGATAAACAACTTCAGTTTTATTGAGTGATTAAATAAAAAAGAACACAATATAAAAAATGATTACATTCAAAAATTTATCAGAGAGCGATCATCCGCACTTTGCACAAGAGTTGTTCGAAGAGGCGTTTCCTGAACAGGAACGCCCGCCCTTCTCTAGTCTCCGGCACAGAGATGCCGGCAAATTCCATTTCCTTGTGGCCGAAAACGGCGACGAACCGGTGGGTATCCTTACCTATTGGTCTTTCGAGGACCTTATATATGTAGAACACTTCGCCATCGATGAGGAGCTCCGCAACCAAGGCCTCGGCAAAGCTGTTTTCCTCAACTTCCTCTCACAACAGACCGAGCAAGTGGTGCTCGAGGTGGAACTTCCCAACACCGAAGAGGCCGACCATCGCGTAGAATTCTACGCCAGCATGGGTTTCTTCCAGAATTCCCAACCTTACATCCAGCCTCCCTACCGCGAAGGTGGCAAGGAGGTGCCGATGATTATCATGTCAAAATACGAACTCGACGATGACGAATTTGACGAAATCAAGGCTCTTTTATACAGGGAAGTCTATGGTATAAAATAAAAAAACAGTATTAGAAACTGATTTTTTTCATCACACAAGACACTGACAACCAATAATTAATTCCGATTAAACACTTTCCAATCTAAAAAAAATTTGGTCAGTATTTAAAAAGTTAGTACTTTTGCACCCGCTTTCGAGAGAAAGAGCGTTGATTTAACAAGATGGCTCCTTAGCTCAACTGAATAGAGCATCTGACTACGGATCAGAAGGTTGCAGGTTTGAATCCTGCAGGAGTCACAGAAAAGAGAAGGATTGGACACCAATCCTTCTTTTTTTATCCCCATATTCTAAAATAATTGTATCTTTGCAGTTGCAATATCCCCGATGAAAATGCGTCGTTTAGGGCTGATAATGTTTTTGATACTGTTGATCAACAGTGCATTTGCCCGCACAGAGAGGGACACTCTCGGTGCGGGAACAATGGTGGGTTTCGTTGAAAATATGGGGCAATGGGAGCAGGCATTCCGTTATGAGGCACAGCTACACAACGCCGCCATATTTCTGGAGGATAACGGCATCATCGTTGCCTTACGGGAACAAATCCCTCACCCTTTCCCAACCCGCAATACAATACACCACCACGCCTACCGAATGACATTCACCGGAACCATGGGAACCATCCCTACAGGTTCCGAGCCTCAGGATGGCTATTGTAATTATTTCCTCGGAGAGACTCCGGCCCGCTGGCGGAGCAATGTAAAGACATACAACACTGCTCACTACATCGACCTCTATCCGGGCATCGACCTTGAGATTTTCGGAGGCAGCCGGATGTTGAAATATAATTTTATTGTGCACCCCGATGGTGAACCGTCACAAATCGTCTTGCTTTATGAAGGCACCGACGGTGTGGAAATCAGCACTAACGGAAGCCTACGCATCAAAACGTCTGTGAGAGATATCATCGAGCTGAAACCTTATGTCTATCAAACCGATGGCACCGTCGAAACGGAAATAAAAAGCCGCTGGCGTGTAAGCAAAAGCAAGGATGGTTACCGCGTGAGCATCGAAACGGATGCCTACGACCATGGACGAGACCTGGTGATAGACCCCATGTTGGTTTTCTCCACCTACACAGGCTCTACGGCCGACAACTGGGGCACCACTGCCGCCTACGACAGCCGGAAAAATGTTTATACCGCCGGCTTGGTGTTCGACGTGGGCTATCCTGTGTCGCTCGGTGCCTATCAGCCAACATTCGGAGGGCATTGTGATATCGGCATCTTCAAGTTCGACTCTACCGGCAGCCAGCGTATCTTCGCCACCTATCTGGGAGGATCGTCCACCGACATGCCACACAGCATGTTCGTCAACTCATTTGACGAGTTGCTTATCTTCGGCACCACCGGGTCAAGCAACTTCCCCGTCACCGCAGGCGCCTATCAGACTTCGCACGCCGGCGGGCAGAACATCGAGTATTTCTCCTCTAGCATCGCCTATCCCCAAGGCAGCGACATCTTTGTAAGCCGACTGAGCGACGACGGAAGCCAATTGCAGGCCTCCACCTATGTGGGCGGTAGCGGGAATGACGGTCTCAACTACCGGCATCGCTACAACAGTAGCAGCAACATCATCATGAAGGGCAACGACTCGCTCTACTACAACTACGGCGACGGTGCCCGCGGCGAAATCATCACCGACAACCTGAACAACGTCTATATCGGATCGACCACATTCAGCAACGACTTCCCCGTCACCGCCAGCTGTGTGCAGCCTACTCTCGGCGGACGGCAGGACGGCGTAGCCTTCAAGCTCGACTACAACCTGCGCAACCTGCTCTGGAGCACTTACCTTGGAGGCACTATGGACGATGCCATCTACAGCATCGACGTCGATTCGGCCTACAACCTGCTTGTCTGTGGCGGTACCGGCAGCAACAACTTCCCCGTTACGAACGGAGCCTTTCAAGTCTCCTACGGCGGCGGATCGGCCGACGGATTCGTAAGCAAGATATCCTATGGCGGCGAACGGCTGATTGCCTCTACATTTATGGGCAGCAGCCATTACGACCAGCTCTATTTTGTACGCACCGGACGGCACGACGAGGTGTTTCTCTTCGGACAAACCAAAAACAGCGGCACCGAACTGATATACAACGCTGGCTATTCTGTCCCCAATGCAGGCATGCTGCTGGTGCGCATGTCACCCTTGCTGAACAGCCGCCGATGGAGCACCCTCTTCGGCACTCCGGGACGCATCAACCTCTCCCCCACCGCCTTCGCTGCCGACATCTGCAACCGGGTCTATGCCTCCGGCTGGGGACGCGACTTTGCAGGTGCCTACTATGGAACCGACTGGTTCACGGCCGGCACCACCGGCATGGAGACCTCCGCCGACGCCGTGCAATCCGCCACCGACGGACAAGACTTCTACATTTTCAGCCTCGATGCCAACGCCAACCAGATGGAATACGCATCCTTCTTTGGCGAGATGCACCAAAGCGGCTCCGACTTCGGTGGTGGCGACCACGTGGATGGCGGCACCTCACGGTTCGACCGCATGGCAACCCTCTACCAGTCGGTCTGCGCTTCTTGCGGAGGCACTCAGGCTTTCCCATCCACACCGCAGGCTTGGAGCGACAGCAACAAGGCCGCCAACTGCAACAATGCCATCTTCCGCTTCAACGTGAACGACGACTTCCCCGTGGCCGAGTTCATCCCACCCACCACCGGGTGCGCACCCTACACCGTGGAATTCCGCAATACAGGCCGCGGCTCCTCGTTCTTCTGGGACTTCGGCGATGGCACCACCTCCACTCTCCGCAACCCCACACACACCTATACCGACGGGGGTGTCTATACCATCACACTTATTGCCTCGCAGCCCCTCGGATGCGCCTCCACCGACACCATCCGTCATACACTGCAGGTCATTGGGATACAACCCCCAACCACCATCCATTACATTGCCTGCAACAACAATCCCGTTCAGATTGGACCCACTCCGCAAATCGGAGCCTCCTACAACTGGCTTTCTCCGGGAGTGTCCGACCCCACAGTCTCAAACCCGTGGGTTTCGGCCGACGGCACCTATCTCCTCCGCATCTCCACCTCCGGATGCAGCGAAGTCGATACCTTCCAGGTGCGCAACTTCATCCTCGTCGATCAGTTCCAGCCCTCCGCCATCAGCTGCCGCGATTCCTCCGACGGACAGGCATCCTTCCACTATGGCCCCGGCATTGACCCCGACTCGGTGGCATTCCTCATCACTCCACCTGCCGCTTCCCGTTTCGAAGCTCCCGGCACCATGGTCTTCACCGGCCTCTCCGCCGGCACCTACCATGTGACCGCCACCGGATATGGCTGTCAATACGAGCAGACTTTCTCTCTTGACAATCCCGACATCCCCGTCCACACCAAACAGGTCACCGACGTTCTGTGTTCCGACAGCTGCATCGGCCGTATCCATATCCGCTACAATCTCGCCGACACCATCACTTCGCCGGCCCTCGACACCCTCCTCACCGGCCTCTGTCCGGGCACCTACATCCTGAACCTTTCCTCCTCGGGCTGTCCTCTCACCGACACCACTACCATCACCCGCAACCACACACTCGACAGCCTCCACGCCTGGGCCGACCGCTACGAGATCTATCTCGGCGAAAGCATACAGCTGCATGCCGACTTGGAGCATGAGGCCAGCGGCATCAGCTACAGCTGGGAACCCGCCATCGACTTCGACCATCCGGAGACAGCCCATCCGTGGGTTACGCCTTCCGTAGCCGACCCTCTCTACACCGTTACCGTCTCCACCCCCGACGGATGCTCCGCTTCCGACACCGTGAGGCTGCATTGTACCGACATCGACTGCGGCACGGGCGACTTCTTCATCCCCAACGCCTTCACCCCCAACGGCGACGGCATCAACGACCGACTCTGCTTCAATGCCGACATCGTCACCGAGTTCCACATCTCCATCTTCAACCGCTGGGGGCAATGCGTCTATCAAAGCACCGATGCCGCCGAATGTTGGGACGGCACCTTCCGCAACGCACCATGCCTGCCGGGGGTCTATACCTACACCTGCCACATCCGCTGCCACAACAAAGTGGAATCCGACATCAAAGGCGACATCACCATCATACGCTAACCAAAACACCGACCTTGGACCAGTTTGTCATAGCCTGCATCGATTCCCCCGAGAGCGCCGCCACAGTCCTTCCCTGGGCCCGCCACTTCGCCGAACGGCTCAACCACAAAGGGCTGATGGCACTGCATGTGATCAATGAAGGCTCTGCATCCGCTCCTGGCTGGCTGGAGCAACTGGGTGTGCCCTTCGTCAGCCTCAAAGGCGACTGGCGCACCGCCATCGAAGGGTTGCCCACCGCCTTTGGCGCCATCCTCGCCGTCGCCGCAGTCAACACCGCCGCCCCCCGTTCCTCCATCACCCATCCACACACCCTGCTGCGTGCATTCCGCGACTGCAAGACGGCCTATCTCTGTGTCAGCCAATCCACCGGCCAACCTGTCAGAATCCCCAGTACAGCCCTCACCCTCACCCATCGTCGCGAGGGAAAGGAAAAACTCGTATGGGCCTCCTACCTCGCCCGCTTCCTGGACAGCCGCATCACCATCGCCACCCCCCACTACCGCGACCGGGGACTCCGACAACTGCTGCGCAACAACCTCCGCTTTGTCGAGAAGATATTCACACCCCTTGGCATCGAATACCGCCCAGCCCTCCTTGAGGGCAGGCAATCGACGCTGAACGGCGACATGGCCGTTCTACGCCAGCTGCAGCCCGACCTCATCATAGCCCGCACCTCCGACCCTCGCGAACGCGACCTCATCGACCTCCTGCTGCCCAAGCCCGAGATGCAACTCCTCACCCACCCTTCGCGCACGCCCGTCCTCTTCCTCAACCCACGCGACGACCTCTACATCCTCTGCGACTGACCCCTCTGGCACGCTTTTTGCCCGAACATCATTAAAATAGCAACGAAATAACGAATTAACACATTAAAACCATGAACTTCTTTGGAAACACCAAGAAAGTGACCACCTGGATTGTGGTCGCCATCGTGGCAGTCATCGTGCTGTCCTCATCGTTCTACACCATCAAATCGACCGAGCGCGGCATCCTGAGCACCTTCGGACGCATCTCGGAAAACACCATCGAAGACGGTCTCCACATGAAGATACCCTTCATCCAGAGCGTCAAGAAAATCAACATCCAGCAGAAGAAATTCGACGGGCACGAGAACACCTACACCCGTGACGTGCAGACTTCCGAGGTCGATTACACCATCAACTACGACCTGGTGCGCTCCAACGTGAACAAACTCTACCGCAATGTCGGTATGGATTACCACAACCGCATCGTGGTGCCCTTCATCCGCTCTGCCATGAAAGAAAGCTTCGGCAACTTCGCTGCCACGGAGATCGTCGAAAACCGTAACGTGGTGCGCAAGGAAATCGAAGCCACGCTGCGCCAAACCCTCGACAGCAACTACTTCACCAACATCCAGTTCCAGCTTGTCGATATCGACTTCGACGACCAGTTTGAAAACGCCATCAAGGAGAAACAGGTGGCCGAGCAGAACGCCCTGCGGGCCAAGAACGTCACCATCCAGGTGGAAGAGCAGGCCAAGCAGACCAAGATAGCCGCCGAAGCCGAGGCCGAAGCCATGCGCATCAAAGCCAACGCCCTCGAGCGCAACCCCAAGCTGGTCAGCTACGAAGCCGTGCAGAAATGGGACGGCAAAATGCCCCAGTACATGCTGGGAAACTCAGTGCCGTTCATCGAGCTCAAGTAGGTCACACTACACCACCCTTATTACAGCAACCCGACGCCTCCATCACTCGCCGAACATATCGTCCTGCTTCAGCAGGCGGAGGGTATAGCTTTTGCCGCCCTCGGTGGTGAGGGTCAGCAGGTAGGAGGCCTGCGGACGGGCGGTGAGGTCGAGCAGGTAGCGGCCCGGGCCGACGGCCTGCAGGCGCACCTCCTCGCGGCGGCCCGCGATGTCGGTCAGCACGGCGGTCGGCTGCAGCGGCTCCGATCCGTCGTACTCGATGTTCACCCGTTGGCGGAAGGGGTTGGGATAGGCCACCCAAGCCCCCGTCTCGCCCGAGAAGGCGATGCGCACATCCCCCGTGTCGCCGGTATGGACATACGGCGTCATAAACGCGGTATCCACATACTTGGCAATACAGGCCGAAGACAAACCACCGTCGGGCACATAGAAATCTCCGAAAGTGGCATCTGATTCGAGTTTGTTGATTAAATACAAGATACTATCCTTTTGCACGATGGGTCCGGGTATATCATGTCCACCCTGAGCATAATAATAACATCCGCCAATCACATTTCCCGAGTAATCAAATACGACAAGTCCCAACCCAACGATACTCCAGTTGCCCCAAGAAATAGTTCCCTGAGGAAACCTGAAACCGAGACCAGCGTTTACCTGAACAAAAAGCCTGTTTTTGTTGCAATAAATATCTTCATGACTTTCAAAAGTAGTGGGTCTGGAAATTTGAGAATTCCAGATGGATGGCACAACTCCATAGGAATGCATTCTTGCCGAGTCGTCGTCAATCCGGAATGACATGAAGAAGCTTTTGTTTTTCAGCCGTTCCAGTTCAATTCCCTGATAAGTGAGCATTGAGTAAGAAACAGTGTCATCAGCAAAGCCTCGACCCGTGGATGCAGTCAAAAACACCAGGTTGCTATCATAATCAAATGCAATATCATGAAAACTTGAATTTGAGCTGTAAAAGTTTGACGAAGTAATATGGTCATCCAATGAGATGCAGCTTTTCGCCGTCAAAGTGGAGTCAAACCTCACCAGATACCCTTTCCAGAAGTTTTCAGCCATCTTGGTGACAAAAAGGTTTCTGACGGAATCCACAACTAAAAAATTGCGTTCTAGCCCATCCAATTGACCCACCATATACAAATCACCATTTCTATCTACCCGAATATGGAGAAACCAGGAAACTACAGGTTGTGGCACCATCGATTGGAATACTGACCGGGTTCTCAGCAGGGTATCGAAATGCGGGGAGAATTTAATAACTCGGGGACTTTCGGCCAAGTTGCTTTCAACGGGGAACGTACCAACCATGCGGCGGTCACACCAAATCTTGACAGCGCAGATAGTTCCGTTATATTGGTAGTAAGTCCCATTGTGACCTCCAGAGACATAGTGATCATCCTGGTGGCAGAGATAGATATTCCCATCGCCGTCAATGTCGAATGTGGATGGGTAATCGGGGATGTGTGTGCTGAGATAACAACTATCGATCCCAGAGTCTTGGAAAAGGACATAATATATATCCTCACCATAGTAGTCCACATAGCTCATCTGCAGGAAGTGCTGCTCCAGCACATTCCCGTCGAAGTCAAAGGTAATCATGGCCAGGCATGTGGGAGCCACTCCTTCGGCACTCATCGGATAGTCGGGCCAGGAAAAGTCTGTCCATCTTGTGGCATCGACCAAAGTGTCTAAGTAATAAAGGTAATGATACTGGCTAGCCAACGGCATAGAAACCAGACAAGTGAAAGACGTGTCGCCCACAGCTTTGATATCATAGGGTTGAGTCCTGCAAAAATCTCCGACAATAACCTTCTTCCATACCAGTTCGCCTTCAGTCGATATCTTGGCAATCATGACCCCATGGCCTGATATGCCGTTTTGGTTGGGCATTAAAAGCTCGTTATCCATCCAGCGACTATTTGGTTCAATGGCACCAAGAATATAGAGGTTTCCCACGCTGTCGGTCACTGATCCCACAATACCATACAAATCAACAAATCCATACCACTTGGCCCACTCGAAGCGGCCCGTCGAATTTCCATTCTGTCCTGCCGCACCGCCCAGCACCAGCAGCACCGAAACCAAGAATAAAGCTGTCTTTTTCATATTGTCAAGTTTTTGCGTTTTCAGTCAAGTTTCATTTTGCAAAGATACGAAAAAAAACAATATATCGATTT
>ODAI014717220.1_pt1 | contig 10392 bp, 10 predicted proteins | sample 1539321 | NCBI WGS metagenome assembly ODAI01 (sample SAMN02144231, study PRJEB22623) | gut metagenome | biome: sheep rumen | host: Ovis aries | place: New Zealand | reverse complement strand
TAACAACAATAACAACAATAACAACAATAACAACAATAACAACAATAACAACGATAATAACGATAATAACAATAACAGCGATAATAACAATAACAGCGATAATAACAATAACAGCGATAATAACAATAACAACAAATACTTCTTTGCCGAAGCTGTGAATGATGGTATTAAATTTACAATTAAAGTTTTCCCATCTGATAAAAGAACTTCCTGGGTCGGAATAGGCGATACAAACGGTGCTATAATTCCCTCATGGAATAATAGAAGTCAAGACTGGACTGGAATATATCCGTTTATTTCCAAAGGAGAAACAAGAACATTCGAACTTTGGGGAGAATTCGATGAAAAAGTAACTGTTACCGCAACTGGAGGAAAAGGATCCGTATCTATCAGAGATGGCTTAAAACCAACTCTTACAGTTTCAAATAATAAAATTACAGTGACAGTACCAAATGATTATGCAAAAGTAGAATTTCCAGCAGGAAGCACAGAAATAAAATTGAAACTGGAAATATGTACCGCTGATGGTAATAGTTTTGGATATGCAGATTATAACTGGGGTACAACAACCCTTGAAATTTCTGGTAGCAATTATAACAGTATTAAAAACACATGGAAATCTAACTATAGCGACAAACAAATTAATGCAGACGTTTTCTATCAATTTAAATATAGCGGTTCTTCTGATGAATATAGATTAAAAGCTATAAATTCAGGCAATCAAACACCTTCTGTTTGGAATAACTAAAGGCAACAAATCACTTCAGCCGTCATTCCCCGTGAATGACGGCTTTTTTTATAAATTATGCAAAATTGCAGGAATAAAAGAGGAATCCAGAATCTCAAAAGCAAAGCACTTCTTTCCTAAATCCTTAAGAGACGCCCCTATGTGATACAAAGTTGTTTGATCAATTATCAGAAATCTGTCATGCATGTTTCCTGTGTTTACAACTGTAAGTGTCGGATACTGCAAATTAAACTTCTGAACATCCTGTGAAGTAAGTTTTGATTTTGAATCAGTGTAAATCGTAACATTTACACCACTCTTCTTTTTAGAAAAACGCTCCAAAATAGATAAATCAACATAATTATCAATCAGTATGATTTCCTTCTGCGCCTGTGCAATGAAACTTTCGAATTTCACATATGCATCAAAAATCTGCCCCTGAAAGAAAATCCCCTGTGTTTCTTTTACATTATACTTATCCATAAGCATAAAAATCTCAGCAATTTTTTTATCAGCTTCCTTCTGATGAAGGTCAGATTCCAGAAGATGTTTTTTGATGTTATCAATTTCAACAAATATATGAGCGTTATTCTGAACAAAGTGCTTCATTTCACGAAAAGCACGCATAATAAATATACTTTGCTGTTCTGCCAGTTGCCCGCGCAAAACTGTAGCAAGCATATAAATTCCCTGCTCTGTAAAAGCATATGGCAATTTTCGAGCCCCTCCATTCTGACCTTCAAACAATGTCCCCCAACTTGAAGTCACAAATTGTGACTTCAAGTTGGCCTCATTTGGTGAAGTCACAATTTGTGACTTCACCAAATCAATCTCTTCACGAGTCAGTTGAAACATAAAATCTTCAGGAAACCTGTTTATATTTCGTTTTACCTGCTGATTTAAGGCTTTTACCTCATATCCATAAATCTCCGCCAGATCAGAATCCAGCATAACCTGAACACCACGAATTGTGTAAATCTTATTTTTGATTCCTTCTGCCGTATCATTTGATTGTAAAATTTTCATTTCTTCAGACATAAATTCCTCCAACATTAATATCCACAAAAAATGCAAATTCCGGCAATGTTTTACTAAAAAACTTAAAACTTTTTCTCTTGAACACTACTTTATTTTTCAATAAACTTATAATCAAGCGAAAGGCAAGGAGGTCTTTGAAACAGAAATTCTGCTTTTCGCTATTTTTTTAAAGTTTTATTAAAAATCATTGGAGGATTTGTTAAATGAAAAAATTGGTTTTAGCTCTTGCTACAGCTGCTATGCTTCTTACATCATCAGCTTTTGCGGCAAAAAAATCAAAGGCTAAGGGAAAGGTATGGATTATCGCAACTGATACAGTTTTCCGTCCTTTTGAGTACACAAACGAAAAGAACAAGTTTGTAGGAATTGACGTTGACCTGCTTGCCGCAATTGCGGAAGATCAGGGTTTTGCATATGACTTGCAGTCACTGGGCTGGGATGCAGGTGTTGCAGCAGTTCAGGTTGGTCAGGCTGATGGTCTTATCGCCGGTGCTACAATCAAACAGAGCCGCATTGATTCAGGCTGGATTTTCTCTGACGGTTACTACAATGCTACACAGACTTTTGTTGTTGCAAAAAACAGCAATATCACAAAATATGAAGATTTGAAGGGCAAAACTGTTGCAGTTAAAAACGGTACAGCCGGAATGGACTTTGCAAACAGCCTCAAAGATAAATATGGCTTCAAAGTAACAGTTTTTGAAGATTCTCCTACAATGTATCAGGATGTAATTCTTGGAAACTCAGCTGCATGCTGCGAAGATACACCAATTATGGCAGACAACATCAAAACTGCAAAGCTTCCTCTTAAAATTCCTGCAGGAATGGAAAGTGAAGGTGCTCCATACGGCTTTGCAATCATGAACCCTGCTAACCAGGAGCTTCTTGATAAATTCAACAAGGGTCTTGCAAACATCCGCGCCAACGGTAAATACCAGGCAATTCTGGATAAGTATTTGAAGTAAGATGATAATAAACTTCCTAAGTCTGTAAAAAGCAGGCGTTGCGGGCGGCGTTTGAGCCCGCAGAGGGGGTAGCGGAAAACGGCCGCGCAGCGGACGGTTGGAGCGAGGGGGGGACTTCCCCCTCCTTTTTTTTAACAAAAAGTAACAGATTTCCTAACCTCAGGTGTCATATAAGTAAGAACGAAAAAAGGAGTTAACTTATATGAAAAAGATTTGCCTTATTTTAGCACTTTTAATGCTTTCTGCCGGACTTTTTGCGGGCGAGGCCTGGAACAATCACCTGGGATTCGGATGGAGGCTTCCTACCGGCTCAACTCTTCATAACGAAACAAGGGGCTATGAAAACCTGAAAATGACCTGGCAGACTGGTATCAATCTTTCTTATACAGGCGTGCTTATGTCGAACGGATTTTCGGTTCGCGCCATTGTTGACCAGTGCTTTACAGCAAGTAATCTTACAATTTCAGATCCTGATTCAAGACTGAGCTCTTTTCCGGGCTTTGCCGGTGATATTCTTGTGGGAGCCGGCTGGGCACCTGTGCGAAACAAACATTTATTTTTTGGTTTTTACGGAATGCTGGGTATTGATTATGCGGCCTTTTATTATGACACAGATGCTTTCTGGCCATCTGATTCAAAAGTTCACAGAACACAAAAGGTTTACTACGGTGCATTTTTGCCGGGCGTAAATGCGACCTTCATCTGGACACCAACCGGAGAGCATTTTTCACTTTTTGCGACAGCAACTGTTGCATATTCCTGCCCTACAAAAATCTTCTACGAGTATGATGACGGAACAGGTAATGTAAAAACAAGTTCAATCACCCGTGGTGGAAGCAAGGTTATTCCTGCAGTGGGAATTTCATGGCGCTTCTAAGGTAAAGCACCTCGCAGGACAGAAAGGGGGCTGCGTCTCTGAGACAGGGAGGCAGCCCCCTTCTTTTTTTTTATCTTCATATATAGTATAATAATAGAATTGATAATTGTTATTTGGAGGCATCACCTAGATGTTACAGATTTTTCAGGTCTACTGGTCAATGCTCCTTCGGTCTTTAGGCTACACCCTGATTTTAACCCTGCTGGCGCTTGTTTTTGCCATGATAATCGGTCTTATTTTTGCCCTCTGCAACGTAAGCCGCAACAAAACTTTGAATGCAGTCGGAACGATTTATGTTGATGCAATACGTGGTGTTCCGCTTATTGTTCTTGCCTATTTTATTTATTTCGGCGTTCCTCAGGCTTTCCGCCTGCTTGGAGTAAATAATTTCCGTCTGCCGGCTTTACAGGCTGGTACAATTGCCCTTGCCATGAACTGCGGTGCCTATATGGCAGAAATTTTCCGCGCCGGAATCCAGAGTATTGATAAGGGCCAGATGGAAGCCAGCCGTTCCCTTGGTTTGAGCTACGGAGTTTCAATGCGCAAGGTAATTTTACCACAGGCCTTCCGCGTTATGATTCCTTCTATTATCAACCAGTTTATCATCACTTTGAAGGATACTTCGATTCTGTCTGTTATCGGTTACCCAGAGCTTACAAATATGGGTAAAACTATTTCGGGCAACACCTTCAAGAGCCTCCAGACCTGGGCCATTGTGGGAATTATGTATATGATTGTAATTGTTACACTCAGTAAAGTCGCAAAAAACATTGAAAGGAAGATTAAGATAAATGACCAGCAGTAAGATTCATGTAGAAAACCTCAAAAAGAACTTTGGACAGCTCCAGGTATTAAAAGACATAAATATTGATATTAACGAAGGCGAAGTAGTCGTAATTATCGGACCTTCTGGAAGCGGAAAATCAACATTTTTGCGCTGTCTCAACCGTCTTGAAGATATTACAGCCGGAACTGTAATCGTAAACGGCGAAAACATCAGCGATAAAAAAATCAACATCAACAAGGCCCGCGAAAACATCGGTATGGTTTTCCAGCACTTCAACCTTTTCCCTAACATGACAGTTTTGCAGAACATCATGCTGGCTCCGGTTGAACTTAAAAAGATGACAAAGGAAGAAGCCCGCGAAACAGGACTTAAGCTTCTTGCCCGCGTTGGACTGGAAGAAAAGGCTGATACTTATCCTCAGCAGCTTTCGGGCGGACAGAAGCAGCGAGTTGCAATCGCCCGTGCCCTGGCAATGAATCCTTCAATCATGCTTTTTGACGAGCCTACCTCTGCCCTTGACCCTGAAATGGTTGGTGAAGTTCTTGCCGTTATGCAGGAGCTTGCAAAGGGCGGCATGACAATGGTTGTGGTTACCCACGAAATGGGCTTTGCCCGCGAGGTTGCTTCACGCGTTATTTTTATGGACGGCGGATATATTATAGAAGAAGGAACTCCGGACGAGGTTCTTAAGCATCCTAAACAGGAAAGAACAAAAAGCTTCCTGGAAAAGGTATTGTAGTTAAACTGCCGGTGCAAAGATTTTTGTAAGGGGGACTTTTTATGAAAAAAATTATCACAATCAGCAGGGAATTCGGTTCGGCAGGCGGAACAATCGGAAAAAAAGTTGCCGAGCGTCTTGGTTATGAGTATTACGACAAGGATCTGATTTTCAAAACCGCCGCAGAAGCAAACCTGACCCCTGACGAAGCCATAAAGCTGGATGAAACCTTGAGCCACGGCTTTGGCTTTGGACAGAGCCTCTTTAACCTTTACTCATCTCCCCTTGATGAAAAACTCTACAATGCCCAGAAAAACGTAATCCGCAAATTTGCCGAATAGGGAAACTGCGTGATTGTAGGCCGCAATGCCAATGCAATTCTTGCAGAGTTCGACGCAACCCTCCACGTTTTTATCAGCGCAAACCCAAACTGGCGGGTTAAATACCTTAAAGCCGACAAAATGAAGGACATGAGCGAAGATAAAATCCTTGCCCAACTTCAGAAAATCGACAAAGCACGCCAGAAATACTGCTCATATTTTACAAACACAGAATTCGGCGTAGCTAAATATTACGATGTATGTTTGTATTCATCTGTAATCGGCATTGACAAGTGCGTGGATGTAATCTGCGAACTGGCGAAATAGATTTAAAATCAGCTTTATAAGAACAAAAGAGGCGGCTCAAAAGGCCGCCTTTAATTATTTTCCTGCTTTATAATTTTTCAAAATATCCACCATTGCCTTCCAGACTGGCTTTGGCTTGCGGTCGAAGTCGAAAGGCAGGGCTTTTCCATAGCCGGGGAAGGTGCCCGGAACCCAGCTGCCATTATCTGAATAGCCCCACATGATAAAGCTTTTTACGTTAGGCTCTTCAAGGGCGATTTTTAAGAGGGTGCAGTAAATATCCTGCTGAGCCTGCTCCCAGACCTGCGGATTATCGTTTGGAATACGGACGTCAACTTCGCTGAAGGAAACTTCAAGACCAAGATCTGCATAGCGGCGGATATTGGCACGGATTGCTTCTTCATTCAAAGGCTGTGTACCATCAAGATGCAGCTGCATACCAATTCCGTCAATCGGAATCCCCCGGGCCTTAAAATCCCTGGCAAGATTATACATGGCATCCGCCTTTGCATAGCCGAGATTTTCGTTATTATACTCGTTGAAATAAAGCTTAACATCCGGGTCACATTCGCGGGCCTTAATCAAAGCGTGCTCAAGATATTCAGGGCCAATCAGCTTGTACCAGAGGGACTGACGCAGACTGCCGTCCTCATTAAACATTTCGTTTACAACATCATAAACCTTAATCTGTCCCTTGTAGTGAGCCATAATTTTTTCAATATGCTCGTCCATTGCGGCAAGAGCTTCTTCCCGGCTGCTCAGGTTCAGAATAAAAGGCGCATTCTGCTGGTGCCAGAAGAGCGTATGAAATTTCACGCTGATATCATTCTCTTTAGCAAACTCAATCAGGTGGTCGGTGTCGCTCCAGTTCCAGAATTTTTTGCTGGGATGAATATTGGCATTCTTCATGTTATTTTCAGAAACAACCATCGTGGCATTTTCCTTAACGATAGTCATATTTGGTTCCTGAAGAATATCGGCGCTGGTAAGGGCAAATCCAAAATCCAGCCCCTGCTTTTTTGCGTAGTAATGGGCGTTTTTCTTTGCACAGCCAGTCAGCAAAGTAAGGGCAATGCAAGATATCAAAATTAGTTTTTTCATAAATTCCTCACAAATCCAATCCAATACAAGTTTTTCTCCGAAAAACTTGCCGCAAGCGTTACGTGCATCCGGAAGTTAGTATTCAGATTACGACGCTTGCTATTTCTCCACAATCAGACTAAGCTCATTCAAATGCTTTGCACTGATTGCTTCCAGTTCCTTAATCGAAAAGCGTGATAAAAGCTCTTTTGTGCTGGAAATCAGCTTTGGACTCATACTTAAAGTGCGGATTCCCATGCCTCCCAGCACCATAACACTGTCAGCACGTCCGGCCATTTCACCGCAGACAGAAACCGGGATATTTGCATCCTGGGCAGAATTGAGAGTCATCTGAATAAGGCGGAGAACAGCAAGGTTGAACTCGTTGTAAAGGTCAGCAACATGAGGATTTTCGCGGTCAACGGCCAGAGTGTACTGGGTAAGGTCGTTTGTTCCAAGGCTGAAAAAATCGCAGAGCTTACTCAGGCAGTCGCTTACAAGGGCGGCACCGGCAGTTTCTACCATTATTCCGACCGGAATATCTTTTTTGAAAGGAATATTTTCGGCCGTCAGCTCCTGCTGAACATCTTTTACAAGCTCAAGGCACTGGCGAACCTGACTTACGCTGGAAATCAGAGGGAACATGATTTTTAAGTTGCCGTAAACACTGGCGCGATACAAAGCCCTCAGCTGAGTTTTAAAAACCTGAGGATTTGCAAGACTGAGGCGGACGGCGCGCAGTCCCATAAGAGGATTTTTTTCATCAAGGACAGGAATATCTACCGAGTTAATGGATTTATCTCCACCCGCATCAAGAGTTCGGATTGTAACAGGCTTATCGCCCATAATTTCAAGAACCGCTTTATAGGCTTCAAACTGTGTCTGCTCGCTGAAGGAACGGGCAGCCGCATTCAAAGAAGCTCCGTTTTCTGCCATAAAAAGGAATTCCGTACGGAAAAGACCGATTCCGTCAGCCCCCTCCTCTTTTGCAATCCGGGCTTCTTCAATCGTTCCGATGTTGGCAAGAAGCTGGAACTGAACACCGTCCTTTGTAAGGGCCGGCTTATCAAGATACTCTTTAAGGGCCTGCTTGCGGGTAAATTCTTCCCGTATTTTTTTCTTATAGTCCTGAATTGTTGATTTATCGGGGCTTATAAGCAGCTCAGCAGATTTTCCGTCTACAATAACAGTTTCGCCGTTATGCACCTTTTTTACAATGCCGTTAATTCCAAGAATTGTCGGAATGCCGTAGTTGCGGGCAAGAATTACAACGTGACTTGAAATACCGCCTTCACTCAAAACAAGACCGGCAATTTTACGGCGGGAAAGAACGATTGTATCTGAAGAAGAGAGGGAAGTTGCAATGATTACGCTTCCGTCAGGTACAGAGTTGATGTCAAAAGGATGAATATCCAGCATTTCATCAAGGACGCGGCCAAAAATATCAGTGATATCCTGGGCACGTTCAGAAAGATATTCGTTTCCCGACTGACGCAGGCGAGCCGCATATTCTTCTGCCTTAAAATTTACTGAATATTCTATATTAAATAATTCACGCTGGAAAAAATCCTTAAGTTCCTTATTAAAAACAGGATCTTCAAGCATGAGGATATAGGTTTCATAAACTTCACGCTGAATTTTATCTTTTGGATCTGTTTTTGAAAGCGTTTCAAGCTGTTCCGAAATATCCTGAATTACAGTCTGGCAGGCAAATTCGAAGCGCTCCCACCCGCGGTTAATCTGATCAATCTTAATCCGATGCTGTAGAATAGCACGTTTTACAGGGTCTGGTATAACAAAGGCTGTTCCGATTCCTGTTCCCTCGGCAGCAGGCACACCTAAAAAAACTTCCATAATTAAATAATTATAGCACATAAACCAGAGGAATTAAAATATATTCTTTTTTATTTTATAAACCTATTGACAAAGTAGGTTATTACATGAATACTATACCCAAAATTAAAACCTAGTTATTTAGTAGGTTATACAAACAAGAGGCAGCATATGGCAAAATCATTTTCTGAATTAGAAAGGCAGCACCCATGTTTTGGAAGTCACGGAGCCAGCACAGGTCGCATTCATCTTCCTGTCTGCCCGGGCTGTAATATTGCCTGCAGATTTTGCGAACGCTCTATAAATACCACGGAAAACCGTCCCGGAGTTACAGGCCGCATCCTTCAGCCGGAAGAAGCCCTTGAAATTGTCGGAAAAGCCCTGGAAATCAGCCCGGAAATTAAAGTCTGTGGAATCGCAGGGCCGGGAGACACACTTGCGGGCAGCAATGCTTTTAAAACCTTTAGCCTTATCGGTCAAAAGTTCCCCCAGCTGATTAAATGTATGAGTACAAACGGCCTTTTGCTGAATGAAAGGGCAGACGAAGTTATTGCGGCAGGCATAGACAGCCTTACAGTAACCGTAAACGCCGTCGATCCCGAAATTGAAGCTCAACTGAACGACTACATCATCTGGCATGGCAAAAAAATTGAAGGCGTGGAAGGGGCAAAAATCCTGATAGAAAATCAGCTGGCCGGAATCAAAAAAATCTGTGACGCGGGAATCACCGTAAAAGTAAACACTGTCCTTGTTCCCCGCATTAACGGAAGCCACATAGAAGAAATTGCCCGCACAGTTGCGGAGCTGGGAGCCGATAAATATAACATCATACCCCTTATTCCAAATGCAAAGCTAAAGGACGAGTCCGCACCAAACTGCGGGGAAATTGAAGAAGCAAGAATGGCAGCCAGTCAGTACATCGAGCTCTTTCTCCACTGTAACCACTGCAGGGCCGACGCAATCGGTGTGCCGGGAAAAAGTGAATTTGCAAATAAGGTTTATGCGAATTTCAGAAGCGTAAATGTGGAGGAGCATTTCTCTCATGGCTGATACAGAAAAGACTTCAAACTCAAAATACAGGATTGCCATTGCCTCCAGCGACGGCGAAAGCGTCAACATCCACTTCGGAAAATCAAATCTCTTCTATATATATTACATCGATGATGAAAGCGGCTATGACCTTATTGAAAAGCGCAGCGTCATGCCTGTCTGTCAGGACAGAAGCCACGAAAAATCAGCAATGGAAAAAAGCGTAAGACAATTCAGGGACTGTAAATATGTGATTGCCTCAAGAATTGGCCCCGGAGCCGCTCAAATTCTGACCTCAGCAGGAATTATCAGCATGGAGCTTCCTGGCAGCATCGACGATGCAATCCTCAAGGTCTGGAAATACAACCGGGTCCAGGGGCTTTTTCTCTAATTTTTATCTTAATTAAATTTCTTAAATTTAATTAAATTTTTCTTAAAACCTATTGACTAAGTAGGTAAATAAAATTATATTTCCTTTACCTACTAGTTTAATAGGTAATAAATCTAAAACAAAGCAGAGCCAGAGAGCTTTGCTATAAATCAAGGCGGGTTCTTACCGGCCCGCCTCCACAGGAGCAGACAATGGGAGAAATCAGACAGATTGCAATTTACGGAAAGGGCGGTATCGGAAAGTCCACGACAACGCAGAACCTTACAGCAGGACTTGTTGAGCACGGAAAAAAAGTAATGGTTGTAGGCTGTGATCCTAAAG
>ODAI013331440.1_pt1 | contig 10392 bp, 10 predicted proteins | sample 1539321 | NCBI WGS metagenome assembly ODAI01 (sample SAMN02144231, study PRJEB22623) | gut metagenome | biome: sheep rumen | host: Ovis aries | place: New Zealand | reverse complement strand
TCATCGTTGATGAAGGGATCGCCCAAGTCGTCGTTTTTATAGCTGAACTCCAGGATGGGGCAGAGGAGCGCGGTGCCTTCCGGCACGCCCATGCGTTTTGAAAAGCTGCCGGCCGCCACGTTCCGCACGATGACTTCCAGGGGAACGATGTCCACTTTTTTCACGGCGGTCTCCCGGTCGTTCAGTTCTTCGATAAAATGAGTCGGGATGCCGGCCTCGGCAAATTTCTGAAACACCAGATTGGTCATCCGGTTGTTGATGACGCCCTTTCCCTGGATGGTGCCCTTCTTTTCACCGTTGAAGGCGGTGGCGTCGTCCTTGTAGCTGACGATCACGACATCCGGGTCATCCGTGGCAAAAACCTTTTTGGCTTTTCCTTCATAGAGCTGCTCTGCCTTTTTCATGTTCTTCATCCTCCTGATTGATGTAGATGATTCTCTGTCAGTATTTCAAAGCCGCGTCTTTATCAATGACGCGCTGCCTTTGCTGTTCTTTAAGATCCAACAGTCGGGACGAAAGCGCCTCGTCCTCTATCGCCAGCATCTGTGCTGCAAGAAGCGCGGCATTCTGACTGCCGTCAATAGCGACCGTTGCAACCGGTACCCCGCCGGGCATCTGCACGGTCGACAACAACGCATCCAATCCATCCAATGTGGATGATTTAATAGGAATGCCGATCACAGGCAATACCGTCTGCGCCGCCAAAGCACCGGCCAAATGTGCCGCTTTTCCAGCTGCTGCGATGATTACGCCAAAGCCTTGTTCTTTTGCAGCTCTGGCAAAAGACGCCGTTTGTTCAGGCGTTCGGTGTGCCGAATAAATATGTGCCTCAAACGGGATGTGTAAAGCATTCAGTTGATCCATGCAAGGACGCAGAACCGGCAGATCGCTGTCCGATCCCATGATGATTGCCACTTTCCTCATGACGTCTTCCTTTCTTTTCATATATCTCTCATCCATGCATTGCTCATTTCCGAACATTGCGTCTCATTCTATTCAAAAGCATTCGCAATGTCAAGCACTCTATGACGTTTTATAAAGCTCTTAAAAGTAAAATAAACAAGGACAAAATTTGTTGAATTCGTATGCTGAGTACTAAATGGCCCCAGAAAATAAAACCCGAACATTTAAGTCGATTCGACTTCTTTGTTCGGATTTTGAAAATAAAAGAAAAATAAAAAAGGCTCGCGTTCACGAGTCTGTGGCACCTCCAATGGGAATCGAACCCATGATTTTGCCTTGAGAGGGCAACGTCTTAACCGCTTGACCATGGAGGCAATGGCTGGGGAACTAGGATTCGAACCTAGACAATACGAGTCAGAGTCGTAGGTGCTGCCATTACACAATTCCCCAATGCGCTTCAAGCAACGTGATCATATTATCATAGCCCCTCGTTTTTGTCAACACCATTTTTTGCATTTTCAAAAATAAGAGAGCCATTCTCCCAGAAGAATGACTCTTTCAGTCGTGTGACGTCTTCGTTTAAGACTTTGCGTCTTCCTCAAAAACGATTGTTCCTTGCAGCATAGCATTCGCTGCAATAGATAGGCCGATCATTCTTGGGAATGAAGGGCACGCGCGTCGGGGCACCGCACTGCGCGCACACAGTCTCGTACATTTCACGCTGCTGTCCCTCGCCATTGGCCTGACGAGCGTTCTTGCGTGCGATGCGGCAGGCCTTGCAGCGAGTAGGCTCATTCTGGAAGCCTTTTTCAGCGTAGAACTCCTGCTCACCAGCGGTGAACACGAATTCCTGGCCACAATCGCGGCAGACCAAAGTCTTGTCCTGATACATGGGATTCTCCTCCGAAAAATGTTTTGGTATGACTAGCTTGGCTGACCTGGTCTTTTCCCCCACACTCGCCGTCTGGAACTCTCGCTCTTACACGATTGTGCCCCACTACTGGTTCTCTCAAACTTACGTTTGGCCGGACTTACCTCTAAGCCGCACCATGCTCACCGGAACTTTGCCCGGGTTACGTGGATCGTTTTGCCTGCGACTGGCATCGACTTTCAACCACAGACCCAAATAGTCATCCTTTTATTATTATAAATGCGCTCATCAAAAATTGCAAGTGTTTTTATTATTAACTATTGAAAAAACTCGCAAACTCGCAATCAGGGGCAATAGACAGCCATCGGTCCCAAGCAGAAGCTTCTTCTCTCCTTGGCAGCATCCCAGAAGGATAAAAACAATCCGATGCTAATCCGTAGCTGCAAAGTGCTATGGGCATTTAAAGAATTATGCTTTATAATAGGAGTATAATCAAACGATTTTGATCAGGAGGTTGTTCACTATGCGCTTTGTATCCTGGAACGTCAACGGTTTACGAGCTTGCTTAGGCAAAGGCTTCATGGATTATTTCAACACCATACAAGCAGATTATTTCTGCCTGCAGGAAACCAAGATGCAGCCGGATCAGGCTTCACTTTCGCTCCCAAATCATCAAATCTATTGGAATTCAGCCGAAAAAAAAGGGTATTCCGGCACAGCTGTCATCACTCCTCACACACCAACTTCTGTACAATATGGAATGCACAACGAACTGCATGATCACGAAGGCCGTTTAATCACGCTGGAATACCCGGAGTTTTTTCTCGTTACCGTCTATACCCCTAACAGTCAGCGCGGACTGACGCGTCTTCAGTACCGTATGTGCTGGGAAGAGGATTTCCGTATGTATGTTCAAAAGCTGGATCAAATAAAACCGGTCATTATCTGCGGCGATATGAATGTAGCCCATGAAGCCATCGACCTGAAAAACCCAAAGTCAAATGAGAACAATGCTGGATACACGCCGCAGGAGCGCTCCGCCATGACAAAGCTCCTTTCCTGTGGATTTACTGATACCTTCCGTTATTTGCATCCCGATGCAGTTGGTTGCTATTCCTGGTGGAGCTACATGTTTCATGCAAGGGAAAACAACGCCGGATGGCGGATTGATTACTTCCTTGTATCAGACAGAATCAGGAACCGTATCCGTGAGGCCAGCATAGCCTCGGACATTATGGGCAGCGATCATTGTCCTGTTATACTCGAATTGGATTTCTAAGGAGCTGATTCTATCATGAAATGGATGTTCGCTTCAGATATTCACGGATCGTTCAGCGCAGCACAGATCATGCGTAAGCGTTTTGAAACAGAAAAAGCCGATCGCTTGTTCCTGTTAGGAGATCTTCTTTACCATGGACCGCGGAATGATCTCCCCGACAGCTACAACCCCAAAGCAGTCATCGGACTGTTAAATGAAATGCGGGATGTTCTGCTATGCGTCCGAGGCAACTGTGATGCCGAAGTAGATCAAATGGTTTTAGATTTCCCTATCTTGGCCGATTATGCGATATTAGATATCGACGGGCATTTCGCCTTCGTCACACACGGACATTTGTACAATGCACAGCGCTTGCCCCCTCACAAAAGCGGAGATCTGCTCATTCACGGGCACACTCACATTCCTGTGATTCAAAAGACTGGCGACATGCTTTATCTGAATCCCGGTTCTTTAGCAATCCCCAAAGAAGGGAGCCCACGAAGCTATATGATCTATGAAAACGGGACATTCTTCCTTCGCAAAGACACAGGTGAAACGTTTAATACATATTCCCTTTGAACCACTACTTGAGAATAACAATCCCCACGTTTCGCTCATCAGTTTCCTGCATGAGCGGAACGTGGGATGTTTATTCAATTTAGAAGGTTCTGCTTACTCTTCTTCCTCTTCTTCGGGGAGCAGGCCGTTATGATAGACTTCCTGCACATCGTCCAAATCATCGAGCATTTCAAGCATCTTCTGGATCTTCTCGACCGTCTCAGGATCGGTGATCTCGTTTTGCGTCTGCGGAACCATGGTCAGTTCGGCACTCAGAAACACATAGCCGGCCTTTTCAAGGTTGTCGCGAACCGTCTGGAAATCTTCGACTGCCGTAGAAATCTCAAAGCTGTCTTCCAGCGTCTCTACATCAGAAGCGCCTGCATCAAGAGCCGCCATCATCACTTCATCTTCATCCATGCCGGGCGCTCTTTCAATGACAATCATGCCAATATTGTCGAACATATAGGAGACGCAGCCATTCGTCCCCAGAGAACCGCCATTCTTATCAAATATATGACGGATATCGGAAGCTGTGCGATTCCGGTTATCGGTCAGCGTGCTGACGATAACGGCCATTCCGCCCGGTGCATATCCTTCATACTGAATCTCTTCGTAGTTTACGTTTCCACCCTCGCCAGCAGCTTTTGCAATGGAGCGCTTGATGTTTTCATTGGGCATATTGCTGGCTTTCGCTTTAGCAATCACATCGCGCAGTTTTCCATTGACAGCCGGATCCGGACCGCCGTCTCTGACTGCAATTGCGATCTCTCTGCCGATTTTTGTAAATATTTTGCCTCTTTCAGCGTCTGCCTTGCCTTTTTTATGCTTGATATTTGCCCATTTGGAATGACCTGACATACATTATCCTCCCGGTCAGTTTAATATGTATAGATTATAACATGTCTGATTTGCTTGCGCAACATGGTTTTATTTGCTGTCCTTTTTGAGAAAAGCGCTCTCGCATCCACAGAAGAACAGCATCAATCGTCATACCCGTTCGGGTTCATCGTCTGCCACCGCCAGCTGTCGCGGCACATGTCCTCCAGATTCTTTTGCGCCTTCCAACCCAGTAGCTTCTCCGCTTTCGAAGCATCCGCCCAGCATTCTGCTACATCTCCAGGCCTTCTGGCTTCGATCTGGTAAGGGATTTTGACACCGTTCACCTTCTCGAAAGTTTTGATAATATCCAGAACACTGTACCCGCAGCCAGTGCCGAGATTAATAATCTGAACACCCGTGTGCGACGCAGCATACTGAGCCGCGCAAACATGCCCCTTGGCTAAGTCCACGACATGAATATAGTCACGCACGCCCGTTCCGTCCGGCGTATCATAATCATTGCCGTACACATGCAGGTAAGGGAGTTTACCTGCCGCCACCTGTGTGACGTAGGGAAGCAGATTGTTTGGAATCCCATTCGGCATTTCGCCGATCATACCGCTTTCATGTGCACCGATAGGATTGAAATATCGGAGCAGGATGACAGACCAGTCCGGGCATGCATGTGCCACATCCGTCAGGATCTGCTCGTTCATATACTTCGTCCAGCCATATGGATTCGTACAGCCTGTCGGCATGGTTTCATTCAGCGGAACGCTTTTGGGAATACCGTATACGGTGGCGGAAGAGCTGAAGATAAAACGCTTTACATTGTGTTTCTTCATCGTCTCGCAGACCGTTAGCGTACAATCCAGATTATTCCGATAATAAGCAAGCGGCTTCGCAACAGACTCGCCCACCGCCTTATATGCAGCAAAATGGATTACGACGTCAATCTCATTTTCGCTAAAGATCCTGTCCATCGCTGCCGCGTCGCAGACGTCCGCCTGATAAAAGCGCACCTTCTTACCGCTAAGCTTTTCGATTCTATTTACAACCGTCTCGGAGCTGTTGTAAAGATTATCGACGATGACAGCCTCATGCCCTGAACTGAGAAGCTCCACACAAGTATGAGACCCGATGAAGCCAGCTCCCCCTGTTAAAAGAATGCGCATATTCTTCCTCCCTGTAATCACTGTTCATTATTTGTTGCGTTGCGAAAAGCATCCCGGGCATTTTCCCATTCTTCCGTAAACTCTTCAAGACACAGGTGATGATCGCGCATATAGCACGCCACCTGTACCCCTACATACCTCAAATGCCAAGGTTCATATGTGATTTTTGTAATCTCTTCCTTATCCTTTTGATATCGAATGATAAACCCATGCTCCCAGCAATGCTCGGCAATCCACTTTCCTTCTTTGGTGTTCGCAAATGCGCTTGTAAACCTTTTCCCGATTCCTGCTTTATTGATGACATCAATGCCAAGTCCGGTCTGGTGATCCGAGGAGCCCGGGTATGCCACCACACCGTCGTCTTTTCCGCCATTTTTCTTTAAGCGATTGTAATACATCGTCTTCTGAGTACGGTAGCTTCTGTAGCCGGAATGGGCATAGAGCACAATGCCTTCCTCTTTCGCGGCATCAAACATGCTGCTGAGCGCTCCCGCCGCAGCATCCACCATCTGTATCGGATCGGAACTGATCTTTCTGCAGGTCAGTTTTACCAAAGCATCCGGTATATAGTCTTCCTCCAGCAATCTTTCCTGATTGGCCAGAACAATATATTCATTTCCCTCGAGCAGTTCAAGAGGAAGCGCATAATTCCATTCAGCGAAATCCGCAAACTGCACCGGCTGTGCTTGTTCCAGCACCGTAGGATCGAGCTTCTCAGCCGCCCCTCCCACGGAAAGGATACACAATACAGCAGTAACCAGCAGTCTAATCCACCTGATGAGTCTCATTTTCTCCTCCCGAAAGGCTCTGAATGCGCCTGCTTCTTTCCGCTTGAAGATACTCTTCAAACGTCACGTCCATCTCGTGTATTTCCTTTGATGCGGCTTTTCCTACATAGCGGACATGCCACGGTTCGTAAATATACCCTGTCAGGTATGTTTTTCCTTTGGGATAGCGCAGTATAAAACCGTATTTCCAACAGTTCTCGGCGACCCATTTCCCTTCGGGCGATTCTCCAATTTCCGCAGTCAATCCTTTCCCCAACAGCGAATCGCCTTCAAAGTCCATTGCAAGACCTGTCTGATGCTCGGAATACCCTGGTTTTGCCGAGCTCATGTTCGCTTCTTTTTCGCCGCGTTCGCGCTTTTTCTTATCAAAGATCGCCTTCTGTGTCGCATAGCTCCGGAAGCCGCTCAGCACATACAGCTTCTGTCCTTCGGCTTTTGCCGCCTCGAACATCTCTTCCAATGCATTTGCTGCTGCCGGCCGCATGTAAACATTATGGGCAAACCTTTCGTTGACCGGGTCTTCATCTGGTAGAATAAGCGCTATCGGGAATACAGGAGCACGATTCTGTTTGTTGGCCAGAAGTAGCGTATCCAGCGGATTCAAATGCGGCATCATGTAGCCCCAAGAATCAAACGCAACCATCGTCCCCAGTGCAAACGCTGCCGCGGTTTGAATAAGTGCCATTGTTCATGCCCTTTCTAACACTTTCCTTATCTCAATCACACCGTTCTTTGCCATTCTCTGCAGCCTGTTCGCGAACGCTCCTGAAGCCAGGATTTCCAGCTTCGTCCCCAGCTCTTCATAATCACTCTTCAGAACCTTCGCTTCGTCATATATCTCAGACAGCACAAAACCCGATTGAAAAGGTACAAGCACTTCGAGAATCCTCCGTTCTGCCTGCAATGCTTCTTCAATCTTTTTCAGCAGGTCCTCAATCCCCTGTCCGCTGATTGCGCTGATAGCCGCCGAATGCTCTGTTTGAGGAAAGCTGGCCAGAAGATCTGACTTGTTCAGCACTTCAATTCGCGGTTTGTCAGCCGCTCCCAGTTCCTCCAGCACAGACATCACCACTTCATGCTGGAGCACCGCATTTTCCGCGCTGACATCTGAAACAATCAGGAGCAGATCTGCCTGAATGGTCTCTTCCAGCGTCGATCTGAATGCGTCGATCAGGGAATGCGGAAGGTTGCTGACGAATCCTACTGTGTCGACCAGGAGAAAGCTTCCCCCATTTGGGAGCTTAACCACCCTTGACAATGGATCCAGTGTCGCAAAGAGCTTATCTTCAGCCTCTCCATTTGCTCCACTCAGCGCATTCAGCAAGGTCGTTTTCCCGGCATTTGTATATCCCACAAGGGCTACTACCGGAATTTCTGATTTCTTGCGTTTTCCCCTGCGCAGTTCTCTTTGATTGGACAACGCCGTGATTTGGGCCTTTAAGTCTTCGATACGCTTACGAATTTTTCTCCTGTCCAGTTCCAGCTGCGTCTCGCCAGGCCCCCGTGTACCAATGCCTCCGCCCAGACGGGACATTACCATTCCATAGCCAGTCAGCCGGGGCAGCTGATAGTTTAACTGCGCTAGTTCGACTTGTAAGCGTCCCTCTTTGCTCTTCGCCCGCTGTGCGAAGATGTCTAAGATCAGAGTTGTCCTGTCAATGATCTTCACGCCGTTCAGCGCCGCTTCGATATTCCTGACCTGCGCTCCCGTCAGTTCGCAGTCAAAAATCACGGTATCCGCTTCTTTGATCTGGCACTCCAAAGCCAATTCCTGAAGCTTACCCGGCCCGATATAGGTCGCACGATCCCCCTTCTCCCGTTTCTGTATCATACTCCCTACGACAATACCGCCTGCAGTGTCAGCCAGTCCCCGCAGTTCTTTCATCGAATACGGATCTTGTATGCTGACGAGATAGACATTTTCCGACTCGCCTTGAGTAGAGAGGTCCTGCGGCAGCCTCCGGATCATTTGATCTGAACGCTCAATCTGGTAAATCCAATCGTGCTGCGGTATTCTGTGAACCGGAAATGCCGCTGTCGTATGCACAGCAATTCGGCCATCTTCAGCCTCAAGGAATGCCGCCTGTACTCCTGTGCACTTCCCTTCTGCGACTCCGACCGCCGCTATTGAGTCAAGCCTCATGGAATCAAGACAGCTTAAATCCGCATCCGAGAGAAGACAGTTCCCGTTTGGATGGGTATGTATACATCTGATCCCGGACAGTTTCCCTGATCGGCGTTTTCTCTCCAGATAACGGAGCCCGACCGTTTTTCGATCCCCAACTGAAACGTCGGCAACCGTTCCATCTCGCAAAAGATAGATGCTGATTTCACGGCGAATCGTCTCTGTCAGTCTTGCCAGCGCATTTATAAGTTCAAGTGATACGTATTCCTCCGGATCCGTCTGGATACCATAGAGCAATTCCAGCTGGGAGAGTATAGACTTACGTATCCCCTCTGTGTTTCCATATATCATGTTTACGCGTTCCTCAGTCTGCATACTGCCTTCGCTATGATTTCAGCAGCTGCTATGATCTCCTCTTCCGTATTGTCAGGGCCCAGCGTCAATCTCAAATCTGCTTCGTTCCTGCCTGAGCATCCAATCGCCGTCATGACGTGCGATCTGCTACCCGAACCTGACGTACACGCGCTTCCGGCTGATGCGGCAAGGCCTTCCATATCCAGATTCATCAGCAATGCATCCTGATCCACCCCAGCAAAAGAGAGATGCAGATTATTCGGAAGCCTGTCTTCCAGCGTGCCGTTAATCCTCACATCTGGCACTCTTTTTATTATATCGCGCATTAATAGATCACGCAAGAAACCAATGCGCTTATTTTCTTCTTCACAGTGCTCCATCGTCTCTTGCAAAGCAGCCGCAGTTGCCAGTATTCCCGCTGTATTCTCCGTGCCGCCGCGAAGGCCTCTCTCTTGAGCGCCTCCAAAATGAAAGGGAGTTATTCTGCAGCCCCTGCGGATAAAGAGTATCCCCATTCCCCTCGGGCCGCCGAATTTATGAGCCGAAAGCGACAGTAAGTCTACTTTCAGCTGTTTCAGATTCATGGGCACGGCTCCAACGGCCTGCACGGCATCCGTATGAAACATCACCCCATGTTTCGCTGCGATTTCACCGATTTCGAGTATCGGCTCAATCGTTCCGATTTCATTATTCGCCGTCATGATCGAAATGAGTTTCGTCTCCGGACGTATTTCCTTTTCAACCGCTTCAGGACAAATATGGCCATCTTTTCCGGGCTGAATCCGGCTTACGGCAAAACCGCGTCGTTCCAATTCATCAAATGCATGCAGCACCGCATGGTGCTCTATGCTTGACGTGATCATATGAACCGGCTCGCCATACGCATAGGCAACGCCAAATACGGCCCAGTTATCGGACTCCGTTCCCCCGGAGGTAAAGTATATTTCTCCGGGTTCTGTACCCAGAAGCGCCGCTATTCTTTTCCGCGCATCATCGACAGCCCTCCTGTCCGCCCTGCCCAGTCCATGCAAAGCGCTCGGATTACCACTATCCAGACTATTATAATAAGAAGCAAGCGCAGCCTTTGCCTGCTTGCGCAGCGGCATCGTAGCGGCATGGTCCAAATTAATCATCGTCAACCCTCTTTTTTAATTGCTAACGCAAGTTTACGCGCTCATCCTGATTATGTCAACAAGTGCTGAAATCAGTACACCGTTCTGTTTTCAGCAAGCCTCTCACGTTGGATCCGGAATAAATATCGAACTTTTTCTTCACTCACATATTAATTGTTCGTTATTTTTGCTGTTATATATGATTTTTATCTTTACAACCCCTTTTTCTTGTTGTATGATACCGGCGTGTTAAAATCATTGCTTGTATAGGAGGAACTCAAATGAAGAAACTTGTCGCGTTTGTTCTCGTATCCATCCTTTGCCTGGCCGCCTTCACCGCCATGGCAGACGTCAAAGTTGGTTTCATCTTCCTACATGATGAAAACTCCACCTATGACCTCAACTTCATGAATGCGGCGAAGGAAG
>ODAI013211279.1_pt1 | contig 10392 bp, 11 predicted proteins | sample 1539321 | NCBI WGS metagenome assembly ODAI01 (sample SAMN02144231, study PRJEB22623) | gut metagenome | biome: sheep rumen | host: Ovis aries | place: New Zealand | reverse complement strand
CAAGCCTTGCATCAACATCGGCATACATTTTGGCCACCATAGTGTCATCTGTTACGGATATCCCCGCATCCCTTAATCTGTCTTCATCATCCAGAAGTCTTCTGTAAGCATCCCTTATCAAAAGATATTCAAAAACCTGTGGTGTCTGCACCTGCCATACATGAGCCCTGTCCGGCGTGGTCTTTACCATATTGTCATCATCTGCCAGCTTGATCGTGTCCTTGGACTTCACCGCCGCAACTGCCGCTCTGTATTTTTTCACATAATGAAGACATCTCTCTATCGTATAGGATGAAACGAACGGCCGCGCTCCGTCATGAATAAAAGCATAATCCGTCCCGCCCGAGATCCTTTCCAGTCCCCTTGCGACTGAATGATACCTCTCCTTCCCCCCGGGGATCACAGCTGAGACCTTGTAAAATCCGTAAAGATCCACGATCTCCTTCTGCACCTTGTCAATATACTCATCAGCCGCCACGATGATCAGCTCATCAATAAAATCCATATCCGAAAAGGTTTTAAGGGAATAATAAAGTACCGGTTTCCCCTCCAGATCAATATACTGTTTCGGCGTTCTGGTCCCCATACGCCTCCCTGCCCCACCTGACAGGATAACCGCTGCACATCTCATATCTTCCCTCCCTATTTCCTTTCCTCAAAGGATATCTCTTCCCTTTTCACGTCAAACACACTGAAATACTCATCCTCATAGACCGGCTCGCTCCCCTTGTACTTATCCAGTTCATACGAACCGAGAACCAGAAAAGCCCTGTCATGCTCTCCTTCAATAAGCCTGTTGTCCGTAAGCCATCGAAATACTACAAGTCCATCTGCATCAGGATCAAGCGAAGTCAGATTTAAGGCGCCGTCTGACATTTCAGTTGTGATATTTGCATTCCAGAAGGTCGCATAGCCGTAATCATATCCCTCCTCAGTCAAAAAGCTTATATATCCCAGCCTTTCCCCGTTTCCGGCCACCTTGAGAAGGTCAAGATATCCCTTTGCGCCGATCAGAAGAAAAAAGACCAGAACAGCCGCTGCCGCTGCCGAAGCCCATTCCTTGTCCTTCACATACAATCTGTAGATCAGATCCGCAAACATTATGCAGGGTACCATGCCTATGGCTATGAATCTGTCTGCATATTCATTGTTCTGCCCCAGCATCATAAGGAAGGTATTCAGCAAGAAGGTTATCGCCGCAAAATAATACATATATCTTTGCACCCCGGTCATATCTCCGCTTTTCTTAAAAAGCAGCGCAAAAGATGCGAGAAACAATATCATCATCAGGAAGGCCAGTGTGTTGCATAATCCTCCGAAACTGATGAAATATTCCCCTACCACATAGCCAAAGGATGCAAGAATGCAGTCTAAAACCCATTCAAGCTTTTCAAAGGTGAACTGTATGAAAGAAACATCTGAATAAGAATGAAATGAATAGATCCTGCTCAGGAGACTGTCGTTTATCACATATCCGGCTGCCGACGCCGCGGCGGCTATTCCGGTATAAAGAACCATCTCCTTATTGCCCTTATTGAAGATCATCGCCGCAAGCGCTGCAAGAAAGAGCGGCACATATGTGTACTCCACCGATCTGGCTCCTCCAAGTCCCGCTGTAAATGCAAAAACCGTCAGCAGAAAAACGCATATGATCCTGTTTCTCTTTTTCCCGGAATGAAAGATCACGCCGAGGGCTGCGAAGGAAACAAACGAAATAAAGACATGGGGCAGGTAATACATCTTCAGGCCAAAGAATTGCCAGGGATTTGCATAGGGCATTATAAGGACGAAGGCTGTCAGATAAAACCATCTCGCATCATATTTCCATGCATAGGGGATAAGCAGATATGCCATGACATACAATAAAAGCATTATGCTCCCGCCGGCTGCCCTTACCATCCTCCAGGAAGCAAACAGCCGGAACATCGGTGCAAAAACCAGATTCGTATTGAAAACCCTCAGCTCCGAAGCATATATCCAATCCTTTGTCAGTATGCTGTTTTCCGAAGCAAGTATCCTCGCGAGCACAAGCTCGGAGGCATCGTCTGAATTCAGGAATCTGTATCCGTTATGAAGTATCAGAACGTTATAACAGATGATGACGAAGACGACCATCGCCACTCCGAAAAGCTTCGCCGGATCCTTTACGCCCTGTCTGATCCTACAGATCATATGACTCCAAAACCCCGTTGCCGTCCCATATCGCCCGGTCGATTATATATCTCGGCCTGTGCTTCGTCTCAATATATGCTTTACCGACATAGAGTCCCACAAGTCCGTTTGTAAGGAGATTCATCCCTCCTATCAGACATAGCAGGGCAACTGTAGTCGTCCATCCCTGTACGACCACACCTCTGGCCCAGTCTATCATTGATAATATGAAGATCACCAGGGCAAGAACACAGAACATTGAGCCCAGGACTACTATAAGCTCCAGCGGCCTTGTACTCATGGATGTGATCCCGTTAAGAGCAAGATTCAGCATCTTGCTGACTGTATATTTTGACTGTCCTCCCGTCCTGTCCTTAACATCAAAATACACGATATCCGACTTGAAGCCCATAGTCGGGATAAGCCCGCGCAAAAACAGATTTGATTCCGGATAATCTGCAAGCGCATTGAGTGCCTTGGCGGAAAGCAGCCTGTAGTCCGCGCTGTTCGGCAGAACATCGGCTCCCAGTACCTTCATCAGCTTATAAAAGGCCTCTGCCGTGAACTTCTTTCCCGCTTTATCGGTATCTCTGTCATTCCGGACACCGTAAACGACATCGCAGCCCTCCATATATTTTGCAAGGAAGCCATCCAGAGCCTCCACATCCTGCTGGAGATCCGCATCTATAGTCACCACGCAGTCAGCTGCCGCCCTCGACTCAAGCATTCCCGCCAGGATCGCATTCTGATGGCCGTAATTCCGGCTGAATTTGATACCCAGGACCGAGTGGTTTTGCGCTGAATACCCGGCTATTATCTCCCACGTTTTATCCTTTGATCCGTCATCAACACAGACCACCCTGCTTCCGTCAGCAACCTTTCCCTCATTCAAAAGTCTCTGCAGCTTGTCACTCAGGATATCCAGCGACTGCTTCAGGATCTCCTCCTCGTTATAGCACGGTATTACGATATAAAGCTTTGGTATGCTTCCTCTCATTTTCTGCTCCTCTGTGATAATCAGCTTATGTTTATGGCTTATCCTGTTTCTGACCCAGTCTGAGATTCGGGACAGCATTCAGAGACAGCCCCGAAAAATTGCCCTTTATATATTCATGGTATGCAGCTGCAGCTATCATCGCCCCATTATCCGTACACAGGATCGGGGAAGGCCTGTAAAACCTCACATTCCTTTCCCTGCATGCACCTTCCATGGCCTCCCGCAGTGCGGAATTCGAAGCTACGCCTCCTGCTATGGCAAACTTATCGGCATTATGGGCTTCAAGACCCTTCATCGAATTCCCTCCCAGCACCTCGACACCCGCCGCCTGGAAGGATGCCGCCACATCTGCCGTATTCACCTGTATCCCCTTCATCTCACACGAATTCAGATAATTAAGCACAGCGCTCTTAAGTCCGGAAAATGAAAAATCGTACTCATCTCCCTCTATATGCGCCCTGGGGAAGGGAATAGCCTCCGGGTCGCCCTCTTTGGCCGCCCTGTCGATCTTAGGGCCTCCGGGATAACCCAGGCCTATGGCTCTTGCAACCTTATCATATGCCTCTCCCGCAGCATCATCCATTGTCCTGCCAAGTATCTCATATTCCCCGTACGCCCTGACATTGACGAGATGCGTATGCCCCCCGGACACGATAAGGCACATAAAGGGAGGCTCCAGTTCCTTATTATCAATATAATTCGCAGCGATATGCCCTTCGATATGATGGACCCCCACCAATGGCTTTCCGCACCCGTAGGCATAAGCCTTGGCATAGGATACTCCCACAAGGAGAGGTCCGACAAGTCCCGGCCCGTATGTCACGGCTACTGCATCTATATCCGATATCGTCATCGAGGCCTTTTTAAGCGCTTCTCTTACAACCTGGACTATGACCTCGATATGCTTTCTTGATGCGATCTCAGGTACGACGCCCCCGTATATCGTATGTGTTTCTATCTGGGAATTTATCACATTTGACAATACCTCCCTGCCGTTTCTGACAACGGCGGCGGCAGTTTCATCACATGAGCTTTCTATCCCCAGTATATTAATATCCTTCATCTATTCTTTATTATCGCCGGCATAAACCCAGCCGTAGATCTTCCAGTGGCCGATCTCATCCTGGCGCAGCACAAACTGCTCCCTTATCTTATTTATGGTTCCATCCTCCCTGATATTCAAAGTAAGGAAAAGCGTAGCCAGAGAGCCGTATTCATTATTGTCATATTTCACATCCGTACTCGATGAAACGGAATAGCTGGATACAACCTTGTTCTTGTCCCTGAATACGGCGATCTCGGATCTCAAAGCATTATAGAAATCATCGAAGCTCTGATTGGCCACGAGCTCATCATCAAAAAGCTGTCTCATCTGCGTCGCAAGATCCCTGATCTGCGACTCCTCTGTATCGGAGGCATAGAAGCAGCGCGTGATCTCTGCATATTCCGATACCACGCTCTTGGGAGTTGACGGATACTCCTCCTCATAGTTTTTTGCGAGCTGCCTTGTAGCGGCAGTGATCTTTACCGTTTCCGGCTCCTCCTTCGGGGTATTGACAGCAAGCACAAATAATACAAGCACTACTATCGCAAGAATGACAAGACCGATTATAGTGTTTTTGGTATTATTCTTCTTCATACCTTAGCTCCTTTGCCCTGCCGTCCTTCGACGCCGCGGTCTCCGGGAATATCTCCCGCGCAAGGTGTATATATTCTCTGGGATCAGTAAGGGACGGGCTGTAATGAGTGAGCCACAGCTCCTTCACGCCGGCAGCCTTTGCAAGCTGCGCCGCTTCCGTAAACATCATATGCTTCTTCTCTCTGGCCTTATGCTGATCCTCGGGATTACCGTACATCCCTTCACAGATAAATATATCGGATCCTCCCGCATTGACCTCTATGGATTTTGTCGGGCGGGTATCCGTGGTATAAGTGACCTTAAGTCCGCGCCTCTCCTCCCCCATCACCATATCGGGAGTGTATTCCCGGCCTGCGTCATCCCTGCAGACATTTCCTTTTTGCAGAGGGTTCCAGAATTTCAGCGGTATCCCCAGACGTTTTGCTTCCTCCGCGTTAAATCTGCCTGCTCTGTTTACACTGACGGAATACCCGTAGCATGTCACGTTGTGATTTACCTTAAAGGCCTTCACGTGCATCCCGAAAATATCAAATTCCTCTTCACTGCCGCCCAGCTCCCGGAGCTTAATATCAAAAGGCAGCCCCTGTGCTATCACCAGAAGAGACCGGACTATCCTTTCAAGGCCCTTCGGACCCGCAAGCAGGACCGGCTCTGTCCTGTCCGCGTTTGCCATGGACAGCATCATTCCGGGAAGGCCGCTTATATGATCCGCATGATAATGCGTGAACAGGATCGTATCGATCCCTTTCGGCGACAGGTTTTTCTTCCTCATCGCGCACTGAGTTGCCTCACCGCAGTCTATAAGTATCCCCTTCCCCCCATAGCGCAGCATAAGGCTTGTAAGATATCTGTAGGGCAAAGGCATCATGCCTCCGGTTCCCAAAAGCGTGATGTCAAACATCTTTCTTCTCTCTCTTCCAAAAAATTATAGCATCCTCTTTCGGATTATCATAGAACCCGGGCCTTATCCCCTCAGATACAAACCCCAGCTTTTCATAAAGGCTTATAGCAGGAATATTTGACTTTCTCGCTTCAAGCGTGAAATTCCTGATGCCTATGGCCCTTCCCTCGTCCATAAGATACCGCAGCAGATGCTCAGCTATTCCCTGCTCTCTGTGATCACGATCCACCAGCACATTTGTGATATCCCCGTCTCCGCACATATTCCTGACACCCGCGCAGGCAACCAGTCTGTCAGAACCGGTGTCTCTGGCAACAACATATATGGCATAATCACAGCAGAGAGACTCCTCAAAATCCCCCACGCTCCAGGCGTCCTTACCGAAGATCTCATCCTCGAGCTCCGCAGCATGCTCACAATCCTTCAATTGCATATGCTCATAGATTATCACCGGTGATCCTGTCCCCTTCTGCAGCTTTGCTTTCCCGGAGCTTTTCCTTCATCATTTCCCTTTCGGCCTGAGACACCCTCAGGTAAACCGGCTTGTGCCCCGCAGCATCTGAAAAAAAGCCTTCTTCGTAATACCTCTCTGCCAGTACGGCTACGCTGGAAGCGCGCTGAAGCCTGAGCCCGGGCGGTGCAAAAACAAAGGGAACGGTACAGCCGGAACTTATCCGGTCCGCAAACACTCTGACTCCGTCTCCGAGAAAAACAGTCTTTTTTCCCCTTTCATTAACATCCTCAAGAATATCTCCAAGCGGGACCGCGCACTGTTCTCTGAGTACTGTCAGTTTATCTCCCGAAAAAGTGAATATCCCTGTATAGGTCTCATTTCTCCTCGCATCCATGAGCGGAACGATATTTCCGTCATAGCCTGCCATGTTCTGTGCCAGAGCATTGACGGTAGGCACTTCTATCACGGGTTTTCCGATGGCTTCGGCAAGCCCCTTTACAGTGGCTGAGCCTATCCTCAATCCGGTAAAGGATCCGGGTCCCATAGCCACAGCAACAGCATCCATGTCTCCGGCCTTAAGACCCGAAGATCTTATAACCTCGTCTATCATCGGCATCAGAGTCTCTGAATGCGTCAGCTTATTACACACAATATATTCAGATCTTATCACGTCATCAGACAGAATGGCGGCTGAAGCCACAAGTCCTGATGAATCAACAGCAAGAATATTCATTTCATCCACATCCGAAAAACAAACATCTCAAAAAGGATCCTTCCTTCACCGGATCAGGACGGTCTGTCCTCTGTCACGATCCTGCGATACTCAGATCCTTTATTCACATCTCTTTCAATGGTCACCCATACGGTATTTTCCGGCATGATGTCCTCTATCAGCCCGGCCCACTCGACCAGAGTCACCCCGCTGCCGTAAACGCAATCCTCAAAGCCGGTCTCATCCATCTCTGATACATCCCCGATCCGGTAAACATCAAAATGATACAGTGGCAGTCTGCCGCTGTCGTATTGCTGTACGATAGTATAGGTCGGCGAATTCACCGCCTCATTGATACCCAGTCCGGCTGCAAATCCCTTTGCAAATACAGTCTTCCCGGCGCCGAGATCACCGACGAGGGCCAGGACGTCTCCCTGAGAAGCCTTTTCCCCCATCTCTACGGCATATTTATACGTTTCCTCAGATGAATGAGTTTCAATAACATACATAACACTTTATTTTCTCGTAAATAGTGTTAGATGTCAAACACCCCCGGGATCATGCACAAAAATCCATCTGATCAGCCGCTCCTTAAGAGCCGCCCTTTAGTATCCCCCTGAGCGGCTTGTATATGAACATGGTTATCAGCACAGAACAAAGGCCCTTAAAGACGGTAAAGGGCAGATTGAAGATGATCAAACACTGCCAGAGATTATCCACTGACGGTAATATAAGCTGATATGCACCGATTATCGCTTCCATAGGCATGAAATTCGTATAGATGGGGTATACGACATAGTAGTTTGTAAAAACCGAAATGATCCCCATAGCGAAGGCTCCGCAAAGCGAACCTGCGAGCGCTCCTTTTTTTGTATGGTTTTTTTTGTAAACAAGGCCGGCTGTAAGCACAAAGCATGCTCCCAGCAGAAAATTGGAGAGCTCCCCGACCCCTCCGCTCTGTGTATTCATAAAATGGATCAGGTTTTTGATAAGACACACCGAAACGCCGGCCGCAGGCCCATAAGCAAAAGAAGCAAGGAGCGCCGGCAGCTCCGAAAAGTCCATCTTGATAAAAGGCGGGATAAGAAATGGTATGGGGAACTCAAGAAACATGAGTACATATGCCACCGCCGAAAGCATGGCTGTCCCTGTAAGTTTTCTGATGCTGCTGTTCATTATTTCCTCCTCTGTAAAGCATAGTTTACTCTGTCGGATGCCAGTGGACATTATCTGGCTCCTCTGTAAAACATAAAAAAGCTCCGGCATAAACCGGAGCAGATCAACTGAATTGGTCCAACAGTCTTTTTTGTGCGGGATCATGATCCCACACAATCATTACTCTTCTCTCATCCAGACTCAGGATACCTGTTTGGATATCCAATACTGTCGGTGCCGGAATTTCACCGTCTCATGCCAAATGGCTCGCGGACTTTTACCGCCGGTGGGGAATCTCGCCCCGCCCCGAAGTGATTATTTAATTCTGATAATATTCATGCGGATATATCCAGGTTCATTCCCGGAAGGAGCTGTGCGTCCTGTCTCTTCCTTGCCTTCATGTAAGGACTCTCCTCCTCATGACTGTATTCTATCTTTGTATTTGTCTCACCGCCTGAAACATATGTCCTGCCGCATTCCGGACATACAGCCGTATGTATCGAAACCGAAGCCTGAAGAACCTTTCCGCCCTTCTCCTCCGCCTTCTCGTAGGCATTCATGACATGCTCCTGCTCATGGGCCCTGACCCTGTTTCCGGCCTCAGTCGGAGATATATGCTGTGCCGACTTGAATGAGACCATCTCATCGGAGCCGTCCTGATATTTGCGCTCTTTACAGGTTTCACACTCCGCCGGAGACACCTTCTTGCCGGGCTGAACCTCGGTCGACTCTCCGGGATTGACTATAGGCTTCTTCTCTTCAGCTGAACCTACAGCTCCTGACACTGCTACAGCACCGGCCGCACCCTGTGCTCCGATGTCTGATCTTCCGCTCATCCCGGGGCCTATACCCCACATGCCATATGCGCCAAATGACCCGCTCCCGCTTATAGGACTGATCATATGATCACCGCCTTTCAGATGTTCCGGTCATCAATAGAACCTTATCCTGCTGATGACCTTTCCAAATGCCCTGACCTTATTATCGAACTCTTCTTCCGAAAGTTCCGGTGTGATAAAGGCGATCTCATCTTCAAGCTCGCCTAATGATATTGTATCAAGAAAACCGTCCGGTGAAAAGACCTTATTTGCTTTTCCCTCATCCTCGGTATATATCCTGACCAGATTTTTTCTTCTTATCCCGTCATTCGAAGCCAGTACAAGCTTCTCATCATGCTTCCATCCGCAGTAGGCCCTTTTTCCGTCATGTCTCGCTGCATCAATGACATCCGCGACAACCGCCGATGCCGTGGGAAGCGATCCTGCTCCGGCCCCCGTAAACACGGCATCCCCAAGCATATTCCCATGTACATAAACGGCATTCATAACTCCGTTTACGGAATAAAGCGGATGAGCCGGGTCTACCAGAAACGGTGCCACATATACTCTTATGCCTTCTTCTGTCCTTTTCGCTTCTGCAAGAAGCTTTATGGCATAACCCAGAGTAGCGGCATATCTTATATCCTCCGATGTGATGCCGCGGATACCCTCTGTATAAACGTCTTTATAATCCACAGAGCTGCCGAAAACTATGGATGAAAGAATAGCGATCTTTCTAGCAGGATCATATGCATCTATATCCGCCCCCGGATCGCGCTCAGCAAATCCCTTCTTCTGTGCCTGTTTTAATGTCTTTCCGAAGCTGACCCCCGGATTCTCCGCCATTTCCGTAAGAATAAAATTCGTGGTGCCGTTAAGTATACCGGTGATCTGGTCAATGTCATCTGCTGTCAGACAGTCATTTAAAGCCCTGATTATTGGAATACCGCCGCCGCAGCTCGCCTCGAAGAAATAATTCACATCATTTTCCCTTGCCACACTCATAAGCTCAAGCCCATGCTCGGCAACAAGCTCCTTATTTGATGTACAGACATTCTTTCCCTCTTCCAGGCATCTCTTTGTGAACTCAAATGCAGGATGAAGCCCGCCCATAACCTCAACTACTATCTTCACCTCGTCATCATTGATTATGTCATCAAATTCATGAGTGAGCTGCTTTTCGACCGGATCTCCCGGAAAATCCCTGAGATCCAACACATATTTCACCTCTATCTCCCGGCCGGCTCTCTCATTCACAAGTCTGGTGTTTGAATTCAAAACATTATAAACGCCGCTGCCTACTGTTCCATATCCCAGAATCGCTGCCTTTATCATTTCTGCTTGTTTTCCTCTTTCTTATTCACGTTAATCCACTTCAGATACGCATTTATGAACGGATCTATATTTCCATCCAGGACCGAGTCGGCCTGTGCTATCTCACATTCGGTCCTGAGATCCTTGACCAGCTGATAAGGCTGTAAAAAATATGATCTTATCTGCGAACACCATGTATTATCCTTGACCTCTCCCCTTAGCTCCGAGCGCTTTTCCGCATTGTTCTCCTT
>ODAI013146904.1_pt1 | contig 10392 bp, 9 predicted proteins | sample 1539321 | NCBI WGS metagenome assembly ODAI01 (sample SAMN02144231, study PRJEB22623) | gut metagenome | biome: sheep rumen | host: Ovis aries | place: New Zealand | reverse complement strand
TCGCTTCGCAAAGCGAAGCTCCGGTCCCCCCTCTTAACGTGCCGAGGGTGGCAGTGGTCTCGCCATCCGAAGCACCATCGCCTCCCTCGGGCGGCAATGCGCCTGGGCGGACGTCAATGCGGCAGTTCTTCAGCGTGAATGGAGATTTGTTTGTGCGGTCGCTATGCCTGATGGGAGTGTACCTGGCGTTCTCCGCTATCTCCGCCCGCTTCGGTGACACCCTCCTCGCCATGAGCTCCATTATGATGAAACTCATGATGATATTCTCTTACTTCACCGATGGCTTCGCGTTCGCCGGAGAGGCCTTAACAGGTCGTTTTTACGGCCGCAAGGACAAATACGCCGTCTCCAAGACCGTCAAATGGACCTTTGTCTGGAGCATGGGGATAGGCCTGTTATTCGTGGCGATATATGCCTTCGCTGGGACTCCGATGTTCCGTCTGATGACCTCGGACAATACTGTCGTGGAAGCCGCCAAAGCCTTCCTGCCTTGGCTCGTCATAATGCCTCTGCTAGGCTGACCGGCCTTCACCTGGGACGGAATATATATTGGCGCCACCGCTACCAAAGAGATGCGAGACGCCAATATAGGCTGCCTTATAGCCTTCTTTATCATATGGTTCGGAGGAATCCTGTTATTTAAGGTGACCGGCCTCCAAGCGAACCTCAGCGCCAAAGTCCATCTTCTTTTCGCCGCCTATTACACCCATCTGATATTCAGGTCCCTTTACCAGACTATAAAATACAAGCCTGCCATTATGGGCAGGCTTTGAATAAATACCTTAGCAAGAAAAAACTACTTCAGGGCTTTCTCTATGGTCTTGGCGATTTCCTGCCAGTGAGCCTGGGTAGCGGTATCTGAAGACTTGGCCTTGGCGGCTTTCTTCTGAAGCTCCGTCAAAGTGCCGAGGATCAGAGCCCTGCCGTCTGTACCGGCGGCTCCCCTCGAATTGACCGCTTCGATGGCGGCACTGACAAACCTGCGCTGCAGATAACGGCGGTAGCTGTCAGTAGCCTTACCCTTGTAAAGCTCGGAGAACACCATTCCGGTCAGGTCGGAAAGATATTCCTCCGGCTTGTAGTTGGAAGGATCGTACTGGGAGAATTGCTCAAGACGAGCCAGTTTCGCGATATCGAAAAGAACCGAGGGGCTGACGACATTGTCCACCAAAGAGTAGAGATAGCTGTCAGGACGGTCGGTGATGTCGAAGATATAAGGTCCCTCAACGAGCCATGAGGGCTTCTGGAACAAGTTCGCGTTCAGGAAGTCCAACGCTTCCTTCTGGCGCTCTTTGGGGACGGGCTCGTACACGGGGCCAGGCTGCTCGATGCTCTTGTAGGTGATGTAGCGGCCTCCGATGTTGGCGGCCACATGGCCGAGGTAGCGGTTGTACTGGCCGGTCAGGGCTGAATACATACGGCTGACGTTCCTGTACTGGTCGCCAGGCTCGGCGTTCCACTCGGGAATCTGATTGATAATACGTTTGAGATTCTTGATACCGTATTCGCTGGCCTTGACCGAGTTGTCTCCGAGATCCTCGCTCTGGGCCCTTGGATCGGCGTCATAGCCCTCCCCACCGAACCAAAGCTTCGGGTTGGCGGCCAATCTCTCGATTATTACCTTGTTCCAGTAAAGGTGATCCTCCTTGGGAGTCTTGTAAGGAGTAGCCTTGTAGCCGTATTCGATAGCCCACTTGTCGTAGTCGTTGATCCTGGGATAGAGGCCATCTTTGCCGATATTATCCTCAGGCTGAGCGACATAGTTGAAACGGGCATAGTCCATGATACTAACCGTATGGCCGTTTTTCTCGACCCACTCCTTGTCGCGGAGTTTCTCCACAGGAGTCATGAAGCTTGAACCCTTGTTGTGACGGAGTCCCAAGGTATGTCCCACTTCGTGGGAGGAAACGAAACGGATCAGGTCTCCCATGAGTTCCTCGTCATATTTGAACGCCCTTGCCCTGGGATCGACAGCTCCTACCTGGATCTGATACCAGTCGTGCACGAGGGTCATGACATTGTGGTACCAACCGATGTGGCTCTCAATGATCTCACCGGACCTGGGGTCATGGACATTGGGGCCATAAGCGTTAGCGGTAGGAGAAGCGAGGTAACGGATAACCGAGAAGCGGGCATCCTCGAGGCTCATGTCGGGATTGTCCTCCGGCCATTCCTCGCCCCTGATGGCGTTCTTCCAACCAGCCTGCTCAAAGGCTTTCTGCCAGTCATTAACACCAGCGATAAGATAAGGCCTCCACTGCTTGGGAGTAGCGGGATCGATGTAATAGATGATGGGCTTGATAGGCTCAACGAGCTCTCCCCTCTTCTGCTTTTCAACATCCTCAGGACGGGCCTCAAGGCGCCAGCGAGTGATGAAACGAACGTTCTCGACTCCCTGCTGGTCATCTGTGAACTTGCTGTAACCATCAGCGAAATAACCGACACGGGCGTCGAAAAGCCTAGGCTGCATCGGGGTCTCAGGAAGGAGCACCATGGAGGTGTTAAGCACCATGGTCACTGTTCCGGCCTCGGAACCCGCAGGCAAGTACTCGGCACGCGCGGGGCTCTGTCCGCCACCGCCAAAGTTAGGAGTTGGGGCATTATATGTGAAGGTCTTGGTGACAGTCACTTCAGTGTTGATAGGATAGGTGCGTACACTCTCAATGAAGCTGGCGTCGCCCTTGACACCACCAAGATTCATCTGCCTCTTGGTCATAGAGTTCAAAGAGAAGGCCTGGACATCACCCTCAAAAAGACTGGTGACCTTAACCCTCGTGGTTCCGGGAGTAGAGGATTTCTCAGGCTTGATTGAAGCGATGATCGGATTCTCGGAGCTGACCTTCACGGCCTTCTCGATGTCCTGTCCCTTGTCCGCCTGGATCGTAAGGGCGTCAACACGGAGCAAGAGATTGCCATTGGAAGCCTTCTCCCAATAAATCATGCTCTCGGTGACTTCCTCGCCACCATACTTGGAAGCGCCAGGAGTGTTGCTGACATAGCGGGTCACAGCAAGTATCCTGCGTCCAAGGAGGTTGTCAGGAATCTCGAAATACCAGTCTTTCTCTTGATGAGCCACACCGAACATTCCGGAAGTGAATTTGAGTTCCGGAGCCGGTTTCTCGGGTTCATCTTTCTTTTCTGTGTCTGGTTTCCCAGGCATGGGACGTCCGCCTCTGGGCTGCGCCAGGGCAAGAGGAGTAGCCGCCATCATGATGGCGACTACGGTGATAAGGATTCTTTTCATACCTGTCTTTTGTCAAGTTTGCGTCAATATAGGAATATTTTCGCAAACTATCTACAAAAGACCTCGGCAAAATCTTTAACCGCCACGTTTTTTATCGGGAGACGGGAATTCGATACAGCCTCGGAGAAAGTCTTCAGACAGAGCGGGCAAGCGGTCACAATAGTCTCCGGATCTCCTGCCAGAAGGTTCTCAAGAGAAGATTCGGATATCTTCGCCCGGTCTCTCGTGTCTAGTGTGAGACTACCGAGACTTCCTCCGCAACAGACGCTCTCATCATATTCCTTGGCAGCCTTTACCAGCGTTCCAACCTGATCCAGGGCGGCGCGAGGCTCAAAATATACACCACATCCCCTTCCAAGCTCGCAAGGATCATGGTAGACGATCTTCTTTTCACTCTTCTCAACCTTGAGTTTCCCGGAAGCGATCAACTCATTGATGAACTGGGTGTAATGGACGACCTTTATTCCCTCAAGATGATATTCCTCTTTGAATATCTTATAGCAGATCGGGCAAGACAGCACAAGCGTACCGCAACCAGACCCTTCTATCAGTTTCTTGTTAGCTTCAATCACTTTAGAAGCGGCTTCGGCCTTGCCGGCAAGCATTAGAGGCCTTCCGCAGCATATTCCTCCATCCCTGTCAGCGAACTCATACTCCACACCGGCCTCCTTGAACACATTCTCCACCGACTTGATGATCCTTGGCGTGAGATGTGTCATGCACCCTGCGAAATATAATACCTTAGGAGCCTCCGCCAGAAGCGCCTTGGGCGAAGCGACCACTGCCACACTCGGCACGTTAAGGGCGGAGGCCGTCGCACTCGCAAGGTAGCAGTAGTCATACGGAAGGGTGTTGTTAACGGTGGCGCGTTGGGCACGGCGGAGGGCCGGGGCATCAACTCCGACAGGACACAACGCATGACATTTGTCACACATCAGGCACTTGTCCGCTATAGCGTTGATTTTCTTCTCATTATGCCTTCTTAAAAAGCGAATGAAATACACAGAGGAATACTTCAGATTCTTCTTTTGCACATTCATCGGACAAGCATCCAGGCATAGTCCGCAACTCGAGCAAGCGTAGATTTCAGCCTCAGCTACACCCTTCCGGGGATGGTTGGGCTGGATTCCCGCATTGCGAAGCAGAATCCACAGCACCTCGGTAAGGATATGCATGTAACGGCTGAAGGGCATCGCGGCGAAGAACAGTCCAAGGCTTATGGAATATGCCCACCAGCATGGAGTGAACCATAGTTTGTCACCAAACAGGAAATGCCAGAAGTGATTGACCCCCACAGTGAGGAAACTTCCACCACTCAAGTCAGCGGTGAAACTCTCCGCCAACAACCTGAGAGGGAAGATCAGCCAAAGACTGTACAAAGCGATGCGGTCGGCCAAGGAAGGTTTCGTCGTGTGCCTCATGCCAAGGACAATTGATCTGAACCTCTTGAACACGGCCAACGCTATACCCGAAAGGATATACAGCAGGAAGAAGTCCATCAGGAAGAAGAACACTGATCCCCTCAACGTCGTGTGTCCCGGATTCATCCACACGAAATACCTGTAGAAAATCGGATAGAACAGGCCTCCCCTGGTCACATTAAGTCTGGCCGGGACAAAAAGTGCGACCTCGATGTGTCCGAGGATGATAATCATGAACCAACCGAAGGCTATCGCCGAGTGCATGTAACCAAGCAGGGGTTTTCTCTGCCATATCTTGACATGGAAAAGGCAGTCTCCGAAAAGATCCCTCAGGTTCTTGACTATCGTCTTAGGAATAAGAAGGGACTTCCAGAACTTAATCCTGTCTGATTTAGGAATAGCGGCCAGCAATCTCACACATCCCACACCTATCCAGCACAACATGAAAGTGATGCCGACTGTGAAAGGGATGACAAAATGGCTGTAGCCGGAAGGTATCCTGTCGATCACCTCCGGATCAGCGGCCTGAGTGGCGAGCAAATAAAACAGAGGTGTCATTTCTTTGAATAGACTTTAGTTATCGAAAGGATAAGATGCCTGGTATTTATCCCACGAGGACAAACCATTGAACACTTGCCGCAAAGCTGGCAGGCCTTCAGGGCCTCCAATGCCTTGTCGTCCTTGGCATTGAACACATCTTCAATGGCCTCCCGGAGACTGGTCGGGGTGAACTGTCCGGCCGTGCATACCGCGGTACAGCTGCCACAAGCCATGCAGATCTTGGCATCAGGCTCCATCGCGACTAGTTTCTCGTATTTTTCCCTGTCAAACAGGTCCAGATTAATCCTGGAGCTGGGCACAAGCCCAAAACCGAAATCTACCATCTCTCCCTTACAAGTTGCTTGTAATTCTTAGCGTCCGGGAATATCTCCGTCAAATACCTGTCAACCTCCATAGCCGCGGCTCTGGCGTCAGCCAAGGTCTCGGGAAGAGTCTTGGGACCAGTCGCCGCCCCAGCCAGGAATATCCCAGGAATAGGACTCCTCTGACCTGCGGCGATTCCGCTCCTGACAGCGAAATAACCATCTTCCTCGACCGACATCTCAAGGAGATCACCGATAGCCTTTCCAGAGGCCGAAGGCCGCATTCCAGCCATCAGGACAAGGAGGTCAAGAGTCACCTTCAACGGCTTACCAGCCACTGTGTCCTCAGCCTTAACCAGGAGGGTACCATCGTAATTCTCAGATACTTCCGCCACACGGCCACGGATAAACCTGACCCCATATTCCTTCTGGGCCTTAAGGTAGATATCCTCATAATGCCTTCCGAAAAGACGCAAATCCATGTAGAAACAGAACACCTCCGAGTCTGGGAAAGCTTGTTTCATCTCGATGGCCTGTTTGACAGCGGTGGCACAGCAGACTTTAGAGCATGACCTGCATCCTGATTTCTCATCCCTGGATCCCACACAATGGGCGAATCCTATCTTCCCGGGCTTCTCTATCCTCCTGTCGGACCCGGACTTGAAATATGCCTCGAGATCAGCGTTGGTCATGACCTGGTCATATATCCCATAACCATATTCCTCCTTCTTCACGGCATCGAAAAGATCGAAACCGGAAGCCACCAGGACGGCGTCGGACAAGACAGTGATACCGTTCGTCAGCCTGACATTATAAGACTTGTCAAGACGGTTAATCGCTCTCACATCAGTGTCGGTAAAGCATTTTACTCCTTCCGCACCCTTCAGAAGCTTCCCTAGAACCTAATCCGCCTGAACGCTGTCCGGGAACAGCCTGTCCCATTTGGCGAGATGGCCTCCCAATTTTGGAGACTTCTCTATGAGGATGACATTGTAACCCATCCTCTGGAGTTGCGCAGAGGCTTCCAGCCCGGCAGGGCCTCCACCGATAATCAAAATATTATTCTTCATACTCCTATTATTTCAAACATGCGCAAGGAAGAGGCTCGCCTATATCCTTCCCGTTCTTTCCAAGATATTTCTTTGACGGATCATAAGGGACTCCCATCTTGTCCAGAAGAGGTTCAACACCCACCTGGTGTGTCTGCAGCCCCAGATCCCAAGGGTCATAACCCATCACAAGACCAGCGACTTCCTCATATGTCAAGGCAGGTATGCCATGGCCATCTTGCCCGTAAGTCTTGCCGGTGGACTCTGCGATCACATACTGCCACCTGTCCAGGAAATAAGGGCAACCAGGGCAGTTAGTGATGATAAGATCAGGCTTGAAGGGCTCCATGCTCTCGAATTTCTTATGGGTGTTGGACAGGGAATATCCCCTATTGCCTTTTATGAAATATTGCCGGAAACCGAAACCGCAGCAATGCCTCCTTTCAGGATAGTCCACTATTTCTCCTCCCCAAGCCTCGACCATTCCCACGAGGACGTAGGGATATTCAGCGCCACCTACACCCTTTGACGGGAACATCTTGGAATAATGGCAACCAATGTGCTCCACGACCTTAAGAGGCTCTCCAGTGTGGACATTGACCAACTTCCGGACCGCCTGAGCGGCGATCTGGTTCCTGTATTTATAGATGAGATCGCTGGCATGTATCAGGAACTTCGGCTTGGCGAATTCCAACTTGCAGGACTTCCAAAGGTTCTCACGGATCTTGGCTTCCAGCTCAGGGTACTCCCTCCAGGTTTCCATCGTCTCGCAATAGAGTCCAAAAGAAGTGATGCAAGAACAGACATAGTTCTCATAACCATTCTTCGCCATCAAGGCGAACTGGCGGGCGATGATAGTCATGACCGTCTCCTGAGGGATCGTGTCACTGTGATAGGCTATACCTCCGCAGGTGGTGTGGTGTTCAGTCTCGAATATGTCCTTGCCCAGCTTATTCCTTGTGATGTCCAGGAAAGTCGCCTCGGAAGCGGGGAAGAAACTCTGCCTGATGCAACTGCGGACATAGAAATAGTGGTCGTCCGGTATCTCTTTCTGGTAATCTGACCAGATTTTCTGCTTTCCTTCGTATATCATGACATCAATGATTCAAATGTTTGGGATCGCTGTCCGTGTAAATCCTGGCAATAAATTCCTCCTCGGTAAGCCCCCATTCCGCCGCTTTCTTCTCGCCGGCCTTACGCACATTCTCCATCCTTGCAGTAGCTCCGGTAATATCGAATATCGCCTTCAGTTGGTCAAGGTCCTCCTGGGGGATACGTCTCATAGCTCCTGTCCCCTTTCCGTCCAGGTTGCCACCAAGCCGCTCGAACACGTCATCCAGATGCTTTTCCTCCCACTCCCAGACCCTTCCGGCTTCCGGATGTCCGGCATAGTCGAACCTTCGTGGATAGACACAATAACCATAGTCCAAGACATTAGAGCAAAGGTCTTTAGTGAGCAGATATTGCTGACGTCCTTTTTCCGACTCGATAAAATACCCTAACTCAATGGAGAGATTCCGGAGAGACATGATTATCAATCCGGCGGCATTCTTCCTCGGGCAGCGGGTCACGCAACTCATGCACTCCCCACAATACCATATCGTGTCGCTCTTCAAGAGTTTCTCTATCTCCTCATCGTCCTTGCTCTGGACAATGTCCACAATTCTTCGGGGATCGTAACGGTAGAATTCCGCCGCAGGGCAGATAGCCGTGCAAGTCCCGCAGTTGATGCAGGCATTAAGGCCTTCTTTCAGGCGATAATCCTTCATCAAGAGGTCATATAGTTTACCCATTATCCTTTTGATTGTTAGTTGGATATTTCAGCGCCAGCGCCTCAAGATCGGAGGCAGGATCCATATTCTTCTCCATTCTGGCGAGGACTTTCACAAAAACCTGGAGGTCTTCTTTAGAGATATCCCCCATAATATCCCTGGCGGATTCATATGCCAAAGCTTCCACCTTTTCCCTGATCTTCTTGGAAAAAGGCGTGACCTTAATAAGATTCTGCCTACGGTCAGAGGGATTGGAGATTCTCTGCACAAGTTTCCGGCTCTCAAGACCGTCAATCAACTTCACAATGGAGTTCTTATCCCTCATTGTGATGTCAGCGATCTGCTGCTGGGTCAGGACCCCCTCATCCCAAAGCGTGTCCATCACCAGGAACTGTTCCGGAGACAGACTGAATCCTCCATTCCGGAAATCCTCCGTAATCCTCTGTTTCATGCTGTTATGAGCGATGTTGAGGAAAAGGAATACCTGCTTCTCTAGTACCATGGTTTATTGTAAGTCCTTTTACTAAGGTGCAAAGATAAGTGAATATCCCCTTTTAAACAAGTCAAACGCGGAATTTCTTGTCTTCTTCGAGCATCCCGAGATAAGAATTGTAGCGCTCCGGGGATATTCTTCCTTCATCCACAGCCCGTTTTACGGCACAGTCAGGCTCATGGGTGTGAGTGCAAGGCGTGAAGCGGCAGCCTTTCATCTCACGAAGCATTTCCGGGAAATAAAGCCCGATTTCCTCTTTCTTCAAATCAACGAGCCCGAAGCCCCTGAGGCCGGGAGAATCTATGATGAAGCCTCCTGATGAAAGAGGATACATCTCATAGAGAGATGTCGTATGTTTTCCTTGAAGATGAGCGATAGAGATATCCCCGATCTTTGGATCAAGATTCGGATCCAAAGCCTTGATAATCGACGACTTCCCTACTCCTGACTCACCAGTGAAAAGACAGATTCTGCTATCTTCCTTAGAGCCGGTCGCCTCTCTCAAACTCTCTATTCCCTCACCGGTCAGTGCGGAAGTCTCGATGACAGGATATCCCGCACTCTCATAAATTCGATGAAAATCAGCGAGTTCCTCCGGAAACTCCTTCCTGAATATATCTATCTTATTCAGAATAATCGTCGCGGGAATGCCATATACTTCGCAGGTAAGAAGAATCCTGTCCAAAAATTGGAGCTTGATTTCTGGGAAATAGAGGGTCACAACGATGAAGGCCCTGTCCAGATTGGCTGCGATGACGTGAGACTGACGTGAAAGATTGGTGGACTTACGAATCACATAATTCTTTCTGTCAACGACTTCCATGATACTGGCAGGATGCGTGAGCGATGGTTCTTCTGAATATTCATAAGTCACAACGTCTCCTACAGCGACCGGATTGGTCGCCTCACTGCCGGAGAGACGGATCTTGCCTTTGAGTACAGCCGGGAAGGGGGCCCATTCAGGGAGCCTCGACAGCAGGAAATGACTTCCCGCATTTTTCACGACATTAGCCTTGCCTCTCATCGGAGGCAAAGATAGCAAATCTATTTCACTTAGTCACACTGAAAGCACCCCTACGGCCCTACTATTGGCGGGGCGGTGGGCTGCCACTCGACCGTGGAGCGAGTCCTGGGAGCAGAAGGCTGTTTCTTGCCACGGTTCACAGCGTCGTATTCCAGGAACTTCTCGAAACTGGCTTCCTCGCCGCTAAGCTCCATTATCCTCTTGTATATGGCCCAGCGGGACGGAGCGTTGAAGCCGCCGAAGTTCATGTTCATTATACTATTCTCTGAAGGACGCCAGACTCCCTTGCCATAGAGGCCACCTTCATAGATCCCAACCTCGTCCTTGTAGCGATCGTCAGAGAGGAACACGCTCCACTTGACCTTTGAAGGATCATTGGTGAAGTCGATGTTCTGCCACCAACCCAACCTGGCGGCTTGCTCGGTGTACGATTCGACAAAACTCGCAGGAGCCGCCTCTGATGAGGCGACATATTCGTCTCCAAGGAACGCGAAACCATGGCCTCCGGCCTCGTGGCGGAGGGTCG
>ODAI012966124.1_pt1 | contig 10392 bp, 8 predicted proteins | sample 1539321 | NCBI WGS metagenome assembly ODAI01 (sample SAMN02144231, study PRJEB22623) | gut metagenome | biome: sheep rumen | host: Ovis aries | place: New Zealand | reverse complement strand
TGCTCTCCATGAAGAAGGCGAGGATGCCCTCGATGGCCAGCGGCGCTCCGAAGATGTCGCCCACGAACCAGGAGTAGTTGCTCCAGTTCGTGCCGAACTCAAACTCGAGAATGATGCCAGTGGCAACACCCATTGCAAAATTGATACCGAAGAGCTTTTGCCAGAACTTGGCAGTCGTCTTCCAAAATTCGTCCTTCGTGCGATAGTAGCACGTCTCGGCTATGCCCATAATGACGGCCAGACCGAGGGTGAGCGGCACGAAGAGCCAGTGGTAGATGGCCGTAAGGGCAAACTGTGCGCGGGACCAGTCTATGGTGCCTGCGTCGATGGTTAAGAGAATGTTTTGCATATTGTTTTAGGGGTTTAGTACGAGTTGTGGGGTCTATCGGTTTTATGGGGCTAATGGATCCTGGTTCTAAGGAGCCTGTCTTTCAATCAGCTCAGAAGCAACAAAGTCATCTTCCTCTCCGCTCTCGGCATGCTGGCCAATGTAATTGGGAAAGAAGAAAACTTTGAGTATAGCGAACATGATGAATAGTTTGATGGCAATAATGAACCAAAGCGTTTTTCCCAACGTCATGTTGCGAAATCCATCGTAGTATAAATCGAAGGCTCGATAAAGAAAACTGTCTTTACGCATAGGCATCGTTCAGATGGTTAATGTGGCAAAGGTATGACTTTTCCTTCAAACTTCAAAATTTATCAGCAAAAAACTGTTTTGTGCTAATCAGTTTATTTCCATATTCATTTTTTGCAAGCTCCTGCACTCCCACACTCCTTTAACTTTAACATGAGAAACTTAAATTAACTTATTTCGAGTGTTGGTTTGTACTTTTTTGTCTTAAAAAAAGTTTTGTGACATTTGATTGTTGTAAAATGTTTTTGTCCTTTCATGATTTTGATATACTTTTGCAGCTTGATAATGAATAATGATTAAGAAATGAAGAAAATATGGTTCATTGCTGCTATTGTGGCAGCACTTCTGTTGGCAGGCCTTGCCATTTGGCTTTTCCTCAGTTTGCAGGAACAGAAGGAAGTCAACCAGGAAATGCAGGAACTGGCTCTGCTCGACAAACAGGAGATGGAAAATGAATACGAGCGCTTCACGCTGCAGTACAGCGAGATGATGACTCAAATCAACAACGATTCTATTGTGGCCCAGCTCACCCAGGAGCAGTTGCGCACTCAGCAACTGCTGGAGGAGTTGAAGAAAACCAAAGAGACCGATGCCCGCGAGATAGCCCGACTAAAGAAGGAACTGGCTACCGTGCGCAATGTGTTGCGCTCCTACATCCGACAGGTCGATTCACTCAATCAGATCAATGAGACACTGCGTAGTGAGAACTCACAGATACGTGACGAGTTGGCTGAGAGCAATCGTGAGAAGGTGAATCTGGCCAGCGAGAAGGCTTCGCTTAGCGAGAAGGTGGCTATTGCGGCACAGCTCGATGCTACCGGCATCGCGATGACCCCGCTAAACAAGCGCAATAAGGCTGCAAAGAAAATGAAGGACTGCAAGCAGATTCAGGTGAGCTTCACCATTGCGAAGAATGTGACAGCCACCAATGGACAGCGTACTGTCTATGTGCGTATTCAGACCCCGAATGGTGACGTGCTCAATGGCGGTACCTTCAATTATGAGGACCGACAGATTGAATACTCAATGAAGAAAACCATAGAGTATTCCGGTGAAGAAACGGCCGTGGCTACCTACTGGGACGTGAACGAGTTCCTTAGCGGTGGTGACTATCGCGTGAGCATCTTCTCCGACGGCAATATGATTGGAACCAAAACATTCAGCTTTAAGTAGAATGCTGTAATGTCGCATCATAGTAGAATTACAATTCGATAGCGAAATGACAAAGAAACGTTTCTTGCTAAAAACACCAGGCCGAAGCAGTGGTACTCGCTCGCTGAACGTAGCCCTATGGATGGGGCGCGTGATGGGTGTATGCCTGCTGAGTACCGCACTGCCACTTCAGGCACAGCAGCTGCTGAGCCTTGATAGTTGTAGGGCTATGGCGTTGCGCAACAACAAACAGATGGAGGCTGCTCAACTGAGACAGGACGTGGCCAAGAACATCCGTAAGTCGATGCGCACAAAGTATCTGCCACATATCTCGGCGGTGGGTACCTATCAGTTCACCAGTGAGGAAGTCTCGCTGCTGAACAACGACCAGAAGACGCTGCTCTCGAACATGGGCAACAGCGCCGTGAGCGGAATACAGAACTACGCACAACAGATCGGGGCCGACCTCGTGGCAAGCGGTCTGCCTGCCTCGCTGGTGCAGACCATCGGGACGGCAGTGCACACCGAGGCTGCACCCTTAGAGACCGCACTGGCCAGCAAGCTGAACGGCGTGGGCCGCGAGATCGTGGATGCCTTCCACACCGACACACGCCACGTGTGGGCCGGCTCCATCATGGCCGTGCAGCCCGTGTTCATGGGCGGTGGCATCGTGGCCATGAACAAGATGGCCACACTGGGCGAACGGCTGGCGGAGAACACCACCGAGGCCAAGCGGCAGAACGTGATCTACACCGTGGATCAGACCTACTGGCAGGTGGTGTCGCTCAAGCACAAGAAGAAGCTGGCCGAGAGCTACTTAGCGGTGGTGAAGAAACTGGACGGCGACGTGCAGAAGATGATCAAGGAGGGCGTGGCCACACGCAGCGACGGACTGAGCGTGAGCGTGAAGGTGAACGAGGCCGAGATGGCGGTGCAGAAGGTGAACGACGGACTGGTGCTGTCGAAGATGCTGCTCTGCCAGATGATAGGACTGCCCATGAGCGAACAGGTGACACTGGCCGACGAGGACAAAGACGACCTGGGCGCACTCACGTTGGCACCGCAGGCCAACGTGGAGCAGGCACTCGAGAACCGCCCCGAGCTGAAGATGCTGGACAACACCGTGGCCATCGCCAAGCAGGGCACCAACCTGCTGCGCGCAGGCTACTATCCGCAACTGGCCCTGACGGGCGGCTACGTGGTGAGCAATCCCTCGCTGCAGAACGGCTTCGAGCGCAAGTTCAGGGGCTTCTGGAACGTGGGCGTGCTGCTGCGCATACCCCTGTGGAACTGGGGCGACGTGATGTATAAGGTACGCGCATCGAAGAGCGCCGCCGCCATCGTCAACCTACAGCGCGAGGAGGCCCGCGAGAAGATTGAACTGCAAGTGAACCAGGTGGCCTTCAAGGTGGAAGAGGCCAACAAGCGACTGGCAATGGCCGAGGCCAGCGTGCGGAAAGCCGACGAGAACCTGCACATGGCAAACGTAGGATTTGCCGAAGGAGTGGTGACACCCACCACCGTGATGGAGGCACAGACCGCCTGGCTACAGGCCAAGTCGCAGAAAATCGATGCTGAGATAGATGTCAAGCTCAGCCAAGTCGATTTGCAGAAGTCGCTCGGAACCCTCCAATAACTTATTATTTAGAATTTAGAAATTTAACATATCATGTCAGCAACAACGCAACATAAAAACATTCTGTATGCAATCTTAGGATTCGCATCGGTAGCGCTTCTGGTGGCCCTCATCGGCTTTTTTACACTGGGACGCGACCCTGAACTGATTCAGGGACAGGTAGAAGTGTCGGAATATCGTGTGTCGAGCAAGGTGCCCGGACGTATTCTGGAGATTAGAGTGAAGGAGGGCGATTTTGTCAAGGCCGGCGACACGCTCGCCATCATCGATGCCCCTGAAGTGCGCGCCAAGATGCATCAGGCACAGGGAGCTGAAGGTGCTGCTTCGGCTATGCAGCAGATGGCACAGAATGGTGCCCGTAAGGAGCAGATTCAAGGAGCCTATCAGCTGCTGCAGAAGGCAAAGGCTGGTCTGGAGATTGCCGAGAAATCCTATAACCGTGTGCAGCGCCTATACGACGAGGGTGTCATGAGTGCACAGAAACGCGATGAGGCCTACGCCAACTATAAGGCCATGCAGGCTACGCACGAGGCTGCCAAGAGCCAGTACGATATGGCAGTCAATGGTGCCCGTATGGAAGAGAAAATGGCTGCTCAAGCTCAGGTAGAGCGTGCAAAGGGTGCTGTGCAGGAGGTGAATAGCTATATCGGTGAGACCGTGCAGCTGGCGCAGATGGACGGCGAGGTGAGCAACATCTACCCCAAGGTGGGTGAACTCGTAGGCACAGGTAGTCCTATCATGACCATCTCCATGATGGACCAGATGTGGGGTACGTTCAATGTACGTGAAGACCAACTTGCCGGCATGCAGATTGGCTCTGAGATTACTGCTTATATCCCTGCTTTCGAAAAAGAAGTGAAGATGAAGGTCTACTACATGAAAGACCAGGGTTCGTATGCCGTATGGAAGGCTACAAAGGCCAACGGGCAATTCGATCTGAAGACTTTCGAGGTGAAGGCACGTCCCGTAGAGACCATCGAAGGACTGCGCCCAGGTATGTCGCTCATCATCAGATAAATGGAATATCTTAAGAGGCTATTTAAAGTTCTCATGCGAGAGCTGCTGATTCTGAGAAGGAATCACATCTATCGCTTCTGCATGGTGGTGTTCCCCATCCTGGTGATGGTGTTCTTCACTAGCATGATGGATGACGGATTGCCAACGAGCATGCCCGTGGGCGTGGTGGATCTGGACAATACCTCGACCACACGCGCGCTGACACGCAGGCTCGACGGGTTCCAGATGTCGCACGTGGTGGCACACTATCCCAGCATGACAGATGCACGAAAAGCCATTCAGCAAAATGAGATCTATGCCTTCCTCTATATTCCGAAAGGCACTACCGACAAACTGTTGGCCAGCCGTCAGCCGAAAGTCTCGTTCTACTACTCCATGACATCGTTGGCTGCCGGATCGCTGCTGTTCAAGGACCTGAAGACCATCACGACATTGGGATCGGCTGCCGTTGGGCAGGCCACGTTGCAGGCCAGAGGATTCACCGATAAGCAGATACAGACACTCTTGCAGCCCATCAGGATCGACCTGCACCAGATAGCTAACCCCTGGACCAGTTACAATGTCTATCTCACCACGATGATTGTGCCGGGCATGATCATGCTGTTCATCTTCCTCATCTCTGCCTACTCCTTAGGCACGGAATTGAAGTTCGACAGTGCCAAGTTGTGGCTTCGATTAGCTAATAATAATATTATGGTGGCACTGCTGGGCAAGTTCCTGCCGCAGACCATCATCTGGCTCGCCATCGTCTATGGCTACGAATACTATGTGTTCTATGTGCTGGGATTCCCGCATCTGGGCAGTCCCGCCATGCTGGTGCTTTTGGGACTGATACAGGTGCTGGCCAGTCAGGGCTTCGGTATCTTTGCCTTCGGCCTGATGCCTTCGTTGCGCATGTCGATGAGCGTGTGCTCGTTGTGGGCCGTGCTCAGCTTCTCAATGGTTGGATCTGCCTTCCCTGCAATGGGCATGGACGCTCCGCTACAGTCACTCACGTGGCTCTTCCCCCTTCGTCACTACTACATGATTTATCAGATCTGTGTCTTCAACGGCTTCCCGTTGTTAGAGGCATGGTTCCATTTCGCCGCGCTGGTGGCTTTCACGCTGTTGCCCTGGCTCGTGGTGAGTAAAATAAAGAATGCAATGCTTACTTATGTCTATATTCCATAACGCATACGAGGCTCTGCAGGATGCCTGCTACATTTGGAGACAGGAGATGAGACAGGTGGTCAAGGATGAAGGCGTGCTCATCTTCTTCATCATTGTGCCTATCGTCTATCCCATCCTGTATTCCTGGATATATAATAATGAGACGGTACGCGAAGTACCCGTTGTAGTGGTCGATGATTCGCACTCGTCGCTTTCGCGTAAGTTCATCCGCATGTGCGATGCCTCGCCCGACGTGAAAGTGGCCTTCTATGCACAGGACATGGAAGAGGCGAAATCGCTGGTGAGCCGACAAATCGCGAAGGGTATCTACTACATACCGAGTGAGTTCGACAATGAGGTAAATCGTTTGCAGCAGGGCGTGATTAGTGTCTATTGCGACATGAGTCTGATGCTTGCCTATAAAGCCATTTTCCAAACGGCACAGATGGTGAGCATGCAGATGGGATCGGAGATCAAGACAAAATTGGGCGGACGATATACGCATCAGGAAGAGGTGATAGCGGCCAAGCCGCTCGACTATGCCGAAGTGCCTATCTTCAATCCCTCTGGCGGCTATGGCTCGTTCATCCTGCCTGCCGTGCTCATGCTGATTCTGCAACAGACACTGGTGCTGGGCATCGGCCTGTCGGCGGGTACGGCCCGCGAGGAGAACCGCTACGGGCTGCTCATACCCGTGAACAAGCACTATCACGGTATGTTCCGTATCGTGCTGGGAAAGGCCATGTGCTACTTCATGATCTATGCCGTGATGGGCGCATGGCTCGTAGCAGGCGTGCCTTATTTGTTCAGCTTCCCGCAACTGGCATCATGGCAGACGTTGCTTGTCATCATGCTGCCCTATATCCTGGCCTGCATCTTCTTTGGTATGGCTGTGTCGTGTATGGTGAAGTATCGTGAGAATGTGATGTTACTGATGGTGTTCATCTCTGTCCCCTTGCTGTTCATGACGGGTGTCAGCTGGCCGCAGTCTAACATCCCTGGCGTATGGCAGGGCGTGTCGTGGCTCTTCCCATCCACCTTCGGCGTGAAGGCGTATGTGAGGCTGAACTCAATGGGCGCTTCGCTGGGTGATGTGCTCACGGAATATCGAATCCTGTGGCTGCAGGCAGGTCTCTACTTCTGTCTCGCCCTTGCTGTCTATCGCTACCAGATTCATCTGGCCCATCAGGACGTTCGCAACCGATTGGCTGAGAAGAAAGCTCAGAAAGCAGCCGCTGCTCCTGAGGGTGAATAAAAAACGTGCCACTCACAATCGAATGTTTGTGAGTGGCACGTTTCTTATTATATGAATGTCTGTTAGGAGTTTTCGGGTTAGAAAGTTAAACGGATGGTATCGCTCCACTCTGTTTCTCCTTTTATACTGAATCCCTGTTCATGAGAGAAGAACGATCCTTCATATACTGTAACTGTATTGCGCTTCATGGGGATGTCGGTGAAGGTTCTGCTCATGACTACTTGATTATTTGCATCGACCGCATCGGCTTTCACATCGAGTGAACCTTCATTTTCACGAAGGAAGGTGTAAATATGGATGGGTAGGGGAGCAGAGTAGCCCACGATATTCACGTTCTTCTCCTGGCGGGAGTTGACGTTGCCGCCAAAGCCTGTAACCGCGTTCAGCACACCTGAGCCGCCTGTATAGTTGAAAATCATGTGAGTGACTTCTGCTGGTATTTCGTCGGTAATGGTGAAGCAGAGCTGTGAGCTAACTCTGGTTAGTGTCACCTCGTGGATGGTTTCTTCACTCTTCACCTCCAGGTCGCCATAGTAGCAGAACGTGTCTGAATAGCCAAGCTGGTTGGTGAACTGAATGTTCTCAGGATCAGAAACCGTAGGGTTGCCGCCAACGCTGCTGTGGGCCAGCACCATGAGTTTGTAAGTGTTGTCAGGATCCAACAAGAACTTTACTTCTCCGAAGTTTCCGTCTTCTTTAAGTTGGCTCTTGCCTTTTACCTTTTCACCGTCTTTATACACCACGAAGTTTAGTCGTGTGCAGTAGGTTGTCAGGTCAACGACGTCTCTTGTAATGGGAACCATGTTGAAGTTGGATACTCGCAGCACAACGTTGTACTTACCCTTGTCCTGTTCGGTCTTTCCGGAAGTGTTGTTGGTGTTCTGTGTCTGTTGGGGAGTCGTTTCTTCTTCGTCCAGAACAACTTTCTCGCACGCAGTAAGACCCGCCATGAGCATGAAAGCCATGAGCATGGTCATGATTGTTTTTCTTTGTTTCATGATTTGTTTTTCATTTTTCGTGCCAATCACGAAGCTTTTTCATGATTGGCACGGTATTTTTGATTTAAGAACAATAAAAGTCGATTGGTGGTTAGAATATGTAGCCAGCCTTGATGCCGAAGGCTTGCACCTGCTTCATGTTGACTGAGATTTTCTCGAAGTCGCGGTTGAAACTAAAGCCGAGGAAATAGGACTCGTATGCCACGTTGAGACCCACTTCCCAAGAGGCGAGGGTGCGGTTCCACACGTTGTTGGCATCCATGTCGGCTTTCTTGAAGAGGTTCAGACTGGTTGCTTCACCTACAGCGGGTGTGAGTTTCTCATTGCCGAAGAGGCCTACGCGCATACCTATTGCTACGTATGGTGCCAGCATTATCTTTTTCTTGATGAAGATATCGACACCAACGTTGATGGCAGGCACGGCGCACATCATATTGTCGGAAATCTTGACAGGGTTCTTCTCGTCGGAATTGTTGGTGTCGCGACGGAAATAGTAGTCGAGTTTGAGGCCAACACCGAAGTGGAGGGGCATGTCTTTCATTGCAATGTTGTAGTTGTAGCCCAATCCAATGCCGTTGAAGTTGTACTTGTCGTCGTTAAGATTCGACTTGATGCTCATGGGGCTATACTCTACGAAGACCTTGTGGTAGTTTTCTCTCTCCTTGAGCGACTGTCCGAACGCGGTTGTGCTCACTGCCATGAGTAGCAGGGTAGCTAAGACTTTGATTTGTTTCATGTTTGTAGCTATGTTTTTTTGGTTTTGTCTCTTTCTGTTTGCAAAATTACATAAAAAAAATTAAACTCAAATTTTTTTAGCTGAAAATATGCATTCTTTCTCTACTTAATATTGTTTAGTCTGCAACTTTTTACTAACTTTGCATGCCCACCAGATTAATTGGCAGGGTGGAGGATTGTAAATAAAGATTATTTTCACACCTCAAGAAGACGAAGGAAAAGAATATGAAACGTATCTTGTTTTTTGCCCTGATGTGTGTATGGGCTATTGGTGTCGCTGCGCAAGAAGAAGCTGGCGCTTTTTCAGTTCAGCCTAAGGGCGGACTGATTATCTCGTCGCTGATGGACTGGAACAGGGTGAAAGCGGGCTATTGTTTCGGTGCTGAGCTGGAGTACAGGTTGACTGATGGGTTCAGCTTGGCGCTTTCCGCCCTTTATTCCGATCAGGGGGGCAATGACAATAGCAATGGGGTGAAATCAACTTTGGATTTGGACTATCTGAACGTGCCGCTGATGGCTAACTGCTATGTAGTGGGTGGATTGGCTCTGCGTGTGGGTGTGCAAGTGGGAGTCCGTCTGAGAAGCTCTTTCCGCATGGACGGTGTGAAGATGAATATGGACGAGTTTATGGCTTTGTACTACCGCGAGACGGGTGTGGCTACGAGTTTCCGGCGAGCGGTGTTCTCAGTGCCGGTGGGTATCTCGTATGAGTTTCATCATTTCGTGTTAGACATGCGCTATCACTTCGGAGTGACCAGCTACATCAATTTAGATACTCCGTTGCGCAACAATGTGTTCCAGCTGACCTTGGGTTATAAGTTGTTATAGCTCAGTAGGCGTTTCTGCGGTGCTCGTTTCTTCGAGCAGATATTCTATCACTTTTTTCCTTACATCGAATGGACGAAGGTCGTCAAGTCGCATCGTTTTTACAGCAGTGGCGATAATGTCGGCTTCCGTGCAGTCAATGGGCAACTGCTGTTGTTCCATAAAGTGGATGCCGGCGCTGATGAGGGCTTGTTTCGGTACGAGACCGATGATTTCGGTGCCAGTGACGCGCACCCCTCTGATGCTTGCACAGCGGCTCACCTCTTCGAAGGCGGAGTGTAGGGGAGTGACGTTCATGTTGGTCAAGTTCATCGACACTTGTGCTATGCCGTATTCTTCGATGTACCATCCTATGGCCTTTGCACATTTCAGCGTACCGGGCTTCCCGGGGCGCCCCTTCTCTCTCACATCGCAGGCAATAGCGTGGGCCACGTGGCGGTCGGTAGTGTTCAGGTTGAAGTTCACCGCAATGAGGAAGTCGCGTGCGCCAACCACCGAGATGCCGCATCGCCTCACCTCTTCCGGTATATTGTAATTACTCCCCTCTCCAGTCGGAGAGGGGTTGGGGGTGAGGCTGTTGTGGGTGAGGCTGTTGGGACAGTAGTCCGGCCTCAATTCTTCCTTTGTCAGTTTCTCTTCCAGCGCTTCATATTCTCCCGTACGGCATACGGCCAGGTTTCTGCGCTCGGGCTTGAGAGCAGAGGCCTCATAGGCATAGCAGGGAATGCCTGCTTCGCGAGCCATGCGGGCGGCCAGCTGTCGGGCCAGCAGAGCACATTCTTCTAAACTGATGCCTGCCACAGGGATGAGAGGCAGCACATCAGTGGCACCTATGCGGGGATGAGTGCCGTGATGGTGGCGCATGTCAATCACCTCAGCAGCCCGCTTGGCTCCTCGGAAAGCAGCCTCGCACACGGCCTCAGGCTCGCCCACGAAGGTCACCACCGTGCGGTTGGTGGCCTCACCGGGATCTACGTTGAGCACGCTC
>ODAI011740508.1_pt1 | contig 10392 bp, 9 predicted proteins | sample 1539321 | NCBI WGS metagenome assembly ODAI01 (sample SAMN02144231, study PRJEB22623) | gut metagenome | biome: sheep rumen | host: Ovis aries | place: New Zealand | reverse complement strand
TCATGGCAGTCATGACGATACCGACATAGACGATATAGTAGCTGGCATGAACCTTTTTCATATCATATTTCAGGATATGATTCATTGTGAAATAGATGATCAGCACAACATGAAGAGCGAAAGCGACATACCAGATGACCTTTGATACCGGTCCGAATATCGGTTTGAAGTACGTGCTGAAAAGCATCAGAGCCATGGGGAATGTACAGAATACACTGGCCATGATCGGATTTTTCATGTTCTCACCGAATTTGGCAGGGTCACTGATCACACTGATAATGAAAAGAACCATCAGGATCGTTGCCGCGATACCGCAAGTCATGCGAATCGTCTCGGAATAGGACTGCAGCAGATTTCCGAGTCCGAAAAGACCGAGAATGACGCCGCATATCGGAATCGGAATTTTTTTGATACACTTCATTGGTTTTCCCCCTCTTTAAACTGAATCGGATTATGAACATACCTCGAGCGGAGTAACTCTCGTCTTCAGATACTCATCGTGTGTCAGGACACGGATCTCACCCGTTGTCGGGATACCGAATTCACGGGCAATGATTTCTGCTGCTTTCGCTGCGCAGATGCCGGTATAATAGATGCACTGGGATTTATGTCCGCCCACTGACATATCGAATTCCTTTGTCAGAACACGGCAGCATGCCACATTCTTGGTATTGTTCGCTCTGAACCAGTCATGAAGCTCCTTTGTCATGCTCATGCACTTAACAACCTTGGGATCCGTCGGGCCTTTCTGCTCGGAACGTCCGCAGATCATACCGATTGCAAGAACGCCGCCGTTCAGCGCGCCGCAGATGCAGCCGGACTTTCCTACGCCTACAGCCATGCCGGACGCCATACCGATCAGTTCGCGGGGAACATCCAGTTCAAAATGGTCGATGATTGTTTCCATAACAGCCTCGCAGCAGAAAAATCCTTTGCGGTAAGATTCCTCAGCAGCATCCTGTACCTTGTTCAGATCAATAGATTTAGCTTTGATTTCCATTTCTCTCTCCTTTTCGGTAAAAGAAACGGAATGACATAATCATTCCGCTTATTTTTTGTACAAATATACCATACCATATTTTCACCAAAACTCACCCTGACAAATAATCAGACACTGCCAACATATTGTTGACAAAGCATGCAAATTCCGAAAAGTCCCCCCGCTTATAGCATTCATCTATAAGCAGAAGGGTCGTTTTCCTCCGCCCGGACGTGGTCAATTTCCGTGATGGCTCTGCTGTAATCCTGAATGATTTTTTCGGCGTACGGTCTGAGCGCTTTCCCGTAGTGGGTCATGACCATTCCGCTGCGGGTACGGTAAAAAAGGCTGCAGCCAAGCTCCTGCTCCATTTTCGTAAGAATGTTGCTGAGACCCTGCGGCGTTATAAACAGTTCTTTAGCGGCCGTATTAAGGCTGCCGACTTCATCTATTTTGAGAAAATATTCCAAATCCCGAATATTCATACATGTCCTCTTGTCTCCGAATGAAAGATCAATTGTAATCACACTCACCAGTCGTTATAATAAAGGTATAACACATACCAGGGGAAAAGAAAATGTTCATTTCTCTGTTACATATCCGGCACAGTAAAAAGTTCCGCCGTCCGATGTGCAGCAATCGCACCGGCCCGGCGGAACTCTTATATTTCAAACCTTCTTATCTTCTTAAGTCAAATCAGGGCTTTCTGCCTCAGAATCATTCATCCTTGAAAACAGTCTGTCCGTCGACCTCTGTGGTCAGAGCTCTGAGGGCTTTCTCCACAAGACGGCGGCGAAGTTTCTTCTCATCGGCAGCTGACAGAGCAGGATTGCCGAGCGGGTGAGGAATAGCGATAGCCGGAACAATTCTGTTGGCACCGACTGTCATGGAAATCGGTGTTACCGTGCAGACATGTACGACCGGAAGACCTGCGCGCTCAATTTCTTTAACCATCGTTGCACCGCAACGAGTACAGGTCCCTCACGTACTGGTCAATATTACCGCATCTACATGATCCTCCACCAGCTTCTTTCCGATCTCTTCGGCAAAGGCCTTCGCGGAAGCAACAGCCGTTCCGTTACCGACTGTCGCATAGTAGAGATGATGAAGCTTTCCGATCACGCCCTCTTTTTCCATGTCTCTCAGAACATCGACCGGAAGAACACGGTCCGCATCCTGATTTGCATAAGTCGGATCATATCCGCCATGGGCAGTCTCGTACGTCTCCGCCGTAAGGTCCATAACGCCTTCGATATCATACTCACCGTAATGGGACGCATTGGAGCTTTCGATGTGGTCCGGATTTCCCTTCGGCACAATACCGCCGGACGTTACCAGTGCAATCGTGGCCTTGGACAGGTCCTTCAGAGCCGGATTCGGCGCTACACGGTCAAAGTTCGGCATCGGATACTCTGTTGTAAACGGCTTTCCGGCCAGCTTCTTCAGAAGCATGTCAACAGCACGCTTGGATCCTCTCTCCTTCTCAAAGAAGTTCACGCGCTTATTCTGCGGGATATACCCCTCTTCACAGGAAGCACCGATCTTCTCGTTCTTTGCCAGCTTCAGGGCCAGCGGAGCAAGAACCTTGACAGCCTTTCTCATGCCTGCCGCGCTGTTTTTGGTCGACACGATGAGAACCTTGTCCTTGAACATATCGACGCCCGGGTTCTCAACATACATACCGGTAACGGCCGGAATCCCCAGTTGTGACTGAACAGCATCAGCTACCGTACCGCAGGCAACACCGTAACGGCCTGCATTGAAGGCAGGACCTGCGATGAAGACATCCGGAGCCTCTTCCTTCACCCATTCAAGGATCTGGCTTGTGACCGCATCGATGTTCTCGTTGAAATAGCTGTCGCCGCATACGATCGTCGCCGTGATTTCTGCCTCGGAACCAAAATCCTGCATAAGCGCAAGACCCGGTCCTACCACTTCACCCTTCCTGAACTGCGGAGGGATATCTGCCTTTTCTTCGCCGCCAATCTGGGCAAAGAACTGGTTGATATAATGAACAACTTTAATCTTTCCCATCATCTTCCTCCTTATCTGGCGCTAAGCCGTCCGAAACCGGTTTCATTTGTGGCGCCGGTAATTACCTGAAGTTCCACGGCCAGAGAGCCGTCTTCTCTCAGGGTATCTGCATTTGCCCCGGCAATCTTTGTAATGTAAGCCAGAGTGCCGATTACCTTGTCCATCTTCGGAAGAATGACCAGCTCATTGGCATTTCCGCCGGTAACAACAGCATCCGCCGCCGCATCCGCGTCTGCCAGAGACTGGGATTTGCCATCCTGTCCGGCATACTCATCGGTGATTATTACAGTCTTGATTCCTTCTGCCTCGATCTTCTTGCAGTTCATGATCAGGTCGGTATCCGGGTTGCCGAAGCCTTCCTGCGAAACGATGACGCCGTCAAGTCCCAGCATTCTGCAAAGCTTTGCCGTCTGGTTGGAGGATCTCTCCTTATCAGCCAGGTAAACATTTTCGTTGGTGACGATCTGGCCTACGAAATTCAGAGTCTTTCCGTGCTGTTCGAACAGGTCTTCAATAACGCTGTTGTTCTCATGAATGTAGGTCGGGTTCTTATCGCAGGCGGAAACACAGTTGCCGGAAACGATGGCGCCGTCCATGGCCTCTGTCGGGTAAAGAATGGTCGGAAGAATCTTCTTGGCATCTACACCGTATACATACGTGTCATGCAGAAGTCCCTGGCTCTGAAGCATCTGAACATAAGCCACACGGGGAAGACCCGGATATTTTGTGGCGCCTTCATACAAATCTCCGCATTCATACGTTACGGTCTCATCCGGCTCAAGGTCTCTGGCCAGCTCGCCGAGAGCTGCCGCTACGCGGAAGCCGGACATACGCACAGCGCGCTCATACTCATGTGCTTCCAGATCCGGCTGCGGTGTGCATACCATAACGAGATTGAGAGTCTTGGAGAACGGTGTATAGTCGGCACCAGGGCCGGACATGTCGATCACGCCCTCCTGAAAACCGACAATCGGACCGGCCGTCACAAGAGCCATCCCCTTAAGAGCATAAGTCTTTCCCGAGCCTACCGTATCAACTCCGGAAACCATTCCCGGGAAAATTCCTCCCGGTCCCTCTACCTTTACACGCGGCTCGATAACATCCTTAACAGGCGTTATTCGAACCGACTCACCGGGCTTCGCAATGTCAAAGCTGACTGACTGAATACTTTCTTCCTTCTTAACGATCTTCTCCAGTTCTTCTGTTGAAACATAGAGTACCCCGTCACGAATCTCCGATTTTTCCGCAAAGCAGATATCATGAATTAGTATTTTTCCCAATTCCAGTTTCACGCTGCTCCCTCCTTTCCTATCATGGAACATATATTCCGCCTACAAAGGCGGGGTCATCTCACACTGAGATATATCGGGTCTTTCTGACCCGAAAAAAGATAAAACCGATGTGGATCTTATCAGCGTTCGCTGAACGCCTCCAAGGCCCCTGACAGCAGGGAATAATCTACGACCTGAAAGTCTTTTACCGCCTCCGGACGGAATAAATCTGTGCGATTTTTAAATTTTAAGCTTGTTTCCAGGGCTGATTCAATGAGTTTCAGTGACCGAAGATCCACGTTCCCGTCGCCTTCCCGAATCATTACAGAGCGGTACGGAGTCTCTCCCGGCTTTACGCTTCCGTATAACGGGTGGGTAAGAAGAACCGCTCCCCTGTGAATAAGGTCGCGTGCTTTTCTAAGCACCCCCACATAGTCAGTGTCCAGATATTCCACCGGCACATTTCCCGTCTGCTTTTCTGCCACATACGGATTATTGGTAAGAATGAAGATTGTCCGTTTCATTTTTCCGCCTGCCTGTAAAAACAGAAACAGGAGGCGACGCAGAATGATTCCTCTGCTTCGCCTCCTGTCTCAATTCATACTGTAATTGATTCAGAATGCCGGCTCCCCCGGTCCTTTTACCTGAAAGATTCACGAATATAATCGCTTGCCTCTTCGGTGGTTATTGAATTAACTCTCTCCCGGGAAAGCTGTTATGCACCTTTTTATCGGGAGTTCCTTGCGGAACTTCCGATATGATATATTATAGCAATTTCCATGATTATTTTCAATAACATCCGCTAATTATAGCTAATCTCTATAAATAGAGTTTTGCAAATATCCGGAGCCGTCTTTATCCAAGTTCCAGAAATTTCAGGATTCCGGCAATGACCGTATCCATAATTCCCGGATCCGAAAACCGATGGTCCGCCTTCTCCACAGGAACAAACTCAATGATGTTGTCATCTGCAAATTTCTGCACGATCTCAATCGGCACGATCTCATCCTTCATCCCGTGGAAAATGATAATGTTTTCGGATTCCTCAATAAAGTCCTTATCTGAAATATCCGCCGCTTTAAGTTCTTCCAGGAACCCTTTACTGATCTGGACCTTCCGGTCGAACCCGGCCAGTACCGGCTTTCCCCGCATCACCTTCTCAAGATCCTCCTTTGACAGGATCGTTCCGATCAGGAGTTCATACATATTGACGGCGGGGCACCGCAGCGCAGTCCTTACGAACGGGCTTCCGTGTTCCGCAATGTAACGGAGAAACATAAATGCACCGAAGCTGGTCGCATAGCCGTAAATCTTCGGATCGCCGAATCGCTCCTTCAGATCTGTAAGCAGGGTATCCAGATAAAAATCACAATCCGTAAGAAGCAGGTTCTTACGCGCATCCTCCCCATGGCATGGCCAGTCAAATGTCACGACGCCCGTCTTTTTATTCTTTGCCGTCGCTTTGTGCGCGAACCGCTCTGCCGCCCGGTTGTCCTTGTGCCCTCCGAATCCGTGTCCGAAGAGGACGATCTGACTGATCTTTTTCGGATCTGTGCAGTAAAGCTTGCATCTTATACTGTATCCGGCTTTATTTACGTCAAAATATTTTACTGTCATCTGTTCTCCTTCCGGCCCGAAGTCTCTCTGCCGTGTAACCGCACACACGCTCCGTCCGCTTATATTTGCCGGTCTTCCGTTCAATCACTTCCTGCCCTTATATTCCAGGCACAGCATCGTCATATCATCGAACTGTTCCGCGCCGTCCACAAAGTGTTCCACCGCAATCTGCATGTTTTCCAGAAGCTGCCGCGGAGTCGCCTGTACATCTTTATTCAGCACATCGATCATTCTGTCGGTACCGAACATATTATAGTCTTCATCCGTTGCCTCCGGGACGCCGTCCGTATACAGGAACAGCTTGTCACCCGGTTTGAGGTCGATCTCGTATTCCAGATATTCCACGCCGTCCATCCCGCCGATCACAAGCCCGTGCGGGTCTTTCAGAAGGGAGAATTTTCCGTCTTTCATCAGTGCCGGATACTCATGTCCGGCATTGGACGCCTTTATTTTGCCCGTACTGATTTCCAGTATTCCGAGCCACACGGTAACGAACATTTCTTCCTGATTACTGGAGCAGATGGCTTCATTTGTCTTGATCAAAGTCTCCGACGCACTTCGTCCGAGCATCGCGCAGCTCTGGATAATGACCTTCGAAATCATCATGAACAGGGCCGCCGGGATCCCCTTGCCGCTGACATCCGCCATGACCATGCACAGATGATCGTCATCGATCAGGAAGAAGTCGTAGAAATCGCCGCCGACCTCTCTGGCCGCGCCCATGGACGCATAGATATCGAATTCCATGCGGTCCGGATACGGCGGAAAGACGCCGGGAAGCATGCTGTTCTGGATGCGGTTGGCCATATGCAGTTCGGTGCTGACGCGCTCCTTCTCTCTGGTAATCTCAGTAATGTTCTGTATGTACTGTTTCGTCTTTTTCGACAGGTCCCAGAAGGCTTCCGCGAGCAGCTCGATCTCGTCATCCGTCCTGTAGGCATCTTTCATTGTAAAAAGCTGACCGGTACGGCTCGAATGGTTGATATCCTTCGTCATCTCTTCGATCGGTTTCACGATCCTGCGGGAAGCGGAGAGCGCCGCCCATGTACCGACGATGATCATGAGCAGGATAACAATTGCAATGTTCCAGAGGATAGCGGCTGTACCTTTTCTGAACTTAGCGGTCGCCTCCTTGTTGATGTCGTCATATTTCCTGAGCAGAAGAATTTCAGGCTGCTGGGTAACTTCCTTTTCGATAGCCGAAATGAGCGACCAGCCGATGGTCGGCATCGGCGCTCCGGCCATGTAGTATTCTTTGCCGTCAATTGTGATCTCGCTCAGATCCGTCGATTCCATCATCGCTTTTGTGACAAATCCGGCAAGCTCCTTATTTGCGTTATTCCGCAGGTCATCGGTGTTGTCCGAAGCAGCCTCATTGAACAGAATACTGTCAGAGGAAGAGAGAATGACCTGTCCGCTGTCATTGACGATGAATACATGCCCTTCCTCGCCATCGGAAAAATCCAGAAAAGAATTAATATCATCCAGCACAAGATCGATTCCGCCCACACCGATCATCTCTCCGTCCACGAAAATCGGAATCGAGCACGTCACACACAGCTGATTGGTAAAAGCATCCCTTATAATACCGGTGAAGAAGATATCGCCCTTCTCCTCGGCTCCCTTGTACCAGGGTCTCTGGCGCACCGGAAAGTTTATCAGTTCTCCGCTTTCATCGTACTTGTTGGAAGCAACGGTGTCTACGCATAAGTCCGTGCCGTCAGCAAGGCCGATATAGCAGGCGCTGATTTTCCCGGAGCTTTCCAGCATGGCGATCATCGGACTGCTCATGTGCGCAATGATTCCGAGATATTCCGAGCTGCGGTAGTCCACTCCTTCCTCACACAGGACCATGGCGGATGCCGTTCCGTCCTTTGACGGATCCGGCAGGCCGTATTCCACGGGCTGCAGAGAGTCTTTGTTTTCAAATAATCCCTGCGCCATGCTCTGCAGCATGACAACGTTGTTCACGACCTCAGCGAATTCATTATCTACTACCTGAGCCTCCAGTCCTGTCGTGGTGACAAATGACCTCTCCAGAATCTGTGTCATCGTTTCCCGGGAAGATTGGGAAATCGCCTGCTCCTGCACAACCCTGGTTTCTTCCACTACATCCTTCAGCATATTATTCTGATATATTGTGACAGCCGTGTATATTCCTATCGTCACAAAAAGGACCGCCAGAACAAGACGAATCATTTTCTTCTGAAGTCCTCCGAAAGTCATACCCATTATTTTTTTCAAAACGATTTCTCCTTATAGTTGTGTCGCGTCAGATAAAGACAGACATTTTCTCAGGAATTACCGGATAATATCAGCCGGTTCGAAGGCCGGCTCGACATTTTCCTCTATAAAATAATGTACCATTTATTCGCATGGATTTCATCAGATTTCTAAAAAAACACCGGGCCCCTTAAAGCCCGGTGAAACAAACTCACATACCGTCAAAAATGTAAACCCCGGATAAGATGCGCGATCACCGCATTCCTCTGAGGACACATCCCTCCGAGTTTCTGAAGGATCTCCGCCCTGATCCCTATTCCCACAATATAATTACTGTATATTCCGGTCTCAAGATCCGATATACCCTCCGTGAGGATTCCGCACACCTTGACGTCCCCCACATAGACAGAGCTGTCGCTGTGTCCTTCCGTCTGAACACGGTAGAATCGCTCAATGACCTCCCGCACCGCGTCAGAGATGATCTCCGTCACAGGCCGGGACCGGTCCTTAATCCTGTCCGGCTCCAGAATCATGCTGAGATAGATGCCGCCCTCCGGTGAGGAAAACCGGCTTCCGCCGTGGCCTCTTCCGGCAGTCTGGTGCCTGGCCACAAAGACCGTTCCGTGTATCATACGGTCATTCCGGAAGAAAAGACTCCTCTTGGCCTCACTGTTCGTTGAGTCCAGTTCATCATAGACATGGATCCTGTCTGCATCGATCTCACGATCCGCACCGGCTTCACTGCCGGCATCGGTCCCAATATGCGCACCGGTTTCACGTTCAGTTTTGAGCGTTCTTTCCCCGCCTTCCGGTTTCTCGCCGGGAATCTCATTCAGATATATACAGATTCCCGCCTTCGAGATGATGTCGCTGTCTTCTTCAAGCATATAGCCTCTGTTGTTGACTGACCGGATCACATACCCGCTCTTTCGAAGCTCGTTGATGCTTTTCCATATGGCGTTCCTTGAGACGTTGCAGCTTGAGGCCAGAGCCTCGCCCGATACATACGAACCCTTTTCCTTTTCAAGGGCTTCTATCACTTTTTCTTTCGTTGTCATATTTATGCCTGAGCCTGTACCGCAGTCATGGCGGCGGTATTCACGATATCTTCGACACTGCAGCCGCGTGAGAGGTCATTGCAGGGTTTCTGCAGGCCCTGAAGCACCGCGAAGCACTCTGCCCCTCCGATTCTCTGCGTAATCTTATAGCCGATATTACCCGCCTGAAGATCCGGGAAAATGAGCACATTTGCCCGCCCTGCAACAGGACTTCCCTTGGCCTTGCTCGCTCCGATTTCGGGAACCAGAGCCGCGTCGAACTGCATTTCGCCGTCCAGAAGGAGGTCAGGCGCAATTCTGTGAGCGATCTCCACCGCTCTCTGCATTTTGGATACCGATTCGTGCTTTGCGCTTCCCTTGGTCGAGAACGACAGCATTGCGACGCGCGGCTCCTCGATTCCGCAGAGTGTGCGCGCGGTATCCGCCGCAGCCACTGCGATGTAGGCCAGCTCCTCCTCGGTCGGACTCGGCATGACGACGCAGTCGGCGTAGACCAGCAGACCGTCCTCACCGAGACTCTTGTCAGGGCAGTCCATGAGAAAGCTGGAGGATACGATCTTCATCTCCGGCTTCGTCTTGATGATCTGAAGTGCAGGTCTCAGCATATCTCCCGTGGTATGGACCGCTCCGGAGACCAGACCGTCCGCATCTCCGAGCTTTACCATCATGATCCCGTAATACATGGGATCATGAACCATCTCTTCCGCTTTCTCCGGCGTCATGCCCTTAGCTTTTCGGATCTCATATAAGGCCTGTGCGTACCGCTCGTGGTTTTCGCTGTCGGCAGGGTTTTCCGTACGGATTCCGGTGAGATCCGCGCCGAGACATTTCGCCTCCGCAGTGATCTCTTCGGGGTTTCCGATGAGGATCGGGTCGGCGATTCCCTCCTTCACGAGTTCTGCCGCGGCCAGAACGGTGCGCTCCTCACAGCCTTCCGGAAAGACGATGGACTTGCGGTCTGCCCGCGCTTTTTCCCTGACTCTGTCTATCATTCTCATAATAAGCTCCTCCTGCCTGTCTCAGTAACCTAAGCTTCCCAGATTCAATATGCAGACAGTCTCATCATACAAATACTGCATCGGCGGGACGCTCCCGCTCTGTCTCGCTGGCAGCGGTACATAAGAAATTTTCTGCGTTAACACTTGAAAATTTCAAGTACCGGCCGCGAGACGAAGCCGCGCCGATTGGCAGTATTGTATGATTTCGACTG
>ODAI014633686.1_pt1 | contig 10393 bp, 7 predicted proteins | sample 1539321 | NCBI WGS metagenome assembly ODAI01 (sample SAMN02144231, study PRJEB22623) | gut metagenome | biome: sheep rumen | host: Ovis aries | place: New Zealand | reverse complement strand
ATCGGATTTTGGAAGATTATTTGCTGTCAATTGTATTTCGCTCCTTTACTGTTATTGTTTCAGGAGCAGCCGGGAGAATGTTCACATAAGCTGGGTAAAAGTGAACGGGCTTCTTTATTACAAAGGACTTGCATGGACTGGACTACTCCGTTTGTTCCAGTATCCCAGCTGTGGTGGAACCCGGCAATCCGGCCTGGTTATTCATCGCTTACAATCAAAATGATTTTCTGCTTTACGAATTTAACCTATCTTGATTTTTTCTATAATTGCGAAACTGATATTACGCTTTATAATTAATATCTGTCAGTTCTTTTTTCATAGGCTCCATATACTGCCTAAATACCATCTGCTCTCTTCTGTTAGGCATAGAAGTTTCTGCTCTTTTTGAATAATCGTAAAAAGCATGGTTCCAGACAAACCATTCATAGACAGTGGTCTTATCCTTCAAATAAGGATAGTGCAATAAGCGCTCTTCTTGTATAGCATTGAAGTCTGTAATAATATTAAAATCTTCTTTGATAGATTTATCTAAATCAGGTTGATCACCCTGTATATATGGTTCTTCTTTAAAAAGAACTTTCTCTTCAAGATCATCTAAAACGTATTTCCTTATAAGTACTTTGTCAACTTTTAAAGTAATACTGCCAAAGCCGATAGGCTTTGCGGCACCTAATTTATAACCATGCTTTTTTTCAGATAATTCTTTATCGCTTTCCTCCCCGACATTTATCAAGTAAATCAACGTATCCAGCTCATCCTTTGTTATCCTGCTAAAGTATAGCTTTCCTCTAAACTCCTTTCCGGCCTTAAGCGGACGTACTGTCATATTTCTTTTTCCTTTCTCTTCGTCAGGATTTATTTTAACAGTACGGTGGTGCCAATAAATTTTTCTTCCGTTTATTTCCGCACTATAAGATATAGGCCCTTCCCCAGGTTTCATGTAATAATCATATGTCCAAAAAGAAGCTCTCTTGTCTGGTCGTTTCAGATAAAACTCCACATTACTCAATTTCGGTGATGAAAGTTCAGGCAATGTTACTAATTTCTCATAAGCATCTTTATAATCTGTACCGGATATGTACTCTAAGTCGCATACTCTTATCCTTGACGCTGCGGAGAAACTATCCCGAACAGTTCCAAATAGCCTGCATGCAGGACACAGCTCTGTTTCCTTATCGCATGGTCTATGTGATCCAAGTAGTTCTGTCATATTTTTCTGATAAATTTCTCTTGTAATGCTAGCCGGAGATAACATTACATAATTGGAAGTATTCAAGGGTCTACTATAATATACCGGAAAATAACTCTCTCCTAAGCCTTGTTCAAAAATCTCAAGTTGTCGTGAATACTCATCATAAAAAAACCTCGTATTCTGACTAAAGCTCAATGCTTTTCGATATTCAGTTAGTGCCGACTTCAGAACACTGATATCTAAACGATTAATAATCAGATTTTGTGTAATGACAAAAACATGAGCACAATGCTTTTCCTGCTTTAATTTATCAGGATCCGTGCCTGTTATCACAGGGCCTTCAGCTCCCTTTAAAATATACCCTTCATCATGAGTACCACTTGCTGTTGATACTTTTGTAGCTAAAGGTTTTGAGTATTTGCCCCGTCTTACCATTTGAAAGAATACTTTACTTCCTTCAGGGATGCTATCCTGAATATAGCTCTTTTTTTTGTAATCTTGATCCGGTTTACTATATGGATTCTTATCAATAAGACTATTCGCTCCCATAGTTCTCATTATGCAGTCTGTAGCCTTATAAAGAGAATAGTATCCATCCCCATTTCTTTTAATAAGCCCCGCTTCGAACACCTGGCTTGATCTTCTTGCCAATACCCTCTTTTCATCAACAGAAGACAGGCAGGAATTTGTCAGAATCTCATAATTACTTCGAAGCATGCCCCTCATCTCACTTCCGGGTATAACTGGTTTAGAGTATTCCCTTTCACATGACCCTGTTCGCAGCGATAAATCTGTATATGAATAAAAATCATACGATTTGTGATCTTCACCGTACCCAAATGCATTTGGGTTACTGGTATTGGGGATAATAAGCGGTGTCTTAGTGAGCAACGTATATTCAATAACGCCAGTATAGAGCGTTTCATCTCTCTCAGATGACAGAGAGTCCGACTTCAAACGAACCTCACGTTTTACCGATTTGCCAACCGGCACAAAATTATAAGGATTGATAAATTTCATCCAACTCACTCCCTTCACATTTTCAGCCGATAGTCATCAATGTACGCCATGCCGTTATCATCATAAGAAATATGATTAAGAACCGTTATCATCCCCCCGTCTTCAAGCAGCATATTTTCTGCATAGAAAGACGTCTCGTCTGATAGATTGAACTTAGCAGTATGTTCGATAAACCCCTCCTTAAAGCGTGGGCTCTCAGAAAGCACTGCACGGTACTCTTTTGATTGATCGAATAAATGGATTTCCAATATCTCATGTCCTGCTAAGATTGATGCTATATCGTCCAGCGATTGATAACCTTCAAACAGAATCTTCTTTCGCAGATATACAAGCATCATCCCTGATGTCGGAGCCTCATTCGTATGATTTAATTTTTCCCACGTCATCATGATCAGGCTCCTCCTTTTATTATACGATAGAGTGCTTTCATATACAGTTCTTGATCAACGCCTTCTCGTTCGTCGATTATCTTCCACGATTTATTGTCACGCAATGAAAAAATACCTCTTCCGATAGATCCAAGACCACCTACAGATATGTATCCTCCATTTAAATCCATAAGGACAAGCAGAATGAGTCCCATCATCTCTTCATACTCAAAGTTTTGATCCCGCTTGATAAATATCTCCAGATCTGTCTCGCCGCCAAAGTATGAGTACTCCGAATATAAAGCCGTAGAAACCGTTCCGCCGGTAAAACGATCAATCCTGTTTCGTGTTACCGGGAGAGCCTGCGCTTTTTCAAGGATACTCTCTCCAAACACAATGAGGGACTGTGACGCCTGTGCTCTGTCTCTTTCCTTCTGTTCTCTGACAAAACCAAACCACCTGTCTATTATCTCTGAAGCGTTATGATAGCCAAGCTCCTTCAGTATTCTATATGCATCTGAACGAATAGCTCCATTCCAACTGGAACCGGGAATAACCGGTTTCCCATTACAAGTAACATGCTCGTAGTCTGGTCGATTTTTTTGGGCCGAATACTTCCGAATGCTAATACCGCCCTCTAATTTAAGAGGAACTATTATTTTCACGTATTTTGGCTTAGGCTTTTCTACTTTTTCAACCCATGTTTTATACTGCACCTTTTCCGGGTAACCGGCCGAATCATGTGCAAGTGCTATGAATTCCTCCCATTTTTCAAGGTCCTTAGCAAAAAATTCCCGCGTCCCTACCTGCTTTACTTCAAGACGTCCCAATCCACGATTTTTATCTGCTCCGATTCTGATTTCACCGGAATGAATCGCCTGTATTACATCCGCAATTATCTTGCCACTGTCATAATTGCTGTTTTGATGTTCCACCACCTCTATATATATACTTCCTGTAGCACCTGTTTCGATAATCTGCATATCAAACTTATTATCTACCGTTTTTTCAGGTGTTAATTTTACATGGTCACGCACATCAACCTGTGCGTCCTGCAGATAAAGATCAGAAACAAAAACAAAGCTCATTTTTCCGTCTTGTCCGGCAGAAAATCCATATATACTTTCTTTATCTTTCTTTGTACCCAAGTAGTTTCTAAAAGCTCCTGCAAGCGATGATCCTGGTACAAAATACTTACCGAATCCATCTTTTAGCAGATCTGCATCCGTATAATAATCCTCACCATTTGTAATATTCAGCGGTGATATAAGGCAGACATCCACAGCATAATAACTTCTTTTTATTATCGGATTGCTCATTTGACATCCCCCTCATTTTTTTTGTGTTTTTCATTCTTGTGCATAATATACTTACCGAATGTAAGAAATGCCAGAAGATATTCAGATTCAAGTTCAGCACGATCATATTCGAATCCCTGCAAACAATATTCAGACGTAAATTCATCTGTAATCGCAACACAGCGGCCACTTACTTTTTCTAAAATCTCCTTTGAAAACCTACTTTTTTTCCTTTTTCCGTCGTCCTCTTTTGCATATCGATTTTCCGATTCTTCCGAAACAGCTTCAATAACGCTGCCTTCTATAAGTCCGTCTCTTCTCTTTTTTGTGAATTCATTACACATCATCGTCAGATCACTGACTGTAGCCTTCTTTTCTGTATCATTTTTTTTGAAATAATAAGCTGCCCGTTCAGCTGCATCGGACCTAAGATAACGAAGGAACTGATCTTTCGCAATAGATTCTGAAAAATGTGATTTTGTAACATCAATCTCGGTTTTCGAAGATACTTCTGTATCCTTTTTAAACTTTCCGAAATATAACTCTTTATCTTTTTCTATTTCAATAATCTCTATTTCCCCATATCCTTCAGTTGTTCGTTCACCTATGAACAATACTTCAGGAATATGCAGTTCTACAGGTTTACTCGTGTGTATTAGTATCACAGTACCTTTGTCAAACGCTTGTATGGAGGGCTTCCGTTTTTGCCATGTAACATTATATCCGCCAACCGTAACATAGCGAATATATTTCCTGACATTTACACTTTCTTTTTTCAGATTAACTGCCAATAAAATTTCATCAATAAGATCCTGGCTACTTACCGAATAAAAAGCCTTTTCACTGTACACTATTGCAGGTGAGATTAGTTTAACTGCAAACTCAGAAGTCACAATACTACGCACACTTCCCTGTTTACTTGTCTTATCAACATGTATCTCTACTCTCCCATATTCAGATGTTCTTCCGGTTCCGATTCGGTATAGATCATGTTCAGTCAGACACTCATAAGCTTTCTTAATCTGTGCCTCACTCCCCGTTATGTACCCCATAAAACTCTGGTTTTTACAAATACTTGACATCTGATAAAAAACAGAATCTGGATCTCTTGTATCCGCACGTCCGATTGACTTATCCTTTGGCCTTCTGTGATGGTATCTCTCCTCCACAGCGACTCGTATACAGTCAAGCATATTCTTATCACATATTGCATATCCATGTTTCATAGGATTCAGCTGAAGATCTTTATCTGCAACTCTATGTTCTTCACTATCATAGAGTTTATCCCTGTATTCAGTAGTATTATTCTTAATTCGATAATAAGTCGCAGGTACTTCAGTATACCTTAAACCATTTCTACTAATATAGGCATTCGATACAAACAAATTCCCGTCATTTATAAAGTCTTCATAATTATCCTGATTATCCTTTAATGATTGGGCAATCAATCCAAGTATTCGAGACCCTTCAATATAATCCAGCGTTTTCGCCTCGCCACCACTCTGGCTTTTAAATATTACCGGATCAACCAGCGTTACGGTGTAGTCCAGTCTATTAGCACCCTCCCTTAAATCCGAATGCTTCCTCTGATTATATGCCGGTATTTCAGATTGTTTAAGTTTAACTTCTACCTCTCCAAATCCTCTTGTTCTGGCTATACCCATGTGACGTAATATATTGGCACAACGTTCAAGATTTTTTTCAATCTCTTCTTCATATTCGACCGGTGCTTCAAACACGAGACCTTTTTTGGCAACTCTCATTGTTCGTAAAGAAGTGTCATCTGCAACGCCTGTATCATAATCGATTGCTGTCTGTGTACGCACATATGAATAATAATTAAGTATATTTTGTGGATGGAATAGCATATTATTGACACCCTTAACTGATTGAATAAGACTATCATATTCTTCCAGTACAGCATCCCCTACTTTTACAGAAGACGGTGAATCACCTTCCTTGCCGAACAGTGTGTCAGGATTAATACATGCTCCCCAATCCAGAAGTTCAAGAGCTGATTCGCGCAGACATCCGCGAATACGTTTACCCGGTATAAAAGGAAACCCATACTTGTCATAACATATGTCCGTATCCAAAAGGCTGTTGTAAACTCCTCCATCCGAGACACATAAATCACTTTTTAAAATAATCTGCAACTTTCCTTTTTTCATGTATCTCCTCCCCCAGGTATCTCTGTGCTATCTTTCTGTTCTATTCTCTTCAGTGATATATACATATCCATCATTTCCAAGGCATCATAGAATCTGGCACACTTCTCGGTTTTGCCATCCTGTTCTATATAAGTATACACTTCATTCCCTCCCGGCATATTAATTGCGCGAGACTGTAAAAAAGCTGCAAGCATTTCTGTCTGTTTTTCTCCGTTAGGATACATGTTTCTTAAGGCCTTTGCCTGAGACCTGGGAATATTTTTTTCATTCTGGAAGAACTGAGTCTTATCGGTGAATGACATAAGAGATTTTTCTTCGCCTGCTAATTGACTAAAAGTACTATCTATTTTATCATTTCCGGTCGCTATATAATATGGACGCAGCAATAGCTGTTCATTTGAGTATGTTCGATATTCTTGTTGCCGCATTTCTTCTATATTTTGTGCTTGTATGTTTCTGCAGAATGTAAAATCAATCCAGTTACCTATTCGGCTATACTGGGTACCATCCACTTCAACTTTGGCTATATTTTTATTAAGTTTTGCTGCTTTTTTCGCTTCCTCACAACAATTCTCCGCAGTTTCATAACCAATGCTGAACGGGAAGTGGCTTCCAATAAAAGCAATGCCGGCACACACACTAAATCCATTCTTTAAAAGATTAGATTCACGCTCATTTTCATCCTCGACCTCGATCATTGCATATTTGGATATCTCTCTACAGAAATACTCGACCGTAGCAATTGCTATTTTCCCATTACAGAAATAAGTCACATCATCTCCTGCGTCAAGCACCTTCATAATGTAATAGTTATCCTGCTTGGATTTATATTCCGTCTGTATTCCGGATCTACTCTCAAAAAACTCCTTCATAGAGTCAAAGACGTTACCAAATTTCGTATTAATCTGATAAGAAATATTTCGCATGGTTCTTACTGCAGCGGTATACTCTTTTTTATCTTGGATTAATTCACGTATTCTCATTCCCATATTATTACCGTCAATATGAACTACTGCAACAGTACTGTCCACACCCTTTTCAGTAATGTAGGAATCTATTTTTTTCTCCTCTATTTCAAGTTGTTTACGTACCTTATCTGATCTTGTTTTCTTAAGACGTGTCTCAGTGCTTGCATCCGGATCTTCTGTGTGTAAAAGCGAACTATACGCTGTTGGGTATCCTGTCTTAAGTTCAACCTTCATTATGGGGAGGGCACCCAAAGGCTGAGAAACAATCATATTCTCCTTTACCGAAACCATCTCGCGGAAAACATTTCTATAATCCTCCGCATAATTCTCAGTCTTTTTCACCATTGCAACTGCCAACTGTAAAGAATATGTCCGATCCAGGATATATTTTGCCATGATTTTATTAATCTGAACGGCGCTTTCCTTACTGGAGATCAAAACAAAAGCATTTCCTCCTCCAATGAAGAGAACCTTCACATCTTTATAATCTTCCTCAAATACAGTAGGTCCATTCTGATCAAACCATTCCAAATCTACAGAAAAAGTATCGTCAATGTCCTTAACTCTTTTCACAGCATAATTAAGTGCATCACCAATAATATCTCCGACCATCGCTGATGCGCCAATGGCATCTTTCAATTTGGACGTCCGATAAATGTAGTCTTGAATGCCTCTTACATCGTACATCACGAGATAGTATTCTTTGCCAGCCTTTTCAAATTCTGAACGTGCTACCTCTATTCTCGCCTGATGTTCCAATCGTTTTTTTTCATCCTGCTCTGCCTCCAGAGCCTTTGCGGCATTAAGAGCTTCCCGCTGTTGTCTTTTCTTTTCTTTAGCCTTTTTCCTGCTTCCCACTGATTTTCCTCCGTATCATCTCGTGATAAAAATTACGATAGCTATTATCATGATTCAAATATTCACTCCATCTCAGCGCTTAGTCAAAACCACTTTGCCATTAAATATGGGACACACTTCCTCAAAATATTTTTTCTTCTGTTGCGACACGCCAGAATCATCTATGTTATACTTTCCATCTTTTTCTAAATATCCCAAAATAGGCTGATTCCCTAAAGGTGCCTTTGCCTCTTCGTCCGGTCTTAATGGGTTGGCATTTGAGGGCGCTATTTCACCTACAGTCTTAAACGGATACGCTTGAATTTTCTTAATTGAAATCGCATTAATCTCATTATACTGATTCGGAAGAGCTGTACAAAAATTACAATATGGAATATGCATAGCACTCATGACCACATGCTCATGCTGTAAGGAATCCGGACTATAAGGATCCTTGCAATAGTTGATAATATCATTGGAATAAAAGAGTTCAAAAAGCAATTTTCTCTGAGGGGAACCGGTCTTTTTATTATGGTTCTTAGTAAAATTCAATACAATAGCGGCTAATTCCAGAAAAGCTCCATTCTGTTCTTCTTTATTATCAAGAATTTCATCCGATAAATCTGTTTGATTTTTAAGCTTTTTATATGTTGTCTGCTTTGTATCATTTGCTCTGTATGGATCATCTGACACTATTGGTGTCTTTTCGTATTTTTCCCCTCTTATCTTTCTTTTTTCTTCCTTACTCAAACCGCTATCTTTGTTTCTGTCTACTCCTGCCAGTTTATCTACTCGACTGAGTACTTCCCATGTGCAGTGATCAAATAAATACCCCTGTATATTTCTTCCATCAAAAGGATTGTAATCATTTCTGAATTTCACAAAAACATCTAACAGCACATTTCGGTAATCATCTTCTGACAGCCACCCTTTTTTTACACTTTTTTTCATCTGTAGAAAAAATATGTCTTCATTTTCATAAATAATCAGCATAATTTTATCCATTAGCCGTTTATATTGTTCCTGATGACTATTCACGCCTGTTTTTCGTTCTTCGTAAAAACTTCGGTATTCTTTCTGATAGTCTTCAAGCGTATTTTTCCAAGTTGCCTTATCACTCATTTTCTTTCCTCATCTTTATTACATTATCAATAAAAGCTCTTGGATTTTTAACCTTTTTATCCGCAAGAATCCGCACCATTTCATCCAATATAATTAAAGAAGTAATATCATATATATGGAACTTTGGATTTTGTCTGTCATGATTATTGTCCCCATATACAAGACATTCTATCGATGTATCATTCAATACTCTATAGGCATACTGTATTGACATGAGTTCTGCAATCGGTACCGGCTTAACGCCATAGGTCAGACACCCATATATTCTGTCTCCATCTTCAAAATATCCCAATAGCTTTGAAAATAGCTCAATCTGGGCTTCCACATCAGAACGATATTCAATTTCAACCACTCCAAGATCTTCAAACAGAAACTGTTTCTCCTGCTTCAATGCATTTAATTCTTCTCGCAATTGTCGAGTGTGTTCACGAGAACTCTCTGTATCCATCTGAATTGCTATAACTCTAATTTCTTCATTCGGCTCCACAAACCCATTTATTACAGGTATTATCGGAAATCTGGTCTCTTTATCGTATTTAAGCTTTTCATTTCCTATTGGTTCATAAATATTTTTTTTCAAACTATCCTTTATAATAACACCCGTACTCTTATCTCTTTCAATTGGCTGCAAAGGCACTGCTGTTACAAATTTTTTCAATTCCTACCTCCTTCTGGCTTCGCCTTAACTATTTAAAATACTCTATTAGTTTTCAATAACCGTATATCTCCCAAACCCAAAACTCGTATTCTTTCCAATCTGTACGATCTCACCGATTATCAGCAACTCCAGCACTTCCTTAGTTACTCCTTCGAGATCCACATAGCCGCTCACTCCGTTCAGATGTATTCCGCTTTTATGTCTTGATGAGTAGCGCCTCACATCAGAATGCCGTATCTTTTGACCTGCAATACTTGGCACATCCTCTTCCATAATTCCCGGCATCTCCGTTTCAATACCTTCGAAGCATTCCAGCATGTACAGACGACGAGTCGCTCCCCGAACAATTGCAAGAGAATTAAAATCAGTTAATTTCTCTCCCTGAAACTTCATTGACAGCGGCGTGTGAAAGAGCAGACGAACATTTGAAGTATCCTCTTGCATCCTACCCATCCTATAGTCAATATATTCCTTCAGATTCAAGATCCTATAGTTTTCAAGGAAGACATTTGCACCATCGACCAAGGGCTCGCGAAGGCTGTTGGTTACGCTGGAAATCCTAAAGTGACACCGCTCTTTCCCTATCCCGTATTGTCCAAGAGAATAAAACGCCTGCAAAATCGGCGTCAGATACGCGATAGTCTTACCGAATAAAGTCATTTGAAATTCCAGACGGTCTCCCGTTGTAAATTCCAATCTATGGTCTTCACAATTTATTATGTATCCAATGCTCTCACCACTTGTCACAAACGATGGTTT
>ODAI013931508.1_pt1 | contig 10393 bp, 7 predicted proteins | sample 1539321 | NCBI WGS metagenome assembly ODAI01 (sample SAMN02144231, study PRJEB22623) | gut metagenome | biome: sheep rumen | host: Ovis aries | place: New Zealand | reverse complement strand
GGAAACATCAAGATGCCGGTTCTTGGTTCCATCAGAGTAGCAGGACAGACAAGAGAACAGATTTCCAAGAATATAGAGACAGAACTAACCACTCGTAATCTGCTTCGCAACCCTGTAGTAAACGTTGCATTCTACAATATGTATGTATCCGTACTTGGTGAAGTGGGTGGAGCAAAGAGAGTAGATATCGAGAAAGACGAGCTCACCTTGCCTGAGTTGTTGTCACAATGTGGTGACCTTACGATAAATGGCAAGCGTGAGAATGTCAAGGTGATACGTGATGTGGAAGGCAAGAAAGCTGTATATATTGTTGATCTCCGTTCTGCCAAAAGTGTATATCAGTCCCCTGCATATTACCTCCAGCCTAACGACTTGGTATATATAGAGCCTAACAGCCAGAGGACAAGTCAGTCAATATCCAACGGAAGTGCAATGCGTACTCCTGCATTCTGGATATCGCTCGTGACATTCGTAACATCAATGGTCCTTCTATTCAAGAAATAACTATGGAAAGTCAGAATCAGAATTTCATAAGCGTCAGCGATATGGGCTATGCTTGCCTTTCGCGCTGGAGATGGTTCGTATTGTCGGTTGTAGTCTGCATAGTTGCAGCTATTCTATATATAAAGACAACAGCCCCTACTTATATCCGCTCTACAAGCGTACTGCTACTTAACTCCGGCAGCAAAGAGTCCAATTATGCAGAACTTGATCTTGAGGCATTAGGATTGCAGACACCTAACACCTCACTTCAGAATGAGATGGAGATGCTTCATTCTCCAGTCATAATGGAGCAGGTTGTTCATGAACTCTCCCTTGACGTTGAATATGCCTATCAGGGAATATTCTTCAATAAGATTCTTTACGGAGCAGAAGTGCCTGTGAAAGTAGTATTCACTGATGAAAGTGCCAATGACAAGCAGTTCACAATAAAAATGCTTGATAAGAAAAACATCATCATAAAAGACTTCAATAAGCCAGGAGAAGAGAAAACAGAAGTAAAAGGCACACTCAACAGCAAAATCAAGACCCCTTGTGGCGAGATTACCGTAACCCCTACCCCAACCTACAATCCAAATAGTAAGTTCAAACAAGAAATACGTGTAAGCAAGTACCAGCCCTCAGTAGCGGCAGAACGATTTCTCGGAAATATGACCGTTGAGAACAAAGATGCAAAAAGTTCTGTGGTCAACGTTTCCATCACAGATCAGAATACTTCACGCGCAGAAGACATCCTCAACAAACTCATGAAGGCTTACGATGAAAATTGGAAGAATATCCAGAATCGAATTGCAGAGAATACATCACAGTTTCTTGAGGAACGTGTAAAAGAGATTGGTGCAGAACTTGGTAATGTAGATAATAGTATTGCATCATATAAGGGAAGTAATCTGATGCCAGATGCAGGTGCCGCGCAAAGCATGTATATGTCTCAGAGTTCCAGTACACAGGCAAGCATACAGAACTACGACACCCAACTTTCACTTCTTCGTTATGTACGTAGTTATCTTCTGGGCAATATGGGTAGTAACCGTCCTCTGCCTGCCAACAACGGTATTGAGGATGCCGCAATATCAAGTTTGATATCCAATTACAACACTATGCAAATGCAACGAAACGAAATGGTTGTGTATGCAGGTGATGAGCACCCTAAGGTTCGTGACTTCGACCGACAGCTTGAAACTCTTCGTAAGAGCATCATCGAGTCTATCGACCAGTCTATGGCAACAATACAGAAGCGAATGAGCGGATTCAAGAATGTTGCAGGTCAAGCGGCAGCAAAAATTATCACATCCACCCAGCAGGAAAAGCGAGTAACCTCAAGTGAAAGAGACCAGAAGGTAAAGGAGACTCTGTACATATTCCTGCTTCAGGAAAAGGAGAAGACGGATATGACAATAAACCACTCTATTTCCAACATACGTGTGATCAAGAAGGCAGGAGGCAGCATGGCACCTATTGCGCCTCTTAAAAAGCAGATAATACTTTTGTCTCTTGTTATCGGACTTGGCATTCCATTCATCATAATCTTCCTATTGGAGATTTCCGACACAAAGATTCGTAGTAGGAAAGATCTCGAAAAACTCAAGGCTCCGTTTATTGGCGAGATTCCATTAGCAGAAGATGTTATACAGAGCAAATTCTCTAACATCCTGAAAAAAATGCGCAAGACAAGACATAGTGCAAAGATAGAAATCTATGTCAACAATAATGGTCATGACATTATTAACGAAGGATTCCGAATGGTACGAACCAATATTGAGTTTATGCTTCGCAAGGATCCGTCACGTAAGGTTTTGCTCATAACCTCAGCCAATCCCGCCAGTGGTAAGAGTTTTATCTCAGTCAATATGGCAAAAAGCTTTGCTTTCCTTGGTAAGAAGGTTTTGATTATTGACCTTGATATGCGTAGATGCACAGTATCAAGTTTGGTAAAAGATCATCACATGCACGGTCTTGCCAATTATCTCGGTCATTACAATGATGATATCAACGATATAACATGTCATGATGCCATACATGAAGGTGTAGATATCATTCCTGTAGGCACTACACCTCCAAATCCTACCGAACTTCTGCATGATGAACGACTTGGAGAACTGATTAGTAAGGTTCAGGATATGTATGACTATGTATTTATCGACTGTCCTCCTATTGACATCATAGCCGATACTGACATCGTCAGTCAATTTGTTGATACAACTATATTTGTTGTCCGTGCAGGAGTTATGGAGCGCAGTTGGTTGGCAGAAATCAACAAGATATACGAAGAGCAGCGTTTCAATAACCTTTGCATCATGCTCAACGGAACACTTGCTGGCAATGCTTATTCACGTCATCGCTATGGCGGATATTATGGGCACTACCATTATGGCTATTATTATGGTAGCAAAAGCAAGAAATAAGAATATTCTGTAAATAGGTATTGCCTAAAGATTTATCGTTAAATTATGAGACAAAAATTAGTAATAGAAGCAAATACAAGCCTTTGGAAGATTGACTTCAGAGAACTCTGGAGATACCATGATCTTATACGAATGTATGTAAAGCGTGATATTGTCACACTATACAAGCAAACCATTCTCGGACCATTATGGTTTGTCATACAGCCACTCATCACCACAATCATGTTCATGATAGTCTTTGGTGGTATTGCAGGAATATCAACCGATGGACTCCCCCAGCCTCTTTTCTATATGGCAGGACTATTGTGTTGGAACTATTTTGCAGATTGTCTAAACAAATGCTCACAAACTTTCACAGCCAATCAGAATGTCTTCGGCAAAGTATATTTCCCGCGTCTTGTAGTTCCATTGAGCATTACCATCAGCAATATGGTAAAGATGGGAGTTCAGTTCGGACTTTTCCTCATTATTTATATATTTTATATATGTAAGGGAATGGAAGTACATATAACATCCTATATTTTCTTCCTACCACTTCTTGTCCTGATGCTTGCTGGACTTGGCCTTGGATTCGGACTTCTTATAACATCCGTCACGACCAAATATCGTGACCTTACCTTCCTTGTTCAGTTCGGAGTACAGCTATGGATGTATGCGACCCCTGTTATTTATCCACTCTCAAACCTATCCACAGGTCGTGCTGCACAATACCTCTGGCTAATGAAACTCAACCCCCTTACTTCCATACTCGAAACCTTCAAACTCGCTTTCCTTGGCACAGGCACGTTCTCCTGGGGGTATTTCTCCTACAGTTTTGTCTGCACCATAATGGTCATGGCACTTGGAATCCTCGTGTTTAACAAGGTTCAACGTAGTTTTATGGATGTGATATAATAAATTAACCGGAAATAATTACAAGTCAATGACTGCAATAGAAATAGAAAATCTATCGAAACAATATACCCTCGGTACAATAGGCTCTGGCGTGTTCTGGCGTGACATGAATGTATGGTGGGCAAACTTGCGAGGTAAACAAAATCCATATTTGAAGATTGGCCAGATAAATGACCGCACACAGAAAGCCGATGGCGATTACGTTTGGGCGTTGCGTGATATCAATATAAAAATTGAAGAAGGAGATGTCGTTGGTATTATAGGTGGAAATGGAGCAGGCAAGAGTACATTGCTGAAGATACTATCTCGTATTACCACACCAACTACAGGACGCATCACCACATACGGTCGTATCGCTTCACTTCTCGAAGTGGGAACCGGTTTCCATCAAGAGATGACTGGACGCGAGAACATTTATATGAACGGTTCCATCATGGGCATGACACGTGCAGAGATAACACGTAAACTGGATGAAATAGTAGATTTTGCAGGAGTCGCAAAATATGTTGACACCCCAGTAAAACGTTATTCCAGTGGTATGACCGTTCGACTCGGATTCGCTATAGCAGCCTTCCTTGAACCAGACATACTTGTGGTTGATGAGGTTTTGGCTGTTGGTGATGCAGAATTTACGAAGAAGGCCATAGGCAAAATGAAGGATGTGTCGCAAGGTGAAGGCAGAACTGTATTGTTTGTAAGTCATAATATGTCTGCAGTTAGAAACTTGTGCAAAAGGGGTATTGTTTTGCGTAATGGTATTTTAGAGTTTGAAGGTGATGTCAATAGTGCTATAGATTATTATACGGGAACAAATCTGACAGAGTTAAAAGGCTATCTTGATGTGACAGATAAGTATAGAAAATTGGGACCTCTGAAGGAATTTGAATATCTCTCTGTACGAATGCTCAACGACATTGGCAATGTATCCAATCAAGAACCTTTGATTTTTGAAATGACCTTCAAACGTAATGTTCCTTCAATCAAAAAATGTCAGTTGGGAATCTCCTCAAGGAATAGCAATGACACATTCGAATGGTCCTGCTATTCTCCTGCCATTTCTCTACCAGAGGGAAAACACGCATTTACGGTACGTATGTCTGTTCCAAATCATAACACTCCGATGGGAAGGCATAGGTTGAACTTCAGTATTTCTATGAATGATTATAACGCTAATGTACGAGATTATGACATAATCTATGAAGTAATAACATTTAATGTGAATTATATAGATGCTGCGCACATCCAACCTTTCTCTGTTTGGCCCAGACGAGAAGGGACATCAATTCATAATTCTACCATCGAAATTATATAGTATTAAATACCCGCAATAGAGATCTTGCAGCGTCCACTTCTATTCAAGCAATATGCAGTTAGTTAGCGTCATAATAGCGATATATAACACAGAGTCATATCTTCATAGATGCATTGAAAGTGTTATAAACCAGACTTATCAAAATCTTGAAATAATACTGGTAGATGATGGTTCAACAGATAATTCGTCAACAATCTGTGATGAATATGCAAGGAAAGACCCTCGTATCAAGTGTTTTCATCAGGAGAATCAAGGTGCTGCATTATCTCGAAAGTTTGCTATTACCCAATCTCATGGAGATTATTTATTAACAGTAGATAGTGATGATTGGATAGAACTGACTATGATTGAAAAAATGCTATTTGGAGCTATTAACAATAGCATTGATGTGGTATGGTGTAATGTAATGCTTCATGCGCCAAAGCAAAAATTTATACATCATATCAAGTTTGACAATAATCCCAAAGAGATGCTTAAAGCTATTTATCAAGGAAAAGTTCCTGGTTGGTTTGTGAATAAACTCATTCGCAGATCTTTCTTAGAAGGCTTAATTGCATACAAAGAAAGCGTACTTGAAGATATTTTCTTCTCAACTCAATTATTATTGAAGTCCCCACGAATGGGATATATAGCCGAACTATAATCGTACAAATAGTGAAGCACTCACTGTTGGTAAGTTTGTACTGATAAATGGCATTCCCAACATCCGACATAGTTATAAACACCTTGTTGATAATCACTGTTGGGATGAATTCAAAGCCGCATTTTCCATACTAATTCTTAAAGTAAAAATAGACCTTATCAAAAATCATAGATATAGTGAAGCTCAGTCTTTTTTTCCTTTTGCCAATTCAAACATCAAAAATTTTCCGATAATTTTTCCTTACTCAATTGTTTATTGGTTAGGGTTGAATTTAGGGTTATTTGGACGGATAATTCTGAGGGTGTACTTTTTTATGAAGAAATTTTTTGAGGGGTATAATCAACGTTGATATTATGAATCCGTTTAAAGTTACTATCTGTATTCCTGTTTATGGTGTGGAAAGATATATTGAGCGTTGTGCCCGAAGTTTATTTGAACAGACGTATGAGAATATAGAATATATATTCATCGATGACTGTACACCAGATAACAGTATAGGGATATTGAAAAAAATTATAGATGATTATCCACATCGGAAAGAGTCCGTTCAGATCATTCGGCATGAATATAACAAAGGACTTGCTATAGCACGAACCACAGCAGTTGCTAATGCGACGGGAGAATTCGTAATACATGTAGATAGTGATGATTGGATAGAGCTGACAATGGTTGAAAAAATGCTCTTGATGGCAATCGACAATGACTTTGATGTTGTATGGTGTGACACAATGATTCATACACAAGAACAACAATCTATATATCATCTTAAATTTGACAATAATCCAAAAGAAATGCTAAAAGCTATTTATCAAGGAAAAATATTTGGTTGGTTTTGGAATAAACTCATTCGCAGATCTTTTTTAGAAGACTTTATTGCTTACAAAGAAAGTATGTTTGAAGATGTCTTCTTCTCCACTCAATTATTATTAAAGCCACTTCGAATGGGATACATTTCCGAACCTCTTTATAATTATAATTGTAAAAATAGAGAATCGCTCACTGCTTCTGGTAAGAATGTATGGATAACAGGCATTCCGAACATTCAACATTGTTATGAATACCTTGTATATAATCATAGCTGGGATGAATTCAAAGCCGCGTTTTCCAAATTGATTCTTAAAGTAAAAATAGATCTTCTCAAAAGTCATAGATATAGAGATGCTCAGTCTTTTTATCCTTTTGCAAATTCTAACATTAAGAATTATCCAATAAATTTTCCTTACTCAATTGTTTATTGGTTAGGATTGAATTTAGGATTATTTGGACGGATAATAATGAGGATGTACTTTTGGGGGAAGAGATTAAAATTTTTGCATCATCAACGTTGATACTTATTCTCTGTTTTAAACTGATGTAGAAAGAGTATATAGAATTTAATAATTTAACGTGAGTTCGACGAAAACAAACCGCTTACTACAAGAAGAAATTAATGCGACATTAATGTGTCATTTGTGATCATTAATGTAGGTTCGCAGAGCGAAAACATATAATTTCTCATTAATATCCCATTAATTTCGCATTAATTTTCTGTAAAGTACAAGCATCGGAGATGCATCCATTGAATTCGTCGAACTGACGTTAATTTAAATACAAAAATATGTTGATTTCATTTATTGTACCTGTTTACAATGTTGAACGATATTTGTCAACCTGTTTGGATTCTATATTAAATCAAGGGTTAGACAAAGATGACTTTGAAATAATTTTAGTTGAAGATTGTTCAACGGATGGAAGCTTACAAATATGTAAAAATTATAGAAGTAAGTATAAAAACATTATTTTAATTGAAAATGATAAAAATATCGGATTAGGATTAACAAGAAACAAGGGAATGGCTTGTGCCAAAGGAGAATATGTACATTTTGTTGATTCCGATGATTATCTCTTTCCAAGCTCTATACAGAAACTATTATCGTTAGACATAATAAAACCGTCTCCTGATATAATCAGGTTTGAATACAGATCAACAACAAATATATCCAGAGGACTAAATAAAATTATATATAAAGGTAAGTATAATAAATATTGTTGCACAGATCCTGGTTTTAATGTCTGGTTGTATTGGTTTAAACGTTCTTTTTTAATTGATAATAATCTATACTCTACTGATAAAAAAACTGCACAGGATGCTATATTTACATATTCAGCACTTTCCTTAAACCCATTTATTATTGTTGTTTCTACAATAGTATATTACTATCGGCAACATAGTGGGCAGGTTTCAGCAAATAAAGATATAAGCTATGTTAATTGCCTTTTTGAGGTTGTAAACATAATAAAGAACATCTCTTCTACAAACAACAACCTTTCTACATTATATATAACTTCAATATATAAAGATGCTTTTCGTCGTTTTTATAGAAGTCAAAGAACGTTGAAAGAATGTATTAAATTCAGAAATAACTTGAAAGAATACACATCGCTGTATAATACATTTATCAGAAAAGGACGTTGGTATATTCGATTATCTCGAGTTCCTTTACTTTTATATTTTTACCTTAGAATTAAACGATAAATATATTTTCTTTGATATTTCCTCACATAATATGAATATTTACATCATAAACGTTGATTCACAACCTCAATATATTGGAGGAATCAAGCGCGTTTGTGTATCTTTAGCACATCAATGGATTCTGCAAGGAATAAATGTGTGTTTTATTTGTATAGGAGATTCCCAAAAGAGATATAATAAAGTTGCTGGTATTCCTCAAACTCATCTGCCTAATCCTACAGATGTAATGTCAAAAGCAAATAAAGTTTTTCTACAGCAACTTATTCAAGAGAAAGAAATAGACATTTTACTCAATCCATTTATGGATTGCAAAGATGCTACTCAGTTATGTTTTGAAGTTCGTAAAACCTGTGATGTAAAACTTGTTTGTGCATGGCATTTTTCTCCTACCCATTTTACAGATATAGTTGATAATAGTTTTTTCATACGATATAAATTAGGAAATCATATACAAAGATATCTGGTAGATTCATTACTTTGGATTAAATGGACGTTTATAAAGCGAAAGAAAGTTCAAAGAACATGGAGTCTATATTTTAAAGAATGTATAAATAATAGCGATGTTGTGGTATTTTTGTCAAGTCGATACTTACCAACTGTAAATCAGATGATAGGTTATCATAGCAATAAGGTGATAGCGATAAATAACCCTAACAGTTTTGAGTCCAAAGATATTATTGACTATAGTAAGAAAGAAAAAAATGTATTATGGAGTGGTCGTTTAGGTTATGATGCAAAACGTACGGACAAAATGCTGTCTATTTGGAAACGAGTATCTTCAAAACATAAGGATTGGAAATTGATTGTTTGCGGTTCTGGCAATACAGAATATTTCAAGAAACTATGTGTTAAATATCATATCGGAAATGCTGAGTTCCCTGGATTTGTGAATATGGAAGAATATTATGTAAAAGCTTCTATTTTATGCAATACAAGTCTTATAGAAGGCTGGGGATTAGTTCTCGTTGAGGCTATACAATATGGATGTATCCCTTTGGCTTTTGATAGTTACGCAAGCGTACATGACATCATCGAAAGTGGGAATAACGGCTATATCGTTCCCGCATTTAATGAGAATGAATATGCACGGAAATTAGATTTGCTAATGTCAGATGAAAATCTTCGGCATAAAATGTCAAGTAATGGACGTGAATCAATAAACCGCTTTACCCCCAAGGATATAGCGCAACAATGGGTAGTCCTCTTCAGAAAATTAATGTCAGCATGACCATTACCTTTCTATTCCCTAATAGTGGCTCTCAGCTGAGTGGAGGATTAAAAGTAGTTTGCGAGTATGCAAATCGTTTGGCCGCTGATGGATATAATGTGCATATAGCTTATGCAGGTTCTATATTTTGGAATAAGAAAACATCGTTCTACAAATTGACTGGTATTGTTAGATATATTCAAAACTGGTGTAAGGACTATTCATGCAGAAGTTGGTTTGTACTTGACAAACGAGTAAAAGAGCATTGGTGTTGGTCGCTCAACGAACGACATGTTCCTCATAGTGACATCTATATATGTACCTCACCTTATACAGCAATGTATTTAAAAGATTACACTATTGGCAAGAAATTCTATCTTATACAAGACTATGAGAACTGGGGAAATATTACAGATTCTGAACTTCGAGATACATATCATTACCCTTTCCATAAGATTGTAATATCTCACTGGCTTAAGGCTATTATGGATGAAGAACATGAACAATGCACACTCGTACCTAATGGATTTCATCCTGAGGATTTCATAATGCAAACACCTATTCGTTCAAAAAATAGTCATTGCATAGCAATGCTATATCATACCATGAGTAGGAAAGATTGCACTATGGGATTCCAAGCACTAGAAATTGTACATGATAAATATCCTCAATTACATGTAAATATCTTCGGTACAACAGAACGCCCATCAAAGCTGCCTAATTGGTATAATTATCGTCAGATGCCAACAAAACTGGAACTCAATCATTTGTATGACGAAGCTGCTATATTTATCGGCACAAGTCAGATTGAGGGCTGGGGATTAACAGTTGGAGAGGCAATGTTCTGCGGTTGTGCCGTTGCTTGCACCGACATTCTGGGCTATCGTGAAATGGCTACAGATAACAAGACTGCTCT